>ERZ827512.2202-NODE-2202-length-16469-cov-17.282990_pt1 | contig 16469 bp, 10 predicted proteins | sample MGYA00519916_ERZ827512 | MGnify/ENA primary metagenome ERZ827512 (study PRJEB31778, sample SAMEA3449335) | human gut metagenome | biome: human gut; feature: human-associated habitat; material: faeces | place: United Kingdom | collected 2010/2012 ... | reverse complement strand
GAGTGTTTTCAAGGCTTTTCAGCCCATCATATTCACTTTTTTCTCATTCCCACTCAATAGTCGCGGGGGGCTTGGAGGTAATATCGTAGACGATGCGGTTGATGTGGGGCACCTCGTTGACGATACGGACGGAGACCCGGTCCAGCACATCGTAGGGGATCCGGGTCCAATCGGCGGTCATAAAGTCCGTGGTGGTGACACTGCGGAGGGCCAGAGTATAATCATAGGTCCGGCCATCGCCCTGCACACCTACGGAGCGCATATTGGTCAGCACTGCGAAATACTGACTCATGGCGCTCTCCAGATGCGCCTTGGCGACCTCGTCCCGGAAGATGAAATCCGCCAGACGCAGAATATCCAGTTTTTCCTTCGTCACATCCCCCAGACAGCGGATGGCAAGGCCGGGGCCGGGGAAGGGCTGACGCATCACCAGATACTCCGGCAGACCCAACTCACGGCCCAGCTGCCGCACCTCGTCCTTAAAGAGCATCCGCAGAGGCTCGATGATCTCCTTGAAATCCACATAATCCGGCAGACCGCCCACATTGTGATGGCTCTTGATCACGGCTGCGTCACCTGCGCCGGACTCGATCACATCCGGGTAAATCGTACCCTGAGCCAAGTAATCCACCTGGCCGATTTTTTTGGCTTCCGCCTCAAAGACCCGGATGAATTCCTCGCCGATGATCTTCCGTTTGCGCTCCGGCTCGCTGACGCCGGCCAGCTTGCTCAAAAACAGCTCCTCCGCGTTGACCCGGACGAAGTTGATGTCCCACTTTCTGAAGGCCTCCTCTACCTCGTCTCCCTCGTTGAGACGCATGAGGCCGTGGTCCACAAATACGCAGGTCAGCTGATTACCTACGGCCTCCGCTATCAGCGCCGCCGCCACAGAGGAATCCACGCCGCCGGAGAGGGCCAGCAGTACCTTGCCGTCCCCCACCTTTTCCCGGATCTGACGGATGGCAACATCCTTATAATCCCCCATGGTCCACTGCCCCTTTGCGCCGCAGACCTCATAGAGGAAGTTGCGGAGCATGGCGGTGCCGTAGGCGGTGTGATTCACCTCCGGGTGGAACTGGACGCCGTAAAAGCCCCGGCGCTCGTCACAAATGGCCACGTTGGGACAGGCGTCGGAATGGGCCACCAGTTCAAAGCCCTCCGGCACCTTCTCCATATAGTCGCCGTGGCTCATCCAGGTAACGCTCTCGGCAGGCAGGCCCTTGAACAGCTTGCAGTCGGTGCGGAAATAGGTCTCCGTCTTGCCGTACTCCCGGGCGGAATCCGCCGTAGCCGCCGTCACCCGGCCGCCCAGATTGTGGGCGATGAGCTGACAGCCGTAGCAAATGCCCAGAATGGGGATACCCAGCTTGAAGATCTCCGGGTCCGCCTGCGGGGACGCGGGATCGTACACACTATTTGGCCCGCCGGTAAAGATAATACCGATGGGGGCCATCGCCTTGATCTCCGCCACTGGGGTGGTGTAAGGCTTGACCTCGCAGTATACGCTGCATTCCCGGACCCGCCGGGCGATAAGCTGATTATACTGACCTCCGAAATCGAGTACTAAAACGGTTTGTGATGCCATAGGGACCTCCTGAAAAATAAATTCAGATATTGCGCCTTTATGCGTTTTCACGCTCCAGCGCCGCCTGGACAAAGCCCTTGAACAGCGGATGGGCATGGTTGGGGCGGGACTTGAATTCCGGGTGATACTGAACGCCCACAAAGAACGGCTGGTCCGCCAGCTCCACCGTCTCCACCAGCCGCCCATCGGGGGACAGCCCGGAGAGGACCAGTCCCGCGGAGGTGAGTGCCTCCCGGTAGTCGTTGTTGAATTCGTAGCGGTGGCGGTGACGTTCGGAGATCTCCCGCGTGCCGTAGCACCGCTCCATGGTGGTGCCGGGCCGGATCACGCAGGGATAGGCCCCCAGCCGCAGCGTGCCGCCCTTGTCGATCTCGTCGCTCTGTCCCGGCATGAAGTCGATGACCTTGTTTTCGCACAGCTCGTTGAACTCGCCGGAATCCGCGTCGGCGATCCCGGCGGCGTGGCGGGCATATTCGATCACAGCGATCTGCATTCCCAGGCAGATGCCGAAATAGGGTACCCGATGCTCCCGGGCGTATTTCGCCGTCAGGATCATGCCGTTGATCCCCCGCTGGCCGAAGCCGCCGGGGACGATGATGCCGTCCAACGCGCCCAAAACCGCCTCCGCATCGCTTTCCGTAATGGTCTCGGAGTCGATCCAGCGGATGTCCACCTCAGCCCCCAGAGCATAGCCCGCATGGCGCAGTGCCTCTGCCACGGAGAGATAGGCGTCATGAAGCTGAACGTATTTGCCCACCAGACCGATGGTCACACGTCTGTCCGCATGTTTGATCCGCTCCACCATGTGTTCCCACTCCGTCAGCTTCGGTGCCGGGGCGTCGATGCCCAACTCCCGGCAGACCACAGAGGAAAAGTGGGACTGCTCCAGCATCAGCGGTGCCTCATACAGGCAGGGCAGCGTGATGTTCTCAATAACGCAGTCGGGTTTTACATTGCAGAACATGGAGATTTTCTGAAAAATAGAAGGCTCCAGCGGCTCATCGCACCGGAGGACGATGAGGTTAGGATTGATCCCCATGCCCTGAAGCTCCTTGACGGAATGCTGGGTGGGCTTGGACTTGTGCTCATCGGAGCCCCGGAGGAAGGGCACCAACGTCACATGGATAAAGAGGCTGTTCTCCCGGCCCACCTCCAGAGAGATCTGCCGGACGGCCTCCAGAAAGGGCTGGGACTCAATGTCGCCGATGGTGCCGCCGATCTCGGTGATGACCACGTCGGCGTCCGTTTGCTTACCCACCCGATAGACAAATTCCTTGATCTCATTGGTGATGTGGGGGATCACCTGCACGGTGGAGCCCAGATACTCCCCCCGGCGCTCCTTGTTCAGAACGTTCCAGTACACCTTACCGGTGGTGAGGTTGGAGTATTTGTTCAGATCCTCGTCGATGAACCGCTCATAGTGACCCAGATCCAGATCCGTTTCCGCGCCGTCCTCGGTGACGTAGACCTCGCCGTGCTGATAGGGGCTCATGGTGCCGGGGTCCACATTGATGTAGGGGTCTAGCTTCTGAGCGGCCACCTTCAGCCCTCTTGTCTTTAAAAGGCGGCCCAGAGACGCCGCAGTAATGCCCTTACCCAACCCGGATACCACGCCGCCGGTCACAAAAATGTATTTCGTCATACGTCCTCCTCCGAAAATTTCACGTTCTGTCTACGCAGTCCCGCTTTGGCAGTTTTTATTTATAAGTCGACAAGATCTGCTCCGCCACGGCCCGCTTCGTCACACAGCGATCCATCGCCTGCTTTTCGATGTATCGGTGGGCCTCCTGCTCCGTCATATTCAGTTCCCCGATCAGCAGCCACTTGGCCCGGTTCACAAGGCGGATCTCCTCCATTTTTTCCTCAATGGTGGCATTCTTCTTTTCCAGCCCCCGCAAACGCTCCCGGGTACCGCACAGCAGCCGCAGGGATTGGGTAAACAGCTGGGTCGACATAGGCTTGGACAGCACCAGAACGCCCTGTGGCGTCAGCCGTCCGTCAATATCCGGAAAATGCTCTGCCTTCACCAGCAGCAGTACCCCGGCGGCGCTGTGCTGGCAGATATCCTGCGCCAGTCGGGTACCGAACTCATCCGGCAGCGGCGTGTTGATCACCACCAGATCGTAGCTGTTTTCCAGCAGCTCCCGGCGGGCACCGGCGGCGTCCGTCAGCACCGTGACCGGCCAATAGAACCGCTCCGGCAGAAGGCCCCGGACGGATTCATTGAATTTTGCGGAGGCGGACACCACCAGAACGCTGTACGCATGGCCAAGCTCCATCGTTGTCCCCCTCCTTTTCTATGTTTTTTACCGCGTGCTTTCTGAACGGTCAGGTATAGTATTGGATGATCGCTGCAGGAAGATGTTCTTTGATAAAATCACTGGCGGCGGCAGCTGCCTTGGCCTCCGCCCAGGTCTCCGGCAATCTGCGGTACCGGGCCCGGATCTCCTCCGGCGCCGTGTAGAGGTTCAGATCCGCCGCAGGCGGCAGCTGCATGTTGTGAGCAACGCCCTCCATTCCCGCCCGAATCAGCAGGACAAAGGCCAGATACGGGTTGCACAGCGGGTCCGGAGACCGCAGTTCCGCCCGCCGGTATTCCCCCACCGCCGCCGGGACCCGGATGAGCTGAGAGCGGTTCTCAGCGGACCAGGAAAGATAGCCGGGTGCCTTCCAGCTTCCAAAGCGGCGGTAGGATTCCTCCGTGGGGTTCAGGAACGCCGTCATGGCCTCCACATGGGCCAGCACCCCGGCAAGGACCTGGGGCATCACGTCCCGCTTATCCTCGCTGACAGCGGAGAAATTGATGTGCATTCCGTTGCCCGCCTTGTCTGTCAGAGGCTTGGGTCCGAAATCGGCATACAGCCCGTTCCGGGCCGCCACCGTATCCACAGCCGCCCGGAAGGTCACGGCGTTATCCGCCGCAGTGACCGGGTCTGCATAGCGGAAATCAATTTCGTTCTGGCCGGGGCCCTCCTCATGGTGAGAGCTTTCCGGCCGGATGCCCATGCGCTCCAGCGTCAGGCAGGCCTCCCGGCGGACATTCTCCCCCTTGTCTGCCGGGGCAATGTCCATGTAACCGGCACGGTCATAGGGAATTTTGGTAGGCTCGCCGTCCTCGTCCAGCCGGAACAGATAGAATTCCATCTCCGTTCCGAAGGCAAAGGTCAGTCCGGCCTTTTTGGCGTCCTCTACCGTTTTTTTCAACAGGCTCCGGGCGTCCGCGCCGATGACGGTGCCGTCTGGCTGGGTCACGGCGCAGAACATCCGCACCACCCGTCCATGCTCCGGCCGCCAGGGCAGCACACAGAGGGTGGACGGGTCCGGGCGCAGCAGCAGATCAGAGTGGACCTCCCCGCCGAAGCCGGGAATGGCGGAGCCGTCGATGGCGATACCGTACCGGAAGGCCCGGTCCAGTTCCTCCGGCATAATGGCGATATTTTTCTGGCGGCCCGCCGCGTCGCAGAAGGCCATGCGGATGAACTTCACGTCCTCCTCCGCCGCATACTGCTTGATCTCCTCAACCGAATACTGCATATTGTCTCCGCCTTTCCGTTATGGTTTCCGTATGCATGCCCGGCGATCCAGGCCCCCTCATTTTTTGATGCAACTGTTATAGCACACCTTTTCATGAATTTACAATATGTAAAACAGAAAAAATCATGGTTTTCCGAGACTTATTCTCCGTCATGCTCACACATTGGAGGCTGCTGCCGGTCTGGTCTCCTGTCCTGTTTTGCGCTCTGCGGCGATTCTTTTCCAACCGCCAGCCCGTTCTGCAACAAAAAAGGCGTCCACTCCCAACGGGAGCCATGCTCCCGCTGAAAATGAACGCCTTTGCTCATTTTTATTCAAAAAAACTGATTCAACAAATTAGATTAAATCGTACCATGTGCGTCCGCGCTTGTCAATCATTTTTCTGTCGAACACGGTGCAAAAAGGAGGGCCTTCGCCCTCCCTTTTGCCCTTGGCCGGTGCTTATACCGTGCCGGTGACGATCAGCTCGCTGACGCCGGGGGTCACGGCCCACGCCCCGGTCACCGGGTCCTGGGTATACGTGGCCGCAGGGACGGTGATCTGCCCCGCTGTTGTAGCGAACAGGCCTGTGGTCCCGTCATAGGTGTACTGCGTACCGGCAGTCCAGGGTGCACCGTTGTAGGTCACCGTGAGACCGTTGAGAACCGGATCGAAGGTATCCCGGAGGATCACATCGTCCGTCGCGGTGACGGGAGTATTGCCGGTGTTCTGGATGGTAAAGGTGTAGGTGATCCGGCCGTTCTCCGCTACCACCGTGGGATTCAGCCCCTTGGTGATGGACAGTCTCGGGCTGCTCACCGCGCCAACTGTCTCCTCCGCCGTCACAGGTGCGGCCAGCCCGCCGCCGGTCACGGTGACGGTGTTGACAATACTGGACTCCGCTGCCAGCGGCGCGTAGCGGGTCACCTCCGTCTCGTAGATCACAAGGGCGCTGCCCCCGGCAGGGACCGTGATGCCGGTGACGGTCATGGGCGGTCCGGCGTTAACGGCCGGAGCGGCTTGCAGTGCGCCGTTCACATAGTACCGAACGCTGCCCGGCAAATAGGCCAGAGGATACAGGGTCGCTCCGCCAAAGGTGTAGCCGCCCAGATTGTCGGAAATGGTCAGACCCGTCAGGGGCGTGACGCCGCTGTTGGTAAGGCTGACCACATACGTGACCGTCCCGCCCGGCTCGTAATTCTCCCGCACCGCCGTTTTTGCGGCGGTCAGGACCTCCCTCAGCTCTCCGGTGACAATATTGGAATTGACGGTGCCGCCGGTATAGGTGAGGGTCGCCATATTCTGAAAGGATGTGGGCATAAAACAAGCCTCCTTAAAATCGCTCAGATTCGCGCGTCTGCGCGTTCCATTCTATGCGCCGGAACAGCACACGGTCCCCCGCCATTCTCTAAAAGCAATAAAAAAAACAGCCCACCTTTGGCACTTTCGGAAAAAATCTGGTTTTGCCGTGGGAAAGCGTTGATTTTTTTCGGGAACCGTGCTATCTTGATAACAAGCGAAATCGTTTTCTTGCGGATGTAGTTTTCGCATGTCTGTTAACGGACACAGAAAAATCCGTTTGCGCTTTCGCCAACCTTTTCCCCGCAAACCATTTTCTATTTGTACGCTTATCCAAATAATGATCCTAAATATTCATAAGGAGGACGTTTTATGTTTGATCCGAAAACTGTTTCCCTGGGTATTGCTCCCATCGGCTGGTGCAATGACGATATGCCGGAGCTGGGTGCCGAGAACACCTTCCAGCAGACCGTCAGCGAGATGGCTCTGGCCGGCTTCACCGGCTGCGAGATCGGCAACAAGTATCCCACCGACCCCGCTGAGCTGAAGAAGGCTCTGGACCTGCGCGGTATGCGCATCGCCAGCCGCTGGTATTCTTCCTTCATCCTGACCCGTTCCATGGAGGAAGAGGAGAAGGACTTCATCGCCAACCTGGACTTTCTGGAGGCTGTCGGCGCAAATCACATCAACGTCTCCGAGCAGAGCTACTCCATCCAGGGCAAGGTGGACGTGCCCATCCTCACCGGCGGCCACAAGCATGTCATGAACGATGAGGAGTGGGATCGCTTCTGCAAGGGTCTGAACCGTCTGGGCCAGATCGCTTCCGAGCGTGGCTTCAAGCTGTGCTTCCATCATCACATGGGCACCGTGGTCCAGACCAGCGAGGAGACCGACCGCATGATGTCCAACACCGATCCCCGGTATGTGTTCCTCTGCTATGATACCGGCCACTTCACCTTCGCCGGCGAGGATCCCCTGGCCATGCTGAAGAAGTATGTGGACCGCGTGGGCCATGTCCATCTGAAGGATATGCGTCTGCCCGTGGTGGAGGAAGCCCGCAAGAACAACTGGTCCTTCCTGCAGTCCGTCCGCAATGGCGCTTTCACCGTCCCCGGCGACGGCAACGTGGACTTTGATCCCGTGTTCAAGGTGCTCTCCGACGCCGGCTATCAGGGCTGGCTGCTGGTGGAGGCTGAGCAGGATCCCGCCAAGGCCAATCCTCTGGAGTACGCTATCAAGGGCCGTACCTACATCCGGGAGCACACCGGTCTGTAAATCGCGCGATGGGAGGACCCCGGTCCTCCCCACCGCGTTTCCACACCACTTTTTGACATCAAACAGGAGATGTTTCCAATGACTTATTTTAATAAGAACAAGGAACTCAAGCGGGGCTACAACGCCTATATCGACGAATCCACCAACTACATGGGCACCCTGATGAACGTGGGCCTGCTGGTGATGGAGGACGGCGACACCTATACCTACGAAAGCGCCGACCGCGAGGTTGCCATCCTGCTTTTCGAGGGCAAGGTCACCTATGAATACGCCGGCAAGACCGTTGAGGCCGACCGCCCCAACTGCTTCCATCACGAAGCCTACTGCCTGCTGGCTCCCAAGGGCACCAAGATCACCCTGACGGCTCACAGCCACAGCGAGCTTTACATGCAGGACACCCTGAACGAGAAGGATTATGAGCCGGTCATGTACACCCCGGAGACCGTCCAGACCCAGCACGCCGGTTCCAAGGGCGAGCTGATGGGCGCTATGGAGCGTGAGATCAAGACCTTCTTCGACTATGACAACGCCCCCTTCTCCAACATGGTGCTGGGTGAGGTGCTGAACCGTCCCGGCAAGTGGTCCTCCTATCCTCCTCATCATCATCCCCAGCCGGAGGTCTATTTCTACCGTTTCGACTATCCTCACGGCTTCGGCGCCGGTTTTGCCAACGGCGATGTTTACAAGACCGAGCAGAACGGCTGCGCCGTCATCAACCATGGCTTCCACTCTCAGGTGGTAGCTCCCGGCTACGCCATGTGCTACGCCTGGGGTATCCGGCACCTGGAGGGCGATCCCTGGCTGAAGACCCGCATCGACGACAAGGAGCATGAGTGGCTGTGGAAGCCCGATGCCAATGACCACATCTATCCCAATCATTGATCGGAGGTAACAAAAGCATGAAAACTGTCCGTTTGACCATGACGCAGGCTTTGGTCCGTTTTCTGGAAAATCAGTACATGGAGGTTGACGGTGCCCAGCACCGCTTCGTCCGCGGCGTGTTCATCATTCCCGGCCACGGCAACGTGGTGGGTCTCGGCCAGGCGCTGAGCCAGGAGGCCAAGCACCTGGAGATCTATCAGGGCAAGAACGAGCAGGGCATGGCCCAGGCTGCCGTCGCCTTCGCCAAGCAGATGAAGCGTAAGCAGATCTGCGTTGCCACCTCCTCCGTGGGCCCCGGCGCCGCCAACATGGTCACCGCCTGCGGCACCGCCACCGCCAACAACATCCCCCTGCTGGTGCTGCCCGGCGACACCTACGCCTGCCGTCAGCCCGACCCCGTTCTGCAGCAGGTGGAGCACACCAACTCCCTGGCCACCACCACCAATGACGCTTTCAAGGCCGTGTGCCGCTACTGGGACCGCGTTGTCCGCCCCGAGCAACTGATGAGCGCTATGATCAACGCCTTCCGGGTGCTGACCGATCCCGCCAACACCGGTGCGGTCTGCGTTGCCATGCCCCAGGACGTTGAGGGTGAGGCTTATGATTATCCCGTGAGCTTCTTCGCCAAGCGCGTCTGGCGTCTGGAGCGCCGCCCTGCTACCGAGGCCGCTCTGACTGACGCTGCCGAGGCCATCCGCAAGGCCAAGCGCCCCATGATGATCTGCGGCGGCGGCGTCCGCTATTCCGAGGCGCACGCCGAATTCCTGCACTTTGCCGAGACCTTCGGTATCCCCTACGGCGAGACCCAGGCGGGCAAGTCCGCCACCGACTGGCTGCACCCCCTGAACTTGGGCGGCGTGGGCACCACCGGCTGCTCCGCGGCCAACGAGATCGCCCGGAAGGCCGATCTGGTCATCGGCGTGGGCACCCGCTACACCGACTTCACCACCGCTTCCAAGTGGCTGTTCAAGGATACCTGCAAATTCGTCAACATCAATGTCTCTGAGTTCCAGAGCCTGAAGATGGAGGCTGTCCCCGTGGTGGCTGACGCCAAGGAAGCCCTGCCCCGTCTGGAAAAGCTGCTGGAGGGCTATCAGACCGCCTATAAGGATGAGGTCAAGGTCGCCAAGGAGAAGTGGATCGATGAGCTGAACCGTCTGGATCACATCACCTTCTCCGACAAGAAGAGCTGGAAGCCGGAGATCAATGACGCCAACGCCGATTCCGCCAAACGCTTCGCGCAGGACGTCAATGCCCAGCTGACCCAGACCTCCGCCCTGGGCGCCATCAACGCCATGATGAGCGAGGGCGACGTTGCCATCGGCGCCGCCGGCTCTCTGCCCGGCGATATGCAGCGGATGTGGCGTCCCACCGGCGTTGACACCTACAACATGGAGTACGGCTATTCCACCATGGGCTACGAGGTGGCCGGCGCTCTGGGCGTGAAGCTGGCCATCGGCGACAAGCACGAGGTCTATTCCTTCTGCGGTGATGGCAGCTTCAATATGCTCCACGGTGAGCTGATCACCGCCTGCCAGGAGCACAAGAAGATCAACATCTGCCTGTTCGACAACGCCTCCTTCGGCTGCATCAACAACCTGCAGGTTGGCCACGGCAACGTTACGCTGTGCACCGAGCTGCGCTATCGCAATAAGGACGGTCTGTTCGGCAACTTCATGAACATCGACTACGCCAAGGTGGCGGAGGCTTACGGCTGCAAGAGCTACACCGTCCGCACCATGGAAGAACTGGTGGCTGCCTTCGAGGATGCCAAGAAGGTAAAGAACGTCCCCGTCCTCTTCGACATCAAGGTCCTGCCCAAGACAATGACCGACGGCTATTCCTCCTGGTGGCGCGTGGGTGACACCGAGGTGTCCGAGCGCAAGGAGAACCTGGCGGCTTATGCCGACCTGCAGGCTCACCTGAAGGAAGTCCGGAAGTACTAAGATCATTTTTATTTACGAAAACCCATCCAAATTATAAAAAAGGAAGGTTACTAACATGGAAAAGGTATTGAAGATCGGCATTATCGGCTGCGGCGCTATCGGCAAGGATCACTGCCGCCGCATCATTGAGACCGTCCCCGGTGCTACCGTTGTGGCCGTGTCCGACTATGTGGCCGCCGCCGCTGACGACACCGCCGCCAAGTACGGCATCAAGTCCTACGGCAATGACTGCGACGGCATGATCAAGGATCCCGAGGTTGAGGCCGTGGTCATCACCTCCATCGACCCCACCCATCATGACTATGTCATGAAGACTCTGGCTGAGGAGAAGTGGTGCTTCTGTGAGAAGCCCCTGAGCCAGAACGCCGCTGACTGCGAGGACATCATCAAGCGCGAGCAGGAGATCGGCAAGCGTCTGGTGCAGGTGGGCTTCATGCGTCACTATGACCGCGGCTATGCCGAGATGAAGCGCATCATCGACTCCGGCGAGATCGGCAAGCCCCTGCTGATCAAGTGCTGCCACCGCAACGTTGCTCAGGGCCCGGGCTTCAAGACTGAGAACGGCGTCACCAACGTGGCCATCCACGAGCTGGACATCTGCCGCTGGCTGCTGGGCGACGAGTATGAGGACGTACAGTGCGTCAAGGTCCGTCAGAGCTCCAACTCCACCAAGGGCTATGACAACCCCCAGGTCATGCTGATGCGTACCAAGAACGGCTGCTTCATCGACGTGGAAGTTCAGGTTGCTGACGGCTACGGCTATGACATCCAGTGCGAGGTTGTCTGCGAGAACGGCACCGTGAAGCTGCCCGATCCCTACGCTGTGGTCCGCCGCTCTCGTCCCGCCGGTTGGGACAGCGTCCAGCCCGCCGAGTCCATGCCCATCATGACCGACTGGAAGGAGCGCTTCATCGAGGCTTATGACATCGAGTTCTGCAAATGGGTGGAGTCTGTCCACGCCGGCAAGCTCACCGGCCCCTCCTCCTGGGACGGCTATGTGGCCTGCGTGGCTGGCGATGCTCTGAACGCCTCCCGCGGCACCTCTCAGTTCATGAAGGTGGAGACCATGGAAAAGCCCGAGATGTACAAGTAATCTCACCCCATCCAATATAAAACACGGAGCCTGGCCAATGGTCAGGCTCCGTGTTTTTCCTTTTTCTGCAAATGCCGGAGTTTTCTCCGGCGCTTGTGCTTTTTCGATACAAACGCGGTTCAGCGTTCAAACAGCTTCCTCACTCCACTTCTAAGTGAACGGACTTATGAAACTGAGGCTCCACCAAGCCGGGGAGCTCCACCGCGTCGGTAAAATACAGATTCTCGACGTACTCTTGCAGCAGGGATACCACATAGGGATGGGGCCGTTCATCAGGCCGCCGGGCCGCCACCGTCACCACCGCCGTTTTGGGTTGGAGCTTTTCCAGCAGCTTCCGGGAGGTGGAATCGAAGGAGGCATGGTGGGGCACCTTCAGAATGTCACAGGGGGTCAGATTCACGGTCTCCCACACATGGGCGTAGGCGTCGCCGCCCAGAACGATCTCCTTGCCGTGGTAATACAGCCGCTGGCGCAAAGAGCACACGTTCATGGATTTGGCCCAGCGCACCAGTTCATATCCGTTCCGCTCTCCGTTGAAGGCCGCGTCATAGATCTCCTTCTGCCGCCGGTACAGGGCCGGTTCGCCACAGAGGATATCCATTTTCAGGTCCGGCGTCAGCTGGAGGGAAATCGTTTCCGTCCCCGGCACCAATTCAAACTGCTTGATACGGCCGGGGTGGCTTTGCAGCGCCTCGGTATAGATCTGGAGGCAGAGAAGGGCGTTTCTCGCAGCCTTGGGCAAGTTGTTATCCGGATGGAAGGGGGCCAGCTCCGGGGCGTTCTCCGGTGGCAGATAGGTGGTGTAAAACCGGTCGATGGTCACGGCATCCAGCACCCGGCTGAGGCCACCGATGTGATCCCGGTGGAAATGCGTAGCCAGAGCCACGTCCAGATGGGTCACGCCCAATTCCCGGAGAAAATCTCCCGCATAGATCCGCTGAGACCGGGGATCCAGTTCTCCCGGATGATCGTCCCGCACCAGACAGTCATGGCCAAAATCCACCATCAAGGCAAACTTCTGCTGCGTTCCCTCCATCTCCCGAATGAGAATACAGTCTCCGTTGCCTATGTTGATAAAGTCCAAAGCCAGCATACGCAGTCCCCCCCTATGTTGTTGTTACAAAGATACCATACTGCGTGAACGTTTACAATGAAAAGCGGTCCTTGCGCCAGCCAAAATTTCCGTTTGGATTTTGACAGTTCCCACAAGAAACCCGCGGCGGGTATTTTGCCCGCCGCGGGTTCTCTTCGTTTTGATCGGTTTCCCTTGAAAAGTCACGCTTTTCCGTAAATGACCGTCTGCTGCCAGCCGCCGGAGCCTTCCTCCGTCCCGGTGTCTGGCAGGAGATCCGTTTCCGGCTCCGCAGGCTCCTCAGCCGGCGTCTCCGGCGGTGTGGACACAGCCCGGTTCTCCACTGCGATCTTCCGAGCGGTGATCCACTGGGTCCCGCTGTGCCAATAGACCGTGATCGTATCTCCCACGTTCAGCAGTGGGGCCTCCGGCACCTGCGCGGCGCTGACATACACGGAGAAGCCTCTCTCCCCCTCAAAGCGGAGGTAATAGACGCTGGTCCCCTCAATGACGGCGCTGCGGATCTCGGCAATGGTGCCCTTCGTCTCCCAAAGCTCCTGGTTTTCCGCCGGGACCTCTGCGTCCGCACTGTCGATGATGCCGTTGTTCACCAGCGTCCGGCGGTAATTCTCCTCGCATGCCGCCACGGTCTGCCCGGTCTCCACGATATTGTACTGCTGGACATTCACCATGGCGTACATCTTCACCAGACCGTCCTCACCCTTCAAAGCCATAAAGTAGGTGGGCTGGTCGGCGATGTTCAGCAGCAACGGGAAGGTGGCGGAATAGCGCATCTGCTGGACCTGGCTCTGGGCGGAGCTTTTGGCGGAGGTCTCCGTCGCGCCGGCGCAGGGGTAGAACCGGGTCTCCTTGGTGCGCTGGTTGGTGAGGATAAAGCCGATGTTGGACTGGTCGCTGGTAACGGAGGTCACGCCGGTGTACATATACACATCGTCGTTGATGGCGATATAGTTCCAGCCGTCCGTGGTCAGCGTCACGTCCCGCTGGCCGAAGTAGGCGTTCAGAAAGCCGTTGTGGAACTGGCCGTAGTAGTCATACTGATCCATGATGATGTCGGAGGAATACAGCCGATCCACCCAGGTGGGCACATCCTCGTAATACTGGCTCTCGCCGCTGACGGCGTTCACCAGCACGGCGCCCTTCACGTCCGTACCGCCGAAAAGCCCGATGCGCTTGACGATCCGGGAGCAGACCCAGTAGGGGGTGCCCTCCTCGTCGATCTCAAACACCGGCTCGTCGAACATCATGGTGGGGTACTGGAATCGCAGGTGGCGGTAGAGGTTCCGGGAGAAGTGCTCCGCCGTGGTGTACTTCATGCCCTCGTCCAGCCGGACCACCTCCGCCTCCTGGGTCACCATGTCGATGACGATATAGGCAGGCAGGCCGTTGGAGCGGTTGGTGAACCACTTGATGAGGTCTCCGTAGGCAAGGCTCGTGACCCGCACGGGGCGGCCCTTATAGTTAATCTGGGTGTAGTTGGGCAGGATCTCAAACTGAGACACCATATCCGCCAGCTCACCCAGCTTCCGGCTGCCAAGCCGGGCGGCGGAGTCGCTGTCCAGCATGGGGATCTGGTCATAGCGGATCTCCTCCACCTCCGTGACGAAGTCACCGGTGGTCAAGGGCAGCAGCTTGCTGTAGGCACCGGCCCGCAGCACCACCCAAGAGGAAAGGGAGCCAATGGCGATGGCTGCGATCATGGCGATCACCACGAAGAAGGGTATGGTGCACTGCTTTTTCACAAAGCCGAGATACCCTCTCGCACCGGTGCCCTGAAATCCGGAGGTCAGGACAGCGCAGCCGCAGTACACGGCGCACAGCAGGAACACAAAGAAGTAAAATTCCTCCGCATGGGGGTTCAGGGCGGGCAGCTCCACATAGAAGTACACCAGCCCCACCAGTGCCGTCACGGCGATGTTGATGAGGGTGCGGGTCACGGGAGTGCCGATGGGCTTCCGGGGCTTACGCTCCCGCTGAGGGCGCTCGCCCCCCTGTCCGAAATCTCCGGGGTTGAAGCCGCCGAAATTGAAGGTAAAGGGCATAGGGTTTGCCTTCCTTTCCAAAAGTTATCAAAACTAATATAAATTTATCATACCGGAAAAGTATGAACAAATCAAGGCCGCCCGCCGACGTTGGGCCAAAAGGTCCCTCTGCCGCCGAACGCGGCAGAGGGACCTTGATTTTATTGGAAGGGCCGTTACTTGGTGACGACCAGCTTGTCGTCCTCCACAGCCAGCTTGGCGGTATCGCCGGTCTTGAGGGTGCCGTCCAGCATCTTCTCGGCCACAGCGTCCTCCACCTTGCTCTGGATGGCCCGGCGCAGGGGACGGGCACCGTACTTGGGGTCGAAGCCCTCCTTGGCCAGTTCCTTCACCGCCTCGTCGGAGGCGTCCAGATGGATGTCCATGGTCTCCATACGGTCCGCCACGGTCTTGAGCATCCGGCGGGCGACCTCCTCAATGTTCTGCTCAGTGAGAGCGCGGAACACGATGATATCGTCGATCCGGTTCAGGAACTCCGGGCGGAAGGTCTGGCGCAGCTCCGCCAGAACGGTCTCCTTGGCCTGTGCATAGGCTGCGTCGGCGTCCGCCTCGGCCTTCTTGTCATCAGCGTCGAAGCCCAGCTTGGCGCCGGCAGCGGTCAGTGCCTTGGCGCCGATGTTGCTGGTCATGACGATAACGGTGTTCTTGAAGTCCACAGTGCGGCCCTGAGAATCGGTGATCCGGCCATCGTCCAAAATCTGAAGCATGATGTTCCAGACGTCCTCGTGGGCCTTTTCGATCTCATCGAACAGCACCACGGAGTAGGGCTTACGGCGCACCTTCTCCGTCAACTGACCGCCCTCATCATGGCCCACATAGCCGGGAGGGGAACCGATGAGGCGGGATACTGTATGCCGCTCCATGTATTCGGACATATCGATCCGGATCATGGCGTTCTCGTCACCGAACATGGCCTCTGCCAGAGACTTGCACAGCTCCGTCTTGCCCACGCCGGTGGGGCCCAGGAACAGGAAACTGCCGATGGGACGCTTGGGGTCCTTCAGACCCACACGGCCACGGCGGATGGCCCGGGCCACGGCCTTTACAGCCTCGTCCTGACCCACCACACGCTTATGAAGGATATCCTCCATGTGCAACAAGCGCTGGCCCTCGTCCTCTGTCAGACGGGTCACAGGGATACCGGTCCAACCAGACACCACAGCGGCGATGTCCTCCGCGTTGACGTCCCGGTGCTCCTGATTATTCTTGCGGCGCTTGTCACGCTCGATCTCCACCTGCTCCTTGTAGTCCTTCTCGATGTCCCGCAGCTGGGCGGCCTTCTCAAAGTCCTGGGCGTTGATGGCGGCGTCCTTGTCCTTGGACAGGGCGTTGATCTTCTCCTCCAGGCTCCTGAGTTCCTCGGAGGGTTCCTCCTGCTCCATCCGCACCCGGCTGGCGGCCTCGTCCATCAGGTCGATGGCCTTGTCGGGCAGGAACCGGTCATTGATATACCGGGTGGACAGCTCCACGGCGGCCTTCAATGCCTCGTCGGTGATGTGCAGCTTGTGGTGCTGCTCATACTTCTCCCGCAGGCCCTTCAGGATCTCCAGCGTAGCATCCTGACTGGGCTCGCCCACCGTCACCGGCTGGAACCGGCGTTCCAGAGCGGCGTCCTTTTCGATATACTTGCGATATTCGTTCAGGGTGGTGGCACCGATGATCTGGATCTCACCGCGGCCCAGCGCGGGCTTGATGATGTTGGCGGCGTCCACAGCGCCCTCGGCGGAGCCTGCGCCCACGA
>ERZ827512.2195-NODE-2195-length-16516-cov-9.550149_pt1 | contig 16516 bp, 14 predicted proteins | sample MGYA00519916_ERZ827512 | MGnify/ENA primary metagenome ERZ827512 (study PRJEB31778, sample SAMEA3449335) | human gut metagenome | biome: human gut; feature: human-associated habitat; material: faeces | place: United Kingdom | collected 2010/2012 ... | reverse complement strand
CAAAATATTCACCTTCTTATAAAAAAGTTTCTTTAAGTAGTTCTTACCCAATTTTTCTTATAATTTTTGTTAATTTTTTATTAAAAATTGTAAAAAGAAATTTAATTAAAAGTCTTATAAAATAAGGGCTTAAGAGAAAGTTTATATAAGTCGTTCTTTACCAATTAATATTCATCTTATTTTCATTACTCATTTTATTCACCTATTTTTTTATTTTAATACATTCTATATTTTACCATAAAAGCAAGTGATTTTCAACTAACCACTTGCTTTATAACTTTTATATACTTTCTATTTCAACCATTTTACTATATCAATTAAATACACGCACTGTTTATATAACTTACTAATTCATTTTTTATTTCTTCAATTGATACTTCGCCTATACTATTAACATATTCAAGTACGTCCTCTTCCATTGGTAAATTTGATTTATTAATTTCAAACTCTTCTAATATTGGCATTATTTTTTCTTCCATTGTAGGATAATATTTGTATAATGTGTCATAAGCATTTAGTGGTTTGTCTGGCTTTGTATATCTAGCACTTTCCCAATCTAATACCATTTCAATATAATCTATATAATCTTTTTCTAATTCATTTTCATGATGTGATGATAGTTTTCTATGTATTTGAGACACATCCTTTTTATCATAAAATAAATACATAAACATTTTATCTAAATCATGATTTTTTATTCTACCTAAGATTACGTCTTTATTTTCTTTTATATACTTATTAGCTAAGTACATAACTACTTTTCGATGTTTATATGTATATTTTAAATTCAACTCGTTTTTCATACTATCTTCCATCCTTCTATTCCTATTATAATGATTGATATATTGTTGTTTTTCTCTTGTAATATATTCATATTCTAGCATAACAATAAACAATTTTCAATATACTAAAAAATGCCTCAGACTAATCTAAAGCATTTTATTTATGTATTTTATAATTGTTCTTCTTGCTGTTCTTTTTCTCTTTCTTGTATTTGCTCTCTTACATCAAAAGTTATTCCTTCAGCAACGTCTCTAATAAAACTTTTTAAAAATCCTTGGTATGGATCTGTTTCTATTTCAGTATATTTCTTAGATCCTTGTTGTATTGACTCTCTTTCCTTACTCATACAGTCATTAAATAACTTTACACTTTTTTTATTTACAAGTCTTCCCTCTTTTCCTTTTCTATATACGCTTAATTCTGGCGATGTAACGAATCCATAGCATATAGGACTGTATTTTTTCATAAATTCACTTTTTAATAATTGTTTTAGTAATTCTCCATCCTTTTGAGGTATCGAACCTTCATGTACTGAAAAATCAATCCATGGAATTCTGTCTAATAGCCCTCTATCATAAATTACAACTCTTGGTGTTTTATTGCTCATGTCTTCACTAAGATTTTTCATAAGCTCACTATACATCCATATATTATATTCTTCTATATCTTTATTTTGTATTGGGTTATATTCCGCTGTTTCTGCTCTTTTTTGTACTGGTATACCATATGATTCAAATATTCCAGTTATATTATTTAACAATGTAGTTTTTCCGCTTTTAGCTGTACCAAGTAATTCTATAAAAATTGGTTTATCCATTTTTGATATATTTGTTTTTATATATTTTAAGTTTTCTTCTATTCTTTCTTTTTGTTCATTTGCTCTGTCAGATGAATGTTCCATAAAAATGCTCCTTTAAAAAATTTTATCTAATACCTTTTTATATCTATCAAATAATATATTTTTTTCTGTAGTGTTCATCAAAACAGCTTCATACATATTTGTATAATACCATTTTTGTTCTTCTTTTGGTTTATTGAAGTTTTTCCAAACTTCTTCTCCTTCTTCTTGATACAAATTATATAAAGTTTCTAAATTACTAATTTTATCTGCACATTCAACAAGTTTTCCTTCTATACTTGCTGTTTTTATTTTATTAATTGCTTCTATTTTTCTTTCTTTCCATGGTAGGCTTTTATTTTCTGAAACCTCATCTACTATATTAGCAATTTGTATTCCAAATTGTTCTTTTATATCTTCTAATGTATATTTTGTATCTTCTACAACATCATGTAATATTCCAGCTATTACACAATTGGTATTTGCTCCTGCTCTTTGTAGGATCATACCAACTGTAAATGGATGAAATATCATATCTACATCTTGCTCAGTTTTTCTTTTTTGTCCATTATGTGCTTTTGTTGCAAAATATATAGCATAATCAATTAATTCTAGTTCACCTTTGTTCATTTTAACTCCTTATATTATATAAATACTACTGACAGTAGCAATTTCGTCAGTAGCATTATTGATACTAATTATAAAGTTCTGTATTGATTTTTGTCTGCTCTATCATCCATTTTTCTATCAAATTCTTTGTTTTTATAAAACCAATCTGTTTGTTTATCCACTGGATTTGCTTTTCTATTTTTGTCTAATAGAACATCAAAAAATGCTACTAATGGTATAATCACCGCTATTAAACATACAAACAATCCCATATATAGATCTAAAGATCCTGATTGATTTATTATTGCTTCAATATTTTGATATATGTATACTCCATAGTATAGCACATGTGCTATTAAATATATTAATGATGGCAACAATTTTCTTCTAGTAATAAAACAAATACATACAAATGTTAAAAATAATAATACAATTTCCATTGTCATATCCATTGGTGGTAATATTATTTCTGTTCCCATTGCATATAATGCTGTTATTATTACTCTAAATGCCCAAAACATAAACGCAAATATGGCTATTAGCCAGCTAGATAAGTTTTTCATATGTTTTCATCCCTTTATTACAAAATTTTTAGGGACATTTTTAAATATCCCTAATTTTTATATATTAATCTACAAAATTAAATTCATCTTCAAATTTTTCTTTGAATTTTTCAAATACTTTATTAAGTATCTCCTCATCATCTACACTTACATAAGATTCCTCTTCTTCTGATTCAGTATCTTCTAATTTAAGAATTACTACTTCTCCTGGTTCTTCTGTCTCTTCCTCTTCTACTGGTAAAAGAACAACATATTCTTCTCCTTCATATTCAATCAAGTCAAGAAATTCAAATTCTACTTCATTACCATCTTCATCATTTAATGTTATAATGTTATCTAATTCCTCTCCTTCATTTTGTACATCTTTGTTTAAATCTTTACTCATTTTATTATTCTCCTCTCAATTTTTATTATAATAATTGTATTTCTACAATGTTAATATCTAGTTTTATTATTTGTATTTTACATATATTTATACATTGTTTTTTTGTTTGTTCATATATGTTTCTAAAATATATACTGCAGATATTGTATCTACTATTTGCTTTTTTTTATTTTTGTCTATATTAAGATAATTCATTGTTTTATGTGCTGCAACAGTAGTTAGTCTTTCATCAATTGTCGCTATTGAAATTTTTGGAAATTTACATTTAAGTTTATGTATAAATTTTTCAGTTACTTGTACTCTTTCTGTTTTAGTTCCATCCATATTTATTGGCATTCCAATAACAAATGTATCAATTGAGTATTGAGCTAAAATTTCATCTAGTCTTTTTAAAACTAACTTATCATTGCCATTATGGTGTATTGTTTCTAGCCCTTGTGCTGTAATTTCAAGCTCATCAGTTATAGCTAGTCCAACTCTACTATCTCCATAATCAATTCCTAATTTACGCATTTTATTATTCATCCAATCCTATATAGTTTTTTACCATTTTTTCAAGAAGTTCATCTCTTTCAATTTGTCTAATTAAGTTTCTTGCATCATTATGGCTAGTAATGTAAGTTGGGTCTCCTGACAAAATATATCCTACAATTTGATTTATTGGGTTATAACCTTTTTCTTCTAGTGCATGATATACCTCTTTTAAAATTTCTCTTGCTTTTACGCTTTTATCCTTTTCTACTTTAAAGCTAACTGTTTCATCAGATATCATACTTTACTTACCTCCTTATAAATAATTAATTGTATTTTCATCTTTTGAAGCTGTGTCTAAATACTGCTCTAATTTTTTTGTAAGTCCTTCTAAAGCTGTACCCTTATAGTATGTAGATAATACTACATTTATTTTAGGCATTGCCTCTGTTTTTTTATCAACCTGTATTTTTATATTTTCAACATTTTCTTTTACTTGTGTCATAAATGTAACTATTGCATCTAATTCAATTCCAGAAAATACTATAGCAAATTTTGGTCCCATATATCTTACAAATACATATTCTTCAGATAAGTCTTGTTTTACTACATTACTAACTTCTGTAACAATTTGATCCCCTACTTTTCTGCCTATGGTGTCATTTATTTCTTCTAGGTTTATTATTCTAAATAAACAAACAGTTGAAGTAGTATATTTGTCTATTATTTTCTTTCCTTCTCCAAACAAATACTCTGCAGATTTCAAACTTGTAAATTTGTCATCTCTTACTATATTTTCAATAATTTGTTGATTTTGAACTGTTTTTAATACTGACACAATATTAGTTTTTATAACTTCTAAAACAGTTGTATCAACATTATCAAATTCATGTGGTTTACTTCCTTCTATTATCCAATATCCAATATATACATTATCTATATAAAGTGGGAAGAAAACTGCTGACTTTGCTCTGCCAAACTCCATTTTTTGGTATGGAAGTCTTTCTCCTTCTTTTTCTACCGTAATATATTTTGGAATTGCTGACTGTATACTGTCCTTAAATATTTCTTCATTTTGAAGATTTCTTAGTGTATCCCAATGTTTTTGGTCAACATTTGATGCCTTTATTACATATTCTGTACCGTCATATATAACTATTGTTGAGTATTTAATATTATATCTTTCAATTAATATATTATTTATTTTTTCAATTTTTTCATTTACTGAGGTAACTTCTCCTATTGTATTCATAAAATCTTGTAGTATATTCAAGTTAGTTATTTTTTGATTTATATTATTAAAATTTTCTATTTTTTTACTTATTGATAAATTATATATGAATAATCCTACAATAATTGCTATTAATATTATTATTACAATTAGTATCACAAAATCACCTCTTTTTGTATGTTTAATAGTTATTTCTCATTTTGTTTAATGTGTTATTCATACTTGCCGAAAAATTACTAGCTGGACTATATGTTGTACTATATGTATTACCTCTCATATTATTTCCTACTAAGGGGTAAACCATATCTGCTAATGTATTAAGTGCAGTCATAAGATTTCTTGAGTACCCATTTAATGAAATTTTACAATTTATAATTCCGTCTAAATATTTAGCATAAGTTTGCTCTTCAAATGGAATTACACAATATTTAACAGTATCTTTATTAAATAATTCTGTCATAAACGACATTGCAGGATCATTGTAATATGCTATACCTCCAATAATCGTTTTTTCTGTTACACTTTTTAAGCTTACCATTTTATTTAATACTACTCTGATTTTTTCTGGATCTAATACATTTTTTGCCTTTAAATCTCTTAAAAATGCTGTAAGTGGTTGTATTGTTAATATATCTAAGCTTTGTACTAAATAAATTTCCTGTACTTTTGCAAAATAATTATAGTTTGTATCAAAATCGCAATCTAAAATTACTAATGAATAATTTTTTACAAGTGTTTCTAATATATTGTTATAATCATCTGCTACATGTTCATCTCCAGGTACTGTTGTATACACTGTTAAATTTTTATGAACTTGAATTCCTGTTGCATTTCCAATTTTTAAATTTTCCATACATGAAAATGCTATATTTCTAAGATTTTCATCATTTTCTGTGTATATATAGTATGCGTTTTTATTTTTAGTTAAATCTAAAATAGCTGTATTTATTCCATTCTGTGATAATACTTCTGCTGTATTATTTACCAAGAAAGATGTTCCATTTTTTGATGTTCCAATAAATGCAACTACTTTTTTATCTTTGCTTATTGCATTAGATATTCCTGTACTATTTGTATTATTTGTTACAGTTGGTATATTATTGGCTAAATTGTTTGATTCATTGTTATATAAAGAACTTGTTGTTCTTTCCGGTTGTTTTTTTTCTGTGGCAGTAACTTTTGCCATTGGTTTAAAATCATTAGATGAATCGCTTTCTTGAGCAAATAAAAATTCATTATCTAATCCAGGTAGTATCATGTCATCTTCTTGTTCTTGATTTTGCATAGCAATAGCTTCATCATTGTCTAAGTCAAACAAGTTTACAGGAGATTCCGTCTCATCTTCTAATCCTGGTAATATTGCTGGTTCTTGCGTACTTTGTGTTTCAGTTTCTCCACTTTGTTTTCTAGGTCTACCTCTTCCTTTTTTTACAACTGGAACATCAACTTGTGCTGTATCTTCTAGTTTCACCTTTTTAGGTCTGCCTCTTCTTTTTGGTTGTACAGCCTCAACTTCCACATTTTTTGTTTCTTCTTCATCAAAATCAGCTATTCCTGGTAATTCAGGCGCCTCATTAATTATTGGTGTAGGTTGTTGAATTTGAACAACTCTTGGCTCTTTCTTTTCTTGTTGTTGTGGAATTGTTGAATTTTTTTGATTTGATATTCCTTGTACTTTTTTTACAGTACCACCAGTTGATGGTATAATAACTGGTTCTGTTATTATATTATTTTTTAGATTTTTTTGTATAATTTCTAAATCTTGTGTATTGTTTGTTATTTCTGGCTTAGCATTTTTTGTATTATTCTTTTTGCCACCATAATTGTTATAGTTTTCTTTTGGTCTTGATGGCATTCCAAAAGCAACTACTTCTTGATATTTTGGGCTATTAGCCTCTAAAACAGCCTTTACGTTTAAAGGTAAAAATTTTGCAATTAGTCTTAATTGTGAATCAGTATATTGACTAGCAATATGCTCAAAGCTTTCTACATATTGATCTTCGTTTTTTCCCAATCTCTTATAATGATTTATAATATTTTGGATTTCAACTTCACTTACATCCCCTTCACTTTCAACCTTGTAGTCTACATCATCTGGGTCAATGTGATAATATACTTTTGCTTCCTTTTTTCCACGTGGCCTATTTAATAATTGACACACGGCAGTAATGCTCCTATCTTTTCCAAGCAGAGCATTATATACACCTATTCCAAATAATTTAACCAATAATGGTTCTGATTTTTCCCTTCTATCCGCACATATTAATATTATTGGTATATCATTTCCATTTTGGTTAGTTGCTTCATCACTAATATTGTCCATTTTTTCAAATATAAATTTATCAATTTGATCATAATTATTACTTGAAAAAGGTTGTAAGTCTTCACTTACAACAATTCGGTCATAAGTTTTATCTCTTTGTAATTCTTTTATAATTGCATCAAAATAATACACATTTTTGACAGAGATAATCTCTTTATAATCTTGTTGATATTTTTTTGTTATAGACTCAGAAATGTTTTCATTATTAACTGCAAATAATACCTTCATTAGCTTTAACCCCTCCAACCACGTACAACTATTGCAAAGATCAATGGTAATAATTGGCAAATTACCATTACTGTAATAATACCAACTAGAACTCCAAATCCTTTATCTTGAACATCTAGTTTTCTAATACCTATAACATAACGATAAATTGCTGCAAAAACGATTCCTACAAATCCAAATGGAATACTGTATATTCTAACTATATTTAAAATATATGCCACTAGTCCGTACGTATTATCTCCATAAGCTGCTTGATAATCTTCAAGAGCTTTTAATGCTTTATCCTTTATTTCTACTAAGTTAGTAGTAGCTGTTTCGGAAGTTATTGTGTTGGATTGTACATTTGTTGCATATACATTAACTGTTCCAAATATAAATAATAAAACAAATAATATTGCAATTATTTTTTTCATAAAATACTGCCCCTTTTCCTTTTTATTTTTTCATTTTCATATACTATATCATACAATAAAGTATAGAAAATAGCAAGAAAAAACTAGATATTTTTACAAAAATATCTAGTTTACATATGTTACAAATTGTTATACAAATATTTCATCCAATAATACACTCCATTTGCCCATTTTTTATCAGTAGCATACTTTTTATTAACACCTGTAAGAGTTTCTCCATTATAGTAAGAACCATCTGCTAAATTTCCATCATATATTTTTGTTCCTTTAGGATTTAAATAATATTTTGCAAATACCCTTGCTAATAAATCTATTCCTTCTGAGTAATTTGAAAATTCATAAGCACTATTATATGGGTCTCTGTCATATGCTCCATATCCAAATAAATTATTTTTGTCAGATGCGATGCTTGAACCGCCCCATCCGCTCTCATGTATTGCTACAGCAGCTATAAAAACTCCATTTACATTATATTGCTTTTCAGCATAATAAAAATATTGTGCATTATTTTTAAATATACTATTTTTATCTCTTTCTTCATTCTCAAATATTTTCTTGAACTGTTCTAGTGATAGTCCACTTGGTTTGTTTAATTTCATGTCAAAGTTCAATGTATTTAGTAATTGTTGTTTTGAGTATTTACTTCCCGCTGTAACTTCTTCACTTTTTTCATTTGGATTTAAATATGTAAAACATTCTCCTTTTGACCAACCTATATATGTATCATATTTAATTTGGTACCATTCATCTTGTATTTTTAGCACCTTTATTTTAGTATTTTTCTTTAATGTTATTAATTTTTCACCTTCATCTTTTGGCTCAATTCTGACAGCCAAAAAATTTGTAGTAACATATAGCTCATCTCCAACTTTTACATTATATTGTTTTACATACCCTCCTGTTCCAATTTCTACAATCTTATTAACAGAAGATTTTGTCACAATATTTCCTACTACTTCTTCTTTTACTAATTGCTCTCCTGTATATGTTTTTTTAGTTATTTCTTCTTGTTTTCCATCAACACCTTCTTGTATTACTTGTATCATTCCAGTTGGTAGATTTGGGTTATTATTATATTTTGTAGTATATTCTAAATCAATTTCTTTTTTTATTATCTCTTCTTTTTTTGCATTAGTCGTATTTTTTGAAATTATTTCTTGTAAGTCAACTCCATTTTTATTTATCGTTTTATAGCTTTTTTCATTTTCATTATATGTTGAGGCATATGTTACTTTTTCTCTAGCTGTAATTATATATGCAATACAAATTGCTACTGTTATAATTAAAATAAATATAACAATAGCTGTTGTTTTTGTTTTGATTGTAATCTTTTGTTTTTTCATATGTTTCACCTATTTTTATTGTAATATTTAGTATATTTTTTGTCAATAATTGTCGTAAAAAAACATCTTTTACCAAAAAATACTTAGGCATTACACCTAAGTATTTTTGATTATTTTCCAGAGAATTTTTGAATTTCTGAATATTGTCCATATTCATATGTTCCATTTATAATTCTATATGCTCTTATTCTTGCTGTATATTTATAATTTTTTTCAGTTAATCCAGAAATCTTTCTGCTATTTGTTTGAGTTCTTATTATTGTTGCACCACCTAAGCCTGGAACTGTAAATTCAATTTCATAGCCTTCTGCATATGGTACCTTATCCCAAGATAAATATACAGTATCTTTTACAACATAATAAGAAACATTTTTTACTTTTCCAACACTTGGACTGTCATCTTCTCTATTATACTTTTCTGTAGTAAATGTTTTTACTGTTGAAAAATTGCCATAAACTTTTTGACCATTTTTATACATATATGCTCTTACTTTTACACTATATTTTGTATTATAGTCTAAATCATATAAAATATAGCTACTTTCTGTTGCATCTTTTGATTGTTTTGTAAATGATTTTCCTGCTTTTGCTAGCCATACTTCATATCCTTTAGCATCATCATTTTTCCACCATTGTAAATATGCTTCATTCCTGTGTTTAACTTCAGCTGTAAATCCTTGTATATTTAAATCGACTGTTTTTTCAGTTGTGAATGATTTTACATTTGAATCAGATGCATATATTTTGTTACTGCCACTATCATTATATGCTGTAATTATAATTCTGTATGTTGTGTTAGCTTGTAATCCAGAAATACTTGCATATGTTTTATCTGTTTTTGTAATATACTCAAATTTTTGATTTCCTTTTGCTAACCATATTTCGTAACCTGTAGCATTTTGAGCTTTATTCCATGTTACATCTGCTCCATTTGAATATATATTTTTTATTGTTACGTTTTCTACCTTAGATACTTTAACATTATTATTGTTTTTTAAAGTTTTAAAGCTAACGGCATTAGAATCTGGTGCATATACTTTGTTTTCTCCTTCATCATTAAATGCAACTATAATTACTTTATATGTTGTATTTTCATCTAATCCAGAAATTTCAGTATATGTTTTGGTAGTTGTTGTGATTCTGCTATATTTACCATTATTTTTTGATAGCCAAACCTCATATCCAGTAGCTTTTTTTACACTATTCCATTTTACATAAGCTGTATTTGAAGTTATATTGCTTACTTGTAGATTAGTTACTTTGTCTAATTTTATTTCTTCATCTTGTTTGTCATCTTTTAATGTTATTGTTGTTGAATTTGAATAATCGCCATATACTGTTGTTTCACTTGTAATTATATAAGCTCTTACTCTAAATTCATATGTTTGCCCTACTTTTGCACCTTTAATAAAAACATTGTTTGAAAGTGCTGTTCCAATATTCATGTAACCAAATCCAGGAATTCCAACTTCTATTTGATACCCAGTTGCACTAGATACTTCATTCCAATTTAATGCAATGTATTCTCCTGATTGACTTGATGTTAAATTTTGAACTTTAGAAACAGAAATAGTTGGTGTGTCTGTAGTATATTTAACATTAATTTCTGATGAATATGCTCCTTCTACCTTTTCTCCTGTTCTACTTAGTTCATATGCACAAATTTTTGCTCTGTATGTTTTTTTAGAGTCAAAACCTATTACTGTTGCTTTGCTATTTTTTACAGATCCTATAAATTCATAGCCATTATTTGAGGTATTAATATAAACGTTATATCCATCTGCTCCTGATACAGATGACCAAGTAAAGTTTACGCTTGTTCCTGTTTGCTTTGCTTCCAAGTTGTATACTTTTCCAACAACAGCCTGTACTGGTGTTGACATCATTGGTAATAAGATTAACATTGTCGCAATTATTAGTGTAATGATTTTTTTACATCTCATAAAAGCTTCCCCCTCTCTTTTATCCGTGAAAATTGTATCACACTTGCCATTAATTGTCAATCAGTCCTAATAGTAGTTTGTAGCTATTTTGCCTTAACATTTTCCATTCCTGTTGTATTATCATCTATAATAAGAAGTGGACTATCTGTATTGTCATTGTTAATAATTGATTTTTGATTTAATTTGTTTTCATAGTATTCTTTTTGCAATACTATAATTGTTATAAAAATAATACATAATATCAAAATACAAGATATGAATAATTTTCTAGTAATCATTCTTTCATTTTTCATAGTTAGAATTCTCCTTTACACTAAAACAATTTGAGCATTTTCTTCACCTGCTAGCTCTTGAAACTCTTTTAAAATTTCTGGTGTCATATAAATTCCACCTGCTTTATCAAGTTTCTCTCCATTTTTTATTTGCATTTGCATATTACTTTTTTCACCATTAAAAAAGTGAATTGCTCCTTTAAGTTTTTCTTTAGTTTCTTCATCTAAATTTGTAACATTTAATTCAAATGCCTTTTTCTTGATTTCTGCAAATTCTTTTATTGTTCTAGCTACAATTTTAGGTTCTTCATCCTCTCTAATACTTAGTCTACCTTCTACTTCAACTATATTGTCATTTACCAATATATCCGAACATTGTCTATAGCAACTATCAAAAACTATAAATTCAGTTGCACCATATAAATCTTCAATTGTAACAAATGCCATAATTGTATTGTTTTTAGTATATTTCTTTTTAACACTTGTTACTATACCTGCATATATTACATTTTGTCCATCTTGATATTCTGTAACTTTCTCGTCTTCTTCTATTTCACTTGGTTCTGATAGTTCTCTTAATTTCAAACTATTTATAGTAGTTTTTGCTTCAATTTGTGTTCTCAATTTTTCTAGTGGATGTCCTGAAATATATATTCCTAGCATCTCTTTTTCCATTGAAAGTTTCTCTTTTTCATCATATTCAGGTTCAATTATATAATTGTACTTTATTTCTTCTTTTTGAGTTTCTCCTCCTAAGTCAAACATTGAAACTTGGCCATCAAATCCTTTTTTATCATTGCTTATTGTATCAATAATGTTTTCATAAGATACCATCAAAGTCTTTCTTGTTTGTCCTAGTTCGTCAAAAGCTCCTGCTTTTATTAAGCTTTCAATACATTTTTTATTAACTGCTGTTTCTTTTATTCTTTCGCAAAAGTCACTAAAGTCTTTAAATTCTCCGTGTTTTGTTCTTTCTTCTACTATTTCGTCAACAGCAGCTGTTCCAACATTTTTAATGCTTCCAAGACCAAAACGAATTTGATTTTTATCAACTGTAAATTTTGTATAGCTTTTATTTATATCTGGTTTTAATATTTGAATTGATAGTCTTTTACATTCTTCAATATAACCTGGTACTTTATCTAAATTTCCTAAAAAGCTGTTAAGCATTGCTGCCATAAATTCTGTTGGATAATATGCTTTTAAATATGCTGTTCTATATGATACAACTGCATAAGCTGCAGCATGTGACTTGTTAAATGCATATTTAGCAAATTCAGCCATTTCGTCAAATATTTTATTTGCAGACTGCTCATCTATACCATTTCTAATGCAACCTGGAACAACAATATTTCCTTTTTCGTCTGTTTGTCCATGTATAAATATTTCTCTTTCCTTTGCCATTACATCTAGTTTTTTCTTACCCATGGCTCTTCTTACTAAGTCAGCTCTGCCTAATGAATAACCAGCTAAATCTCTAACTATTTGCATAACTTGTTCTTGGTAAACCATACAACCATAAGTAACTTCAAGAATTGGTTTTAATGCTGGATGTGTATATACTGCATGTTCCGGATCTTTTTTATTTGCAATATATCTTGGTATTTGATCCATTGGACCAGGTCTGTATAAAGAAACACCGGCAATTATATCTTCCAAGCAGTCTGGTTTTAATTCCTTCATGAAGTTTGTCATTCCTTGACTCTCAAACTGGAATATACCAACTGATTCTCCATTTTGCCATAGTTTGTATACCTTAGGATCATTCATTTTTTCATCAAATTTAACATCTATTCCTTGATTTTGTTTTACCAAATCTATTGTATCTTGAATAACAGTTAATGTTCTTAATCCTAAGAAATCCATTTTTAAAAGTCCAAGTTCTTCTAGAGTTGTCATTATATATTGTGTTGATATAGCTCCATCTCTTACATAAAGTGGCACATAGCTTACAACTGGTTCTTTTGTAATAACTATACCACAGGCATGTGTTGAAGCCTGTCTTGGCATTCCTTCTAGAGCCATGGCAATATTTAGCATCTTTTTAATTTCTTCGTCTGTTTCATAAAGGTCTTTTAGTTCTTTGTTTTGCTCCATAGCTTTTTTTATTGTAATATGTATTTCATTTGGTATCATTTTAGCTAGTTTGTCTGCTTCTGCATAAGGCATATCTAATACTCTTGCCACATCACGAATAACCATTCTAGCAGACATTGTTCCAAATGTAATAATCTGTGAAACATGGTCTTTACCATATTTTTGTTCAACATATTCTATAACCTTATCTCTTTTTTCATAGCAAAAGTCAACGTCAAAATCAGGCATACTAATTCTTTCAGGATTTAGAAAACGCTCAAAAATCAGGTTATATTGAATAGGGTCAATATCTGTAATTTCAATACTATATGCAACTATTGAACCAGCTCCAGAACCTCTACCTGGTCCAACTGGTATATTATGTGTTTTAGCATAATGAATATAGTCCCATACAATTAAGAAATAGTCTACATATCCCATTTTTTTAATGACACTTAATTCATATTCTGTTCTTTCTAATATTTCTTTACTTGGATTTTCTCCATATCTATTTTTTAGTCCATCATAAGTAAGTTTTTCCAAATAATCATAGTGAGTTGCAAATTCTTGTGGAACATCATAATTAGGCAAAATTGTATGTCCAAATTCAAATTCCACATTACATTTTTCTGCTATTTTCACGGTATTTTCAATCGCATCTGGTACATTTTTAAAGTAGTCACTCATCTCTTCTGGTGATTTAACATATAACTCATCTGTGTCAAATTTCATTCTGTCTTCATCTGTCATACGCTTTCCAGTTTGTATGCAAAGTAAAACCTCATGGTTATATGCATCTTCTCTTTTTAAATAGTGAGCATCATTTGTTGCTACAAGTGGAATGTCTAGCTCTCTTGATAATTGTATTAGTTTTTGATTTGCTAAAACTTGTTCTTTTATTCCATTGTTTTGAATTTCTAAGTAATAATCTCCTCCAAATACAGATTTATACCATAAAGCAACTTCTTTTGCTTTTTCCATATCATTTGCAAGTATTGCTTGATTTACTTCTCCTGCCAAACATGCACTTAGGCATATTATTCCTTCATGATATTTTTCTATTATTTCATGATCTATTCTAGGTTTATAATAAAAACCTTCTGTATAACCCAAAGAAACTAAAGTTGCAAGGTTCTTATATCCTTGATTATCTTTAGCTAATAGTATTAAATGGCTATATCTAGCGTCTAAATTAGGGTCTTTATCTTTTCTATTTCTTGGTGCAACATAAACCTCACAACCTATTATTGGTTTAATGTCATTTGCTTTACATGCTTTATAAAAGTCAATTGCACCAAACATAGCACCATGGTCTGTAATTGCCATAGCGTTCATTCCCAATTCTTTTGCTCTTACTGGTAAGTCTTTTATTCTATTTGCTCCATCTAGTAAACTAAATTCACTATGTATATGTAAGTGTACAAAGCCATTCATATTATTTTATTTCTCCTTTTAAGTTTGAATATTGCGTTCTTATTATATAACATAATTTATAATTTTTCTACTTAATTAAGATTTTTTTATTTTGGACTATTTTTCGCAAGAAAAAACTGTATAAATTCAAATTTTTAATTTTTGAATTTACACAGTTAGATTCTAAGACTCAATTTTACTATGGAGCACACTGTGCTCCGCTACGATAGCAACGTTTTTGATGTGCTAAAGTATGTGTTAAGCGCATTAGTTCTAATATAGTATTTATTCATTTTTTCTGGTTCATTGAATCAGTGGCTAATGCTACTTTACGTAAAGTAGTGGTCTAAAAGAAGTGTAGGCGTCGCCGGCAGCCACATATCCGTCGTCGTCACGATAACTCGTGCACGCGTCGGAACTAGGGGCGTTGCCTCCCCTATTAGTACAAGGGTAAGCATCACTGCTATACGTGCTAGTGCTGTATTCTGTAGTACATTCACTTAAGTTTCCTGACATATCAAATATTTTACATTTTTCATCTCCTGTTGATCCTGTATCTGTTAATGTATCATTACCATCTGTCTGATTTGCATAGTTATCGTTTCCCATTGCTTGTATATATACTATTGCTGTATCCCATGCATAACTATTTACTAAATCACTTTCTACATATTTATCATTTTTATACATATTTTGACTTACTAGGGCTGCTTGTGGTTGTGTTATACGGTTCCATAATGTTCCTGTTGTATAATTCATACTGCTTACGCTAATTGCTGTTGATACCTTTGATAATGGTTTAGCATTTCCAAACTTTGTTGCTGTATCTGTTCCAGAGCTATTGTATCCACTTCCATAGCTTGCTTCATATCTTGCTATATAAAATCCTTTATTTGCTTCTGTTTTTTCTATAAAGTCCTTCAAATTTTTAGCTGTTGTATTTGTTCCATTTGTGCCTCTACTTTCCTTTCCTGTTCTTGAACCGTTTAATTCATAATAATAACTTCCTGCTCTATATTTTGTATCTAATGTCTTTGGATTACTTTCTGCTTGTGCTAGAGTAGTTTGATCATATTCTGAACCTTTTTGTATTATTGTTGGTGTTCCTGGACTACTTGTTGCAAATGTATATCTTCCTAATGTTATTTCTACTTCTTTTCCATCATCTTTTATTATTTTGTTACTTCCATTCCCATCTATATTGCTTACTGGCACCCATACAAATTGATTTCCTTCTTTATCTTCTATTACTATTCCTTGTTCTACACTTTTTCCTGAATCACTTGATATTTTAAATCCTCCTGGTACTACTACTTGATTTTCTTTTACATCTTTTGCTATTACTGTTGTACTTTCACTTGTTGTTCTATCATTTGATGTTAAGCTTGAATCTGTTATTAGTATTTTTTTACCTTCTCCAGCATTTTTATTTATTAAATCTTCTAATTCTCCCATTGGTTCCAAATCTTTTTGCATTCCTTGGTCTGTTTTGGTTTGGGCATCTCGTGCCATTTTTATTATTCCATTATCACTAAACACTGCATTTAGTGTAACCCCTGCTAAAATTAATAGTATTACAATAGTTACTATCAGTGCTATTAGAGTAATACCATTTTGTTTTGAAT
>ERZ827512.2176-NODE-2176-length-16638-cov-16.374540_pt1 | contig 16638 bp, 18 predicted proteins | sample MGYA00519916_ERZ827512 | MGnify/ENA primary metagenome ERZ827512 (study PRJEB31778, sample SAMEA3449335) | human gut metagenome | biome: human gut; feature: human-associated habitat; material: faeces | place: United Kingdom | collected 2010/2012 ... | reverse complement strand
TTAGAACATATTTATTACTTTGCATATTTAATGGTGTTCAAATACCATCAGGAATCTTCTTCCAAGCAATTGGAAAAAGCACAAAAAGTGCAATATTATCACTTTCAAGACAAATTGTTATATTAATTCCAGCAATGATAATATTAAGTCATATATATGGAATAATGGGAGTATTAAGTGCGGGACCTGTTGCTGACGGATTAGCATTTATATTAGCAGTTATTTTATTAGTAAAAGAAACAAGAAGCTTAAAAGAAAATAGTGCAGAAGCAGAAAAGACATCAAATATAAAAACAATTGAAGAAAAAAATACAAATACACCAATTATAATTACAATTGCAAGAGAATATGGATCTGGTGGAAGATATATAGGTAAACTTGTTGCAGAAAAACTTGGAATCAAATTATATGACAAAGAGTTTATAGAAAAAATGGCAGAAGATACAGGTTTATCAGAAGAATATATCAGAGAAAATGAGCAAAAAAGAAATGCATTAGATGTATTTAATAATGGATATTATTCAGGATTAAATAATGCGGATGAATTATTTATTAAAGAATCTGAATTTATAAAGAAAATTGCTAGTCAAGAATCTTGTATAATAGTTGGAAGATGTGCAGATTACATTTTAAAAGATAAAGAAAATGTTGTAAAAGTATTTATAAATAGCTCAATGGAAAATAAGATAAAAAGAGCAACTGAATTTTATCATATGAGCAAAGAAAATGCAGAAAAAGAAATTACTAGAATAAATAAATTAAGAGCAAATCATTATAAATATTATACAGAAAAAGATTGGAAAGAACCATCAAATTATGATATTTGCATTAATAGTGATGCAATTGGAATTGATAATGCTGTTAATTTGATATGTGATATAGTAAATAAAAATCTTTAGGAAATTCCTGAAGATTTTTTGCGTTTAAAATTTAAAACGTATGAGAACAAATTAATAATTGTTATAATAATTGTTGAAAATAAATAAACAATATAGTAAAATAAAAGCATAAAAGCTATTACGGCTAAGAAAGAGAGGTAAAATAATGAGAAAATTACCATTAGGAATGAGCAATTATGAAGACATAGTAAGAGAAAATAGAATATATGTAGACAAAACAAAATATATAGAAATACTAGAAGATTTTCCGAATAAAACAGTAATGTTTTTAAGACCAAGAAAATTTGGAAAAACTCTATTTACAAGTACATTAGAATGTTATTATGATAAAAATAGAAAAGATAAATTTGATGAATTATTTAAAGACACATATATAGGAAAAAATCCAACAGAAAATAGAAATAAGTATTGCATATTAAGATTTAACTTTTCAGGAATAAGTACAGAAACACTTGAAACAACAATAAAAGGATTTAGAGAAAAAGTTGATTTGGGAATTAATACTTTTGTAGAACTATATGGATTAGATTTTTATAATAATCCAGAGCAAAGTACAGAAGGACTTTTAGGAAGTTTATTTCAAGCATTTAGATTTCAAAGAAAAGAAGAAAAAATATATGTAATAATAGACGAATATGACCATTTTGCAAATGAATTGTTAGGATTTAAAACAGAAGAATTTAAAAATTTAGTAGCTAAAAATGGAAAGATAAGAAAGTGGTATGAAATATTAAAAGAAGGAACAGAAACTGTAGTAGATAGAATATTTATAACAGGAGTAGCACCAGTAACACTAGATAGCACAACAAGTGGATTTAATATAGCAAGTGATATAACTAAGAATATTATATTTAACGATATGCTTGGATTTTCAAAAGAAGATGTAATCTATTTGATGAAAGAGCTTGAAATACCAAAAGAAAAACAAAAAGAATTATTGCCAGTAATAAAAACAAATTATGACGGATATGTATTTTCAACAATGATAAGAGATAATATTGAAAATTATAAATTATATAATTCAAATATGACATTATACTTTTTATATATGTATCAAGTTCAAAATCAAATTCCAAAGGAATTAGTAGATGTAAATATAATAAGTGATTATAGTAAAATAGAAGCATTTATGGATTTGTGTCAGAATATGAATAAGATAGAAATACTAGAAAAAATAGTGGCAGGAGATTTAATAGAAAGTAGTTTAACAGAAAAGTTTAATGCAGAAATAGAATTTGGAGAAAAAGAACTAATATCATTATTATTTTATTTGGGATATTTAACAATAAAAGAAATAGGGTTTAGTAAATATAAATTTCAAATACCAAATGATGTAATTAAAGAAATATATAGTAATTATTTTCTTGAATACATTAGTAGAAAAGCAAATATAGTTATTGATTCAATAGATACAGAAACAATAAATAAAGAACTATTATTAGAAGGAAAAGTAGAAAAATTGTTGGATGTTTTAAAAGAATTTTTAACAAATTTATCAAATAGAGATTATGCAAGATTTGATGAGAAATATGTAAAAGTAATATTTTATTCAATATGTAGAATGTTAGGAACATTATATGTAAAATCAGAGTTAGAAGTTGGAGGAAAATATGCAGATATTTTACTAGTTCCTAAGGAAGAGATTAAAGAAAGATATAGCATACTAATAGAGTTTAAATATATAAAACAAGAAGACTATGATAGAGATAATGAAATATTGCAACATAAACAAGAACAGGCAAAAGAACAAATTGAAGTTTATAGAAAATCAGAAGAAATACAAATGCTTCCAAAGTTAAAATGTTATTCAATTGTTGTTATAAAAGATAGAATTGAATTAAAAGAGATATAAAATAGTATTGGAGAAAAATAAAAATGGTCAATAAAAGTAAAAATGTAATAAGCAGTTTTAAATATGCTTTTCAAGGAATGTTTTCAGCATTAAAAACAGAAAGAAACCTAAAAATACATGTAACAATAATGATGTTAGTAATAATAGCAGGAATAGTATTAAAAATCAGTAAAATTGAATGGATAATATGTATTATATTATTTGGTTTAGTAATTGGAGGAGAAATGCTTAATAGTGCAATCGAAACTGTTGTAGATATAGCAATGCCAGACATAAATTCAAAAGCAAAATTTGCAAAAGATGCTGCAGCAGGAGCAGTTCTAGTTTTTGCAATAGCTTCAGCAATTATAGGATTCATGATATTTGGTCCAAAACTTATAGCTTTATTATAAAATAAAAAATGAGGTGAATAAAATGGCAAATGTATGTGATTATGTTAGATGGAGAGGAGATTTAACACTAGAGCAATCAGAATTTAATGAAATAGACAATTTGATATTAGCAAGATTTTCTTATTTTCCATTTGATAAAATAATAGAAGAAAATGAAATAGTAACAATAAAAGAATTAAGTAAAAGATTTAGTGAGCAAGATGTAACAAAACTTCCAATATTATGGAAAGATGATGTTGAACTATTTCCTTTGATGGGAGATTCAAAAAGATTTGGAGGAATGTTAGCAACAAAATATATAAATAAAATTGATGCAGAACAAGAAAAACAATTTTCAGCAATTACTGTACTTATGCCAAATGATACAATTTATGTGTCATACAGAGGAACAGACAATACAATAGTTGGCTGGAAAGAAGATTTTAATATGAGCTTTAAAAGTCATATTGCATCACAAATATCAGCAAAACAATATTTAGAAGAAATAGCGAAAGAATATCCAAGTTCTAAAATAATAATTGGAGGACATTCAAAAGGTGGAAACATAGCAGTTTATGCTGCAACATTTGCAAGCAAAGAGGTAAAAGACAGAATAATAAATGTGTATAATAATGATGGACCAGGATTTTGTGAAGATGTAATAGAAACAGCTGAATATCAAGAAATTCTTCCTAGAGTTCACACATATATTCCACAATCCTCAATAATAGGAAGGTTAATGAACCACAAGGAAAAATATACAATAGTAGAAAGCGTTCAAAAAGGAATAATGCAACATGATTTATATAGTTGGCAAGTGTTGGGAAAAGAGTTTGTAACATTGAAAAAGCTTACAAATGAAAGTGAATTTATTGATAAAACAATAAAAGATTGGTTAGAAAATGTTGAGCCAGAAAAAAGAGAACAAGTTATAGATGCGGTATTTGAAATTTTAAATACTACAGAAGCTCAAACAATGAAAGAACTAAAAGCAAATTGGTTTGCAAATGCCAAAACAATTTTAGGTACATATAAAAACATAGATAGTGACACAAAAGAAATGGTTTGGCAAACAGTAAATGAATTATTAAAAGTTGCAAAAAATAATATATTTGAAGAACTTCCAAAAATAGCAGATAATTAATATTATCTGTTATTTTTTGATATAATATAAAAAAGTTGTAACGAAATTAAAAGTTAAGTGTTATATAAGCAAAGGAGGATGAAAGTTATGCAGAATATGGATGAAATATATGAAGAATGTTTTGAAACAGTATATAAGTATTTATTCTGTTTAACTCACAATAGCGATATTTCTGAAGAATTAACACAAGAAACTTTTTACAGAGCAGTAAAAAAGATTGATACATACAACGGAAAATGTAAAATTTCTGTATGGCTATGTCAGATTGCAAAACATTTATGGTATAACCAATGTAGAAAAAACAAAAGAATAGTTGATACAGATGAAACATTTGATATAGAAGATCCACAGAATTTAGAAGAGCAAATTATTGCAGGTGAAGAAAAAGTTTCATTATACAAAAAGATGCAAAATTTAGATGAAAAAACAAGAGAAGTAATGTATCTAAGGATAACAGGAGAATTAAGTTTTAAAGAAATAGGAGAAATATTGGGGAAAACAGAAAACTGGGCCAGAGTAACATTCTATAGAGGAAAAAGCAAATTAAAGGAGGTAGATGAAAATGAAAAAGGAATGTAAAATAGTACAAGATTTATTGCCAAGCTATGTTGACAAATTAACAAATGAAGAAACTAATCAATACATAGAAGAACATTTAAAAGAATGTAAAGAATGTCAAAAAGTTCTAGAAAATATGAAAAGCAATATTGAATATAAAGAGCAAAATGATGATGGCAGAAAAGTAAAATATTTTAAAAAATATAAAAATAAACTAACAATTTTAAAAACTATAATATTAATAATAATTGCCTTGTGGGCAGTATTTGTGGCAAGAAATACTATCATAGTAAGTCAAATGGCCAAAAAAGCAAATGAGACAATAAATAGAGAAAATTATCATATTACATCTTATAAATATGGAATTGAAAGTTATGAAAAAGAAGAAGTATTTGTATTAGGAGATAAAAGAAAAGTAATTACAACACAATATATAGATGGCAAACTTTCAGAAACAATAACAATAGGAAAGAAAGCTGAAAAAGACAGCTATGGAACTCAATATTATTTAGTAAATATATATAGCAATAGTGAAAAAGCAAAGAAAGCAATTACTAATCAAAAGCTGGGAATGGTAGAAGAATTTTCACAACCAGGATGGTACGAAAATGAAAGTAATCTTTTAAAAACAATATATTATTCTAAATTTGCAGTCATAAAAAACGAGAAATATAATGATAAAAATTGTTATTATATATTCAACTATAAGAGTCCATATAATTTTTATATAAATGGTATGATTGTAGATAAAGAAACAGGTCTAATGATAGGAAGTGCATTAGCAGGAACAAACAATGAACCAGATAATCAAGAAAGCAATTGCATATATGAATTTAACAATGTAACAGATAAAGATTTTATAGAGCCAGATATAACTCAGTATGAAGTTATTGAAAATATTTAAAACATATATAAAAGTCGATAATTAGTTGATAATTATCGGCTTTTATGGTATATAATAATTATGGAGGAATGAGATGAAAGAAGAAAAAATAAATATAAAATCAGAATATGATGGATTAAAATTAGAGGGAATATTGATTAGCCCTGAAAGTGAAATAAAAGCAGTGGTTCAATTAGTACATGGAATGAATGAACACAAAGAAAGATATATAGATTTTATGAGATTTTTAGCTCAAAATGGATATGCATGTTTTATCCATGATCACAGAGGACATGGTGCAAGTTTAAAAAATGAAGAAGATATTGGATATTTTTATGATGCCAAAGCAGAAGCAGTTGTAGAAGATGCGTATCAAATAACTAAATATTTAAGAAATAGATTTGAAACAAAGAAAATTATTCTTTTTGGACATAGTATGGGCTCAATGGTAGTAAGAAAATATATTGCAAAATATGATGATAAGATTGATGGTCTAATTGTATGTGGTTCACCAAGTCAAAATAGTGCTGCTAAATTAGGATTAGCTATGCTAAAGGTGATGAAAACTGTAAAAGGTGAAAGGTATAGAAGTCCAAAATTGAAAAATCTAATGTTTAATGGATATGATAAAAATAGCAATATGCCTAATAGTTGGATTTGCCATAATGAAGAAATAGTAAAAAAATATAACCAAGATAAGCTATGTCAATATGATTATACTGTAAATGGATATGAAAATATTGTAAGACTTATGATTGATATTTATAATCCTAAAATTTATGAAAAACATAATTTAGAGCTTCCAATTCATTTTATAGCAGGAAGTGATGACCCAGTAATAACTTCAAAAAGAGATTGGGAAAAAGCTCAAACTTTTTTGAAAAATCTTGGATATACAAATATGACAAGCAAATTATATGAAAATATGAGGCATGAGATTTTGAATGAAGTAGATAATAAAACTGTTTATCAAGATGTTTTGAATTGGATAGAAAAAGTTGTATAAGAACAAAACTGTTTGAAATAATAGAATAAAAAATAAAGAAAATCATAAACTACTGATATAATTATTATATTAAAAGTTATAAAATTCATTGACAAAAGTGAGTGAATCAGAGTATAATAATTATAGAAAGTAAATGTATCTCGCTTGTGGTTGGCGCGAGTAATAAATCATACCATTTCGTTAAATGTTCTCGCTTGTGGTTGGTGCGAGTAACAAATTATACCATTTCGTAAATAAATCCAGTCCTTTGTTTCTATAGAGGAATAAAGGACTTCTTTTTTATATATAAGGAGAAATGCATATGGAAATAAAAGAAGGTTATGTTTATCATATAAAAAATGATTATTTTGAGTTAGTAAATGATGATAAACTTATGAAAAACCATGAAGAAAATTCAACAAGACCAAATTATTTTTGCGTTAAGATGGAAGATGAAGATATTTTATGGTTTATTCCAATGAGTAGCAGAGTAGAAAAATATAAAGTAATAGTAGATAATAAAATAAAAAAATATAAAAAATGTGACACAATTGTAATTGGAAATTATAGAGGTAAAGATCATGCATTTTTATTACAAAATATGTTTCCTATTATCGATAAATACATAGACCATATTGATACTGTTCAATGAAAAGCACTAAAAGTACCATCTGAAACAAGAAGAATAATATTGGACAAGGTAAATAAAATATTCAAATTAAAACAAAAAGGAATAAATTTAATATTTCCAGATGTAGATAAAATAGAACAATTATTAATAGAAGAATTAAAAAGTGAAAATAAATGAAAAAATTAATAAATGATGGAGGGAGAACATGTTTAAATTACATTCAGAATATAAGCCAACAGGCGATCAACCACAAGCAATAGAATACTTATCAAAAGGAATAAAAGAAGGTAAGAAATTCCAGACACTTTTAGGAGTTACAGGTTCTCGGAAAAACATTCACAATGGCAAATATAATTGCAAAAACACAAAAGCCAACATTGGTATTAGCACACAACAAAACACTAGCAGGTCAATTATATTCCGAATTCAAAGAGTTTTTTCCAGAAAACAGAGTTGAATATTTTGTGTCATACTACGATTATTATCAACCAGAAAGTTATATAGCACAATCAGATACTTATATAGAAAAAGATGCATCAATAAATGATGAAATTGATAAACTACGTCATTCAGCAACACTATCATTATTTGAGACAAGAGATGTAATAATTGTAGCATCAGTATCATGCATATATGGTTTAGGAGACCCGGAAGATTATCAAGAAATGATGTTATCATTAAGACCTGGAATGGGAAAATCACGAGAAGATATAATGAAAAAACTAGTAAACATGCAATATTCAAGAAATGAAATAGACTTTAAAAGAGGAACATTTAGAGCCAAGGGAGATATTTTAGAAATATATCCATCATCTCAAAGTGAATCTGCACTAAGAATTGAATTTTGGGGAGATGAGATAGAAAAAATATCTGAAATAAATCCGCTAACAGGCAAATCAATAGGAACAAGAATGCATGTATTAATACCACCAGCATCACAATATGTAACAAATAAGGCAAAAATGGAAAGAGCTATTGTAACAATTGAAGAAGAACTAGATGAAAGAATTAAATATTTCAAAGCTCAAAATAAATTAATAGAAGCACAGCGTATTCAAGAAAGAACAAATTTTGATATAGAAATGATGAAAGAAACTGGATTTTGTCAAGGAATAGAAAATTATTCAAGACATATGAGTGGAAGAGCTGCTGGAAGCCCACCATACACATTATTCGACTATTTTCCAAAAGATTTCTTATTATTAATAGATGAATCACATGCAACAATTCCACAAGTAAGAGCGATGTACAATGGTGATAGAGCTCGTAAAGATTCACTAGTAAAATACGGTTTTAGACTTCCATCAGCATATGATAATAGACCATTAACATTTCAAGAATTTGAAGAAAGAATTAATCAGGTGGTATTTGTAAGTGCAACGCCAGCAGATTACGAAAAAGAACATTCAGGAGAAAATGTTGTAGAACAAATCATAAGACCAACAGGATTGCTAGACCCAAAAATTGAGGTAAAACCTGTAACCAATCAAATAGATGATTTATTAGAACAAATAAGAATAAGAGTTGCTAAAAAAGAAAGAGTTTTAGTTACAACATTAACCAAAAAGATGGCAGAAGATTTAACAGAATATTTAAAAAGTTTGGATATTAAAGTAAATTACATGCATTCAGATATAAAAGCACTAGAAAGAATGGAAATAATACGTAATTTGCGTTTAGGCGAATTTGATGTACTAGTAGGAATTAACTTATTAAGAGAAGGTCTAGATATTCCAGAAGTTTCATTAGTTGCAATATTGGATGCTGACAAAGAAGGATTCTTGCGTTCAGAACGTTCATTAATTCAAACAATAGGACGTGCTGCAAGAAATACGGAAGGAACAGTAATTATGTATGCAGATGAATTGACAGATTCAATGGAAAAAGCGATAAAAGAGACAAACAGAAGACGTGCAATACAAGAGGCATACAATGAAGAACATCATATTGTTCCAAAAACAATAAAGAAATCAATAAGAGATTCAATAAAGGCTATACAAACTGAAAACATTGGTGTTGAGTATAAATTGGAAAAAGAAGAAGATATTAAAGATACAATTGCTAAATTAACAGATGAGATGCTAGAAGCGGCAAGTAAGATGGAATTTGAACGAGCTGCAGAACTAAGAGATAAGATAAAAGAACTAGAGAAAATTATAGAATAATAGCATAAAAAGTAGAAAAATGTCAAAAAGATGTTGACATTTATGTAAATTTATAGTAAAATAGAATTGTACTTACAAAGTGCAAGGACACTTATTTTAATTTTTAGGGAAACCTGTCGTGAGAGATATCACGATAAACTTGAGTCTTACCTCCTTAAGTTGCATAAGGTTTTTCCCTATCCAACAGGCACGGAAGATATATTCTTCTAGTTGTCTATAAATAAATTTGAAGAGTTCCCCTATCAGGTTGATCGCTGATAGGGGGCTCTTCTATTTTTTTGACAAAAAAGAAAAAATGTTCGAAAAAGTATTGACAAAAAGAAAAAGGATTATTATAATAATAACCGAACAGATATTTCGAAAGGAGACCGATATTATGATAACCAATTTACATATAAAAAATATAGGAATAATAGATGATTTAGAAGTAGATATGAATAGAGGAATGAATGTATTAACAGGGGAAACAGGTGCAGGAAAATCACTAATAATAGATGCTTTAGGAATAATATGTGGAGGAAGATTTTCAAAGGAAATGATTAGAAAAGGAGAAAATTATTCATATGTTGAATTATGTATGTACGCTCCAAATGATATAAATTCTGTAGATGAAAATATTATAATAACTCGAGAAATATATAGCAATGGAAGAAACCTATGCAAAATAAATGGAAGATTGGTTACTGTAGCAGAATTAAGAAATTTTATGAGTAATTACATAGAAATACATGGTCAAAATGACAATCAACAAATATTAGATAGTAGAACACATATAAAATATTTGGATAATTTTTCAGGAAATAAATTAATTGGGTTAAAATTAGAATATAAGGAAAAATATATTAGATATAATGAGATTAAGAGAGAATTGCGTAATAATTATGGTGATGAAAAAGAAAAGCAGAGAAAATTAGATTTATTAAAATATCAATTAAATGAAATACAAGATGCAAAATTAAAGGTTGGAGAGGAAGAAAAATTAGAAGAAAGAAGAAAAATAATAGTAAACTCAGAAAAAATTGCAAAAAATTTATCTGAAGCAGATGGAGCTATAGGAGAAAATACAATCGATGCAATAGGAATAGCAATAAGAGCCTTAGAAAAGATAGAAAGTATAGATAATAAATATGGTGAAAGTGCAAATTCTTTAAGAGATATATATTATCAAATTCAAGAAATTTCAAGAGATGTTAATGAATATATGGAAGATGTCGATTTTGACGAGCAAGACAGAGAAAAAATAGAAACAAGATTAGACATAATTGATAATTTAAAAAGAAAATATGGAAACAATATAGAAGAAATACTAAAATATTCAGATGAAATTAATTGTGAGATTAATAAAATTGAAAATGCAGAAGAATATAATGAAAAATTAAGAAAAGAACAAGAAAAAATAGAAAAAGAAATGACAGAAATAGCAGAAAAAATAAGTGAAATTAGAAAGAAAAATGCACAAGAATTAAGTAAGAAAATAAATGATGAATTAATAGATTTAGAAATGAAAAATGCCAAAATAAATGTAAAAGTAGAATATAAAATAAATGAATTTTATGAAGATGGAAAAGACCAAGTAGAAATATTTATAAAAACAAATGTGGGAGAGAATGAAAACAAATTAACACAAATTGCATCTGGTGGAGAAATGTCAAGAATAATGTTAGCAATAAAAAAAGTTCTTGCAGAAGTAGACAAGATGCCAATTATGATATTTGATGAAATAGATACAGGAATTAGTGGAAAAGCTGCGAAATCAGTTGCTAGCAAGTTGAAAAGCATATCATTAAATCATCAGGTACTATGTATATCACATTTAGCACCAATTGCTGCAATTGCAGATTATAACTATTTTATAAGTAAAAAGGTAGAAAATGAAAGAACTTCAACAGAAGTTAAATTGCTAAATGAACAGGAAGTATTATGTGAAATTGCACGAATATCTTCAGGAGAGATAAATGAAGTAACTCTTCAATATGCAAATGATTTAAGAAATAGAATTGCATAGTTTTAGTAAGGATATCTTTCAAAAAGATATTTGATAATATCATTAACATTAGATGGGGAAACTTTAATAAATAATCCGAAATCAAGAGAAATCCACATGTTTAAATTATTAGAATGAAAGTTATCGGCATAAGCTGCAGCTAACTCTGATATATCCAAAGGATTATTAAAATTTTTAGACCAAGCAGAATTAGAAATATTAAAATTTTTGATAGAGGATGAATTATAAAATTTATTTAAAAAGGTATTAATAGTTTCATGATTTGAACTAAATAAAAAAACTTTTGCAATCATTGTACAACTCCTTTATAAATATATTATGTGAAAAAAGTCGAAAATTATACTTTAGTATAAAAATTAGAATTTAGGAAATAATATAAAAGAACGACATATAGCTAGTAAAATAGTTAAATGTTTATTAGAATAGGAGGCATATAATGGATAAAAATCAAAAAATAAATTGTAGTGTAGAAAGTTGTGCATACCAAGATGTTAATACAAAAAGATGTACACTACAAGCAATACAAGTAATGCCAACACAAGATTGTAAAACAAGACAACCAGATGAATCAATGTGTGGAAGTTATGAGTGCGCAGAATAATGCGCCTCTAACTTTATAATTGTTTTTCGTTAGCGCGCATTGCTTTTTGCATTCTACGTTCTGCATCTTTTTTGGCAATATCTTGACGTTTGTCATACAATTTTTTTCCTTTACCAAGTCCAAGTTCAAGTTTTACATAACTGTTTTTGAAATATAAACTAATAGGAACTAAACTATATCCATCTTGTTTTACTTTAAAGAAAAGTTTATTAAGTTCTCTTTTGGTTAAAAGTAATTTTCTATCACGAAGAGGATCTTTATTAAAAATGTTTCCGTGTTCATATGGACTAATATGCATTGAAAATATGTAACATTCTCCGTCTTTAAATCCTGCATAGCTGTCTTTTAAATTAACTTTTCCAGCTCTAATTGATTTTATTTCTGTGCCAGTAAGTACAATTCCTGCTTCGAATTTGTCTTCTATATTAAAATTATGATATGCAACTGGATTTTTTGCAATCAATTTTGTTTCCATAGTAATCTCCAATCTTAAATAAATTTTAGAACATTATAACATAAAAGAACATTTAAAACAATATATGAATAAACAATTTGCCATAAGTTCGAAACATGGTTCACCACTGGGGTAGTATAAGCCTCCATTGGAAACACTAGACGTTCGATTGGAATTCAAAAATAGAAATTATTATATAAGAAAATGAGGGATGTTCACGGTCAATCTGTATTACAGATTGGACTGAGTGAAAGAGGCTCGTTTTCTTATATTAGAATTTCTTTTTGAATGAAATGAGTAGTCTAGTGTTTCCAATGGAGGCTTATACTACCCCAGTGGTGAACCATGTTTTGAACTTATAGCAAGTTTAATTATTCATGGTCATCATAATTTCTAGTGTTAGAAAGTTGATTTGAATAATACCAAACTAAAGCAATTATAGCTACAACTGCAACAGCTAAGATTACCCAAGTCCACATAGTAGAAGACATACCTAAGAAATTACCTGAATTAGCACCTGCATTTGTAGTAGTAGCAGTTCTATTAGCAGTATAATTCATACCATTACTTGCACCAGACAAAGCAGTACCAGTAGAATTTCCTACATTATTTAAAGTATTACCAGTAGTATTTGCTGAATCTCTCATAGTATTACCAATGCCCTCAACAGCGCCCTCAACAGTATTTTCAGCACCACCTACAACATTACGAACTCCATTTACGGCATCATTAACAGCATTCATAGCACCATTTCCATCAGTAGCAAAACTGTAAGTAACAGCAAATGTAAGAAGAGAAATCATAAATAAAACGACCGTAAAAAGTAATTTTTTATTCATTATAAAAATCCTCCTTAAAAGATTAAGTTTTAACAAAATAAAACTTATTTATAGTATAAATTGTTTAAGGCAAAATATACTTGAAAAATCTTGCAAAAAAACGAAAAATCATATAAAATAAAACAGAAAAGAGGAAAAAATGAAAATTATTGAAAATTTTGAAAGTACAAATAAATTTAATATAGAAAAGCTAAAAGAATTTGATGCTCAAAAAACAAAAGTCTTCAAATACATAACATATAAAAAAAGAACAGAGCAAGAAGTAAGGAATAAATTCAGAGGACAAATAGAAGAGCAAATGCTAGATGAAATTATCGAATATTTAAAAGAAGCAAAATATTTAGATGATGAAGATTTCATTGAAAAACAAGTACGAGAATATACAAATTTAAAAACAATGTCAATCAAAGAATTGAAATATAAATTGTATGCCAAAGGATTGGACAGAAAACTTGTAGAGCAATATATAGAAAAACATTATGATGAATTAAAAGAATATGAGGAAAAATGCATTGAAAAAATCAGAAATAAGAGAGCAGGAGATACAGAAGAAGAAATAAATCAATATCTATACAGGAAAGGATATAAATGTGACTAAAATGCAAAACATACTAACATTAGAAACTAACAAATATTCAATAAAATTAAATAATTTTGAAGGACCATTAGATTTATTATGCCATTTGATAGATAAAAACAAAATGGATATTTATGACATAAACTTGAGTGAAATAACAGATCAATATATTGAATTTTTAAATCAAATGGAGCAAATGAACTTAGAAGTAACAAGCGAATTTTTAGTAATGTCATCAACACTTCTTTATTTAAAATCAAAACATTTATTGCCAAAGGTAGATGAAGAAGAGGAAGAGATTACAGAAGAAGAGCTGATTCGTAGAATTATAGAATATAAAAAATATAAAGAAATAACTAAAAAATTAAAAGAAAACTTTCTAGAATATTCAAAAAGATTTTATAAAGGAACAGAAGAAATCGAGTTACCAAAACAGAAAATGGAAGATGAATATAATAGTGAAATAATACCGGATTTGTATAAAAAATTGTTACAAAGAAATGCAGAAAAAATAAATGAAAATGCAGCAAACATAGAAAAAATAGCAATCACAGAAACATATACAGTTGGTGACAAAGTAAAAGAAATGTATAGAGCTTTAATTAAATATAAAAAGTTTAATTTTAACAAATTATTTTCAGTTAAAAAACGTAACAAAAATGAAGTAGTAACAGCGTTTTCTGGATTATTAGAGATGTCTAGAAGAAATAAAGTTATAACAGAACAAGAAGAGATATTTGGTGATATAGAAGTAGAAAAAAATAAAAGAGTTTAAAAAACTAAAAAAGAGGAAAAATAATATTAGAACATAGAGGTGATAATATTGTTTTTCTTTTTTTTATTAGCTATTTTATTGGTAATCATAATAGCAGTACATACAAGTCGAATTGGCATAGAAGTTGAGGATTTAGTGATAGACACAGAGCAAAAAGAAAAATTAAGTAAAGAAAGTAAGATATGGATATATTTAATATTGTTTAAAAAAATAAAATTATTTAAGAAAAATGTTTTAGAAATGAAAATGCCTAATTTAAAAATAGAAAGCAAAGATATAGAAATACAAGTTATTGATGCATTAAAAAATATAGATGTAGACATTGAACAAATTGATTTATCAATACAAATAGGAATTCAAGATGCAGCAGTAACAGCAATTGTTACTGGAATGATATGGATAATATTAGGTATTGTTATTAAAAAGCAAGGATATGAAGTTGTTCCAATCTATTCAAATAAAAACTTATTAAAAATCAAATTAAAAGGTATATTTTCAATATATTTGATGCAATATATATATAAATTAATAAAAAGAAAAATTTTCGAGAAAAAAGTGGAGGTAGAAAATGAGTGAACATCCAATAGAAAGTCTTATGATGACTGCAATGAGTAGTATACAAGATATGGTTGACGTGAATACGATAATAGGAGAGCCAATTGAAACTCAAAACGGGATAACAATTATTCCAATTTCAAAAGTAAGTTTTGGATTTGCAGCAGGAGGAAGTGAATTTAGAGGAGAAACATTAAAAGAATATACTAGAAAAGACAAGGATGAAGAAATTGAGTATAAGTTACCATTTGGAGGAGGAGCTGGAGCAGGAGTATCAATTAATCCAGTGGCATTTTTAGTAGTACAAGAAGGAAATGTAAAACTAATGCCGGTTGACCACGAATCAAGCATAGACAAATTGTTAGACTATATACCAGATTTAATGCAAAAAATAAATGAAATGTTTAATAAATCAATTCAACAAAATGAAGAAAAGTCTGATTATCAAGAAACAGCTAAGAAATTAGAAACAGATGGAGATATATTTGAATAAAAGTAGCAAGAAAAACTTGCTATTTTTTTTCTTTTTTAGTACAATAATGTTGTTTAAAAAAGAAAGGAAGAGAAAAATGATACTAAAAGAACTAAAGATAGAAGCATGGTCAGGTGATGCTACTAATTGCTATATTGTAGAGGATGAAAAGACAAAAGAAACAATGGTTATAGATCCTGCAGGAGATGTAGATAAGATTGGAGAAATGCTTGATATATTACAAGCAAAATTAAAGTATATATATTTGACTCATTGCCATGGAGATCATATTGGTGGCGTTGATGAGCTAAAACAAAAATATGGTGGACAAATTGTTGCTGAAAGAAATGCGGCCGAGAATTTGTTGAACCCAGATGTTAGTTTAACATCATATATCGGTTTTCAGGGATTAACTGTTACTGTTGATGCGAGGGTTGACGATGGAGATTTGCTACATTTGGGCGAATTGGAGTTTAGAGTAATTCATACTCCTGGTCATACTTCTGGAGGGTCATGCCTTTATTGTGAAGAAGAAAAATTGTTGTTTTCTGGTGATACATTATTTAGAGGAACTTGGGGAAGGACTGATGTTCCTACTGGTTGCTTTGAAGATATTATTAATTCTATTACAAAGAAATTGATGATTTTGCCTGATGAAACAATTGTGTATCCTGGGCATGGAAAAAGTACAATGATTCGTGAAGAAAAGCCTATTTATTTAGAATTAAAACCAAGATTAATATAAAGAACCATGCAGATGGTCTAGGAAGGACTCCCTCTCCACTCCCACCAGCACCACCCCTTAAGAAAGCAGCTTGTTCGATTGGAATTCAAAAATAGAAATTATTATATAAGAAAATGAGGGATGTTCA
>ERZ827512.2175-NODE-2175-length-16659-cov-6.213924_pt1 | contig 16659 bp, 17 predicted proteins | sample MGYA00519916_ERZ827512 | MGnify/ENA primary metagenome ERZ827512 (study PRJEB31778, sample SAMEA3449335) | human gut metagenome | biome: human gut; feature: human-associated habitat; material: faeces | place: United Kingdom | collected 2010/2012 ... | reverse complement strand
ATACATGAAGCTTCTCCTGCGGGTAATGCTCGATCTGCTCAATGAACGGGTTCGCGTAAAGCGACGACGAATGCGAAAAATTCTCAGAATGCGTATAGGGGGGGGGTAGTTCGGAATTGACCGAACACATTCAGCGGAAAAACCAATGCCACGGAAAGAACGGCTATCCGGGAGCAATCTCTCATAACTCGATCGATTTGGGGTTTCGTAAATTTAGTGATTTTTCACCAATTCCTCAAAAATATCGGAAGAAAAAGTCCAATACACAAATATGGCTATCGGAAGATCATTCTTTTTTCCATACCTTTGATTCAAAATCCGGATCAATGAAAACCGTCACCGAACACCTTCTCGCACTGGCCGACGCCGGCAACGCAGCCTTTACGGCCCGCCTCGCGCCGGGCGTCGACCCCGACCGGATGCTGGGCTGCCGCATTCCGCAGCTGCGCCGACTCGCACGCACGCTGCGCGGCACCCCCGAAGCGGCTGCATTCCTGACGCAACTGCCCCACCGCTACTACGACGAAAACAACCTGCACGGCATCCTGCTGGGACACATCCGCCCGACCGGCGAGGCGCTCGACGCCCTCGAACGCTTCCTGCCCCACGTCGACAACTGGGCGACCTGCGACATCACGGCCTGCGGCATGAAGACGCTCGGCCGCGCCCCTGCGGCGGCCCTGCCCCGCATCTACGAATGGCTCGCGAGCCGGCGCACCTATACCGTCCGGTTCGGGGTCGTCGCCCTGCTGGCACATTACCTCGACGAAAAATTCGACACGCACCACCTCGACCGGCTGACCTCCCTGCCGGGCGGAGAGTATTACGTCGACATGGCCGTGGCATGGGCTTTCAGCGTGGCGCTCGTCAAGCATTTCGAGCAAACACTGCCCTACTTCACCCAACGGCGACTCGACCGCCGGGTGCACAACAAGGCGTTGCAGAAGGGTCGCGAAAGTCTCCGCATCGACGACGCCCGCAAAACGATCCTGCAACGTCTCAAATACTGACCTTCCCTGCCCTATGGAAACCAACCGACCCGACTACACGGAGACGCTGACGCGCCACGGCATCCGCCCCACGGCCGTCCGTCTGCTCATCTACAAAACGGCTCTCCGTTTTCACGACACATTCAGTATGAGCGAACTGGAAGACGCATTGGAGAGCGTGGACAAATCCACCGTCTTCCGCACGCTGTTGCTCTTCGCTGCACGGCACCTGCTGCACGAGATCGAAGACGGCAGCGGCTCGACGAAATACTGCATCTGCCGCAACGACCGCCCCTGCGGCATCGACGAACTGCACTGCCATTTCCACTGCGAGGCCTGCCGCAAAACCTTCTGTCTGGACTACACGCATATCCCCGCCGTACGCTATCCCGCCGGCTTCGAGGTACGGCAGATCGACTACCTGCTCAAAGGTTTGTGCCCCGACTGCCGCGCGAAACGGCATGTATGACCCCGTCCGTCGGCAGCCGCCCGCTTTGCAACCCGGTTGCAAGAATTTCCCGCTATATTTGCCTCCGGAAACCGACATCGTCTCCCCGCCCCTTCCGCACCGACGGACTCGACAAAAAGGAGCGGTATTCGGAAAAATCGATGACGGCTGGAAAATTTTTCGTACCTTTGCTGCGTTAAGAGAGAATCGAACGATGAAAATTCGCGAAGAATACAAGGTTCGGGAGATGGCAGGCGAGCACGTCGTCATCATGCAGGGCCGTCTGGGAGTCGACATGACCAAGATCATTTCGCTCAACGAGAGCGCGCTCTACCTGTGGAACGCCCTCGCGGGCAAGGAATTCTCCGTCGACGATGCGGCACGCCTGCTCACCGAACGGTACGAGGTCGACGACGCGACCGCCGCACGCGACGCCGCGGCATGGGTCGAAAAACTCCGCGACTGCAAACTGATTTAACGTAAAGCGCACGATATGAAACTCCGCCGGATGTTCTTTCTCCTCGTCCTGCTGCTGGGCCAGATCGGCTCGGTGAGTACGGACGCATGGATGATCTGGAATCATCTGCGCGATTTCCACGGTGTGGAACACGTCTGTCGCCACGAATGCGACGTCTGCCTGGCCCACCACAGCGCCTCGGTGCGCTGCAACTGCCTGCGCGACCACAACGAAGCCGACCGGCAGCTCTATGTCTGCTCGAACGGCGACGCCTCGCACCGCCAACACCATGCGCCCGTAGCCGTTCTGCCGCCGTTCCGGTCGCAGAGCGTACCCGACGCGGCTTCGCTGCCGGCGCATCCGGCCTATCGCACACGGCGGAAAATTCCGCTCGACGTGGCCCCGTTCATCCTGCACAAAGGATTGCGGGCACCTCCTGTTATGGCATAAAACCCCTCGCTGCCGACCCTGTACGGACGGTCGGGAGCATGTTTTATGTCTCACAACAGGAATCACAGATGAAAAAATCACTCTTATTTCTCCCCCTGCTGGGCCTCGCGTCGAACGTCGCGGCCCAGGAATTGCGCGGCGTCGTCACCGACGCCGACAACAACCCGCTCGTCGGCGCATCGGTCTACTGGGCCGAGACCACGATCGGCGCCAGCACCTCGGCTACGGGCGCCTACACCGTTCACCGCGTCAAGAACTACGACCGGCTCGTGGCCTCCTATCTAGGCTACGTCAACGACACGATCCGCATCGCCGACGGAGTGGCCGAACAGAACTTCCGGCTCCGCTCCGAAGGCGTCGACATCGAGGGCGTCGTGGTCGAGAGCACGCTGGGCGGCAACTACGTCAAGCGCGACGGTATCCTCAAAGGCGAAACCATTTCGTTCGCGGGCCTCTGCAAAATGGCCTGCTGCAATCTGGCCGAGTCGTTCGAAAACTCGGCCTCGGTAACGGTCGGTTACAGCGACGCCATCTCGGGTGCACGGCAGATCAAGATGCTCGGATTGGCCGGCACCTATACGCAGATTCTCGACGAGAACCGCCCCATCATGCGCGGGCTGTCGGCCCCCTACGGACTGAGCTACACGCCGGGCATGTGGCTCAATTCGATTCAGGTGTCAAAGGGCGTTTCGTCGGTCACAGCCGGACATGAAGCGATCACCGGCCAGATCAATCTCGAACACCGCAAGCCCACCGACGACGAACGGCTCTTCGTGAACCTCTATTTCGACGACGAGCTCAAACCCGAGCTGAACCTCTCGACGGCACTGCCCGTGACGCGCGACAAGAAGCTCACGACGATCGTGCTGGCACACGGTTCGATGGACACCAAATCCTACGACCACAACCACGACGGCTTCCGCGACCTGCCCGAGGCGCGTGCGATGCACGTGGCCAACCGCTGGCTCTACGCCGCCGACAACGGACTGCAACTGCGCTGGGGCTTCAAGGTCACGGCCGAGAACCGTCTCGGCGGCCGCATGGGCTACGAAAATTCGATGCGCGATCAGATGCGCCAGAGCGCGCTGGACGGCGGCTCGCTCTACGGTTCGCAGATCCGCAACCGAGGTTTCAACGGCTACATCAAACTGGGCATGCCCGTCGGTGCCTCCGTCTACGACAAGGACGAGCAGGACGAGATGCGTTCCAACATCGCCTTCGTGGCCGATTTCGACCACTTCAACGAGAGCTCCTACTTCGGCCTGAACGACTATACAGGAAATGAAAACTCGGTGTCGCTCAATGCGATGTACAGCCATTACTTCACCTACCGCTCGTCGCTCATCATGGGCGTCTCGGCCCACCTGCAATCGTTCAACGAACGGCTCGTCAACGATTTCGTCGACAACGGCCGGATCGAAGGGCGCAGCTACGATATGGACCACAGCGAGAACGAAGCGGGCCTCTACGCCGAATACACCTACTCGATCCGCGACAAGTTCTCGCTCGTAGCAGGCGCACGCGGCGACTACAACTCGTTCTACGACAAATACTACTTCACGCCGCGCGGCCACATCAAATGGAACATCACGCGTCTGTTGACGCTGCGCGCCTCGGCGGGTCTGGGCTACCGCTCGACCAATCTGGTGACGGACAACATCGGCGTCCTGGCCACCGGCCGCCGTTTCGCCTTCGACGGCTACGCATGGAACGGCGATTACGATTTCCACACGCTCTACCGCGATTTCAACCGCATGGAGAAGGCGCTGACCGTGGGCGGAAGCCTCACGCAGACGTTCGGACTGGTCAAGCCCGAGGACGCCACGCTGAGTTTCGACTACTTCCGCACGCAGTTCTACAACCAGGTCGTGGCCGATCAGGAGTACAGCGCCACCGAGGTGATGTTCTACAACACCGACGGCCGCTCCTACACCGATACCTATCAGGTCGACTTCAACTGGACGCCCGTCGAGCGGCTCGACATCTTCGCGACCTACCGCTACACCAACTCGTCGATGACGCTCGACCGTCCCGACGGCGGGCGCGTGCAGGTCGAACGGCCGCTGGTGAGCCGTTACAAGGCGCTGCTGAACATCCAGTATGCCACGCGGTTCCGCCGCTGGACGTTCGACGCCACGGCACAGCTCAACGGCCCCATGCGCCTGCCTTCGCAGACGGGCGACCCGACCGTGACGGAGCTCTCGCCCAAGTACCCGGTCTTCTTCGCGCAGGTGAGCCGCAAGATCAAGAAACTCGACCTCTACCTCGGCTGCGAGAACATCGGCAACTACAAGCAGGAGCACCCGATCCTCGCTGCCGATCATCCCTTCTCCACCGCCTTCAACTCATCGGTGGTGTGGGGCCCGCTGATGGGACGCAAGTTCTATATCGGCCTGCGGTGGAACTTGTATTGAGAGTGTTTTACAGTGCCGATATAGAACCGTGCAGACAATCCCTCCAAACCTCCCTTTGAAAAGGGAGGCTTCAAAAAGGTCTGAAACGACGTTCTATACCGGCCTGCGGTGGAACCTAATTTAATATTAACAGTTAAAACCAACACGAAACGAGTATGAAAAAGATTTTGTTCGTCTGCCTCATGGCAGCATTGGGGCTGGGCACCGGCTCGGCCGCAGCGAAGGATGCGAAAAAGGCATCGACCGTAACGACGGTATTCAAGACCGACATCGATTGCGAACACTGCGCCAAGCGCATCATGGACAACATTCCCTTCGAGAAGGGAGTGAAGGATGTCAAGGTCGACGTTCCCAGCAAGGAGGTGACCGTCGTCTACGACGCATCGAAGAACGACGCCGAAGGTCTCGTCAAGGGCTTCGCCAAAATCCGCGTGAAGGCCGAGGCCTGCGACGCGAAGTGCTGCCAAGGGACTGCCTGCAAGGAGAACTGCTGCAAGAAGGGCGACTGCGACAAGAAATGCTGCGCCGCCGCTTGCGACAAAAAAGCCGCTTGCGACAAGAAGTGCGCGGACTGCCCCGCGGCGAAGAAGTAGTCCGGCGACGAATCCGAACGAACGGGATGTTCGAACGTTCCGCCTGACAGCAAAGAAAAACCGACAGCAAATGCTGTCGGTTTTTTCTTTCTTGTGCCGAATCATTCGCCCGGAATGGATTCGAGCGGTTCGGCGGCGCTCTTCTCCGCCTTGAAGGCGACGCGCTGCACGGGGCCGCGGGCACCGGCGGCGTCGACCGCGACGCTGACAATCACGTAGTCGCCGCCCCACTCTACTCCGTAGGAGAGATTATAGGATGTCTTGTCCATGTAGTATTTGCTGTTGATGAGCGACGAAGCCAAGAGCTGATCGTCCGTCGAGGCGATGTCCGACGCCTTATAAATGTTCGAGTACCAGTGTACGGCCCCTTCGGCAGGTGCAATGCGTGCGCCCAGAATCGCATATCCTTTGAAGTGCCCATAGCCAAGCGGGTTCAGTTCGGCCCAATCGTCGCCGTCGGTCAACCATAGCGACGGTTTAGCCACGGCAGCCGAAATCACCTGTTTTTCGGTCTTGAAGGGTGATTCGCTGAATGCCGTAACCGAAGCCGGCTCACCGGTCTGCTCGTCCACCCAGAAAGCATACACGTAATAGGTCGTCTCCGGCGTCAGCGTACCGAAGGTATAACTGTCCGGACCATCGAAACCCGAAGAACATTGCGAGGCGATGAACTCCGGAAGCGGATACCAGTCGGCATAGTCTCCCATCTGGGCCTTGCGCTGTTCGATCATCTTCTGCTCGAAATAGGCTGCGATTTTCGACTCATCGCCCTTCATTTCACCGTACTCCTCCTCAGTCATTACGTTCCAATAATAGAATGCCCTCACGTCACGCGGCGAGACCGTCACCCGAGCGCCGGTCGCAGTCACCTCACCGAAATCGAAATCGAACCCGTAATCAATCGGAGAGTCCGGCGGCGTGACGATCTTCTGCACCGCCACCTCCGTGTTGATCGTGGCATTCGAGTTGACGCCCACGGCGCAGGCATAATAGGTCGTTTCCGGTTGCAGCGTCTTGCTCTGCACCTCCTGCTGGCCGACCGAACAGGAGAGCATCACGATCGTCGACAACGGAAGACCGTCGTCGGTCAGCTGCGAAACCATATACTCGTAGATGTAACCCGGCCAGTCTTTGCTGATATCCTCGTATCCGGCCTGATCGAGCATCGTATAGAAATACTGCACCGTCGGATCGGACGGATTGAAAACGACCTTGACCGACGTCGAGGTTAGATTCTCGGCAACGATGTCGATCTTGCAATCGACCATGGGCCCCGGCTCGACGGGCAGCGACTTGAACGGTTCCACGATCACATCGGTAGTCGCATTTCCTTCGGCATCGACTCCATAGGCGTAGACCACATAGTCGCTCTTCGGCGAAAGGCGCGAAGGATGGAACGTTTGTTCGCCCTTATAGGCATACCCCGCGATGAACTCGGCGAGCGTTTTCTGTTCGGCGGCGGCATGTTCGGCGAAGATCGCCTTGTTCTCCGCTGCGATCTTCTGCGCATCGAACCCTTCGGCGAAATCCACCGCGGCGATATACATCCCCTCCTCTTCGGGATAGACCGTTATCCGCGCATCGCTCATCGTAATATCGGCGACTTGAATCAGGAAGGGAAGATAACCCTCCTGCACGACCGAGACCTTCACGGCTTCGGCGCCGTCATAACGAAGCGTCACCGTGGCCGTGCGGGGATCGGCAAGGAGATTCTTTTCGAGGCGTGCCGTCACGGCTTCGTCGCCGACGGTCAACTCCTTCACCCATGCGTCGTCGCTCTGAGCCGAGAGGCGTTTTCCCTCGACGGGGTTCTTCACTTCGTAATCGATCGAGATCGCGCCGCCTTCCGCCGGTACGGCAGCCGGCGTCGCCGCCTCGATCACCGGGGCGTCAGAGGGGGGGGGATTAACGGATCGTCCGTGTTGTCGTCGCCGCAACCCGTCAGGGGCAGCAGTGCAAGGCAGAAGGCCGTCGCAGCCAAGCGTTTCATCAGATTTTTCATAAGAGCACAGAGATTAATGGTTATTTTAAAGAATCGGAACTCCGATGTTCAAAAATAACATTTATTTATTAAAAATACGATTTTTCGTCTAAATGGACCCGATTATTTTCATCCGAATTATCGGAGAGAATCCTTTTTCCGCTTACATTCCGTCGCCCGACGGCGGCATTTTCCTATCCGACCGTATCCTCCGATCGCTCCGATCCTTCGTGATCGACAGTTATGAAAAATTATCGACAACCCCTCCCTTCCGGACAAGTGCATCCACCCTCTCCCTTCCGACGCCACACGCCCGCATCGCCGACAACAACGAAAAGAGCGGCAGTGTCGCACTGCCGCCCCTGCGTTCCGACCGCAATCGCATCACTCCATCGGGCGAACCCGCATCTCGGTCAACCCCGCCACCTCGCGCGCCAGCCGGTCGAGATCGGTGATCTGCTCGACCTCCCCGTAGTGATAGGGATAGAAGATCGCGGGACGTAGCGCCCGCACCGCCTCGGCCGCCTGATCGACGGTCATCGTATAGGGCTGGTTGACGGGCAGGAACGCGATGTCTATCCCTTCGAGCGAACGCATTTCGGGCGTCGGCTCGCTGTCGCCGGCGATGTAGACGCGCGTACCGCCCAGCGTCAGCACGTAGCCGCAATCCTCCCGCTCCCTGGGATGGAATTGCAGGTGCCCTTCGGTGGTATTATAAGCCGCCACCGCCTCGACGCGGATTCCGTCGAGAGGTTCGGTCACAGCGCCCGGCACCATCGTGTAGCAGTCGAAATCGAACGCTTCGGCCGAGGTCTTGTCGCAGACGACCGCCGTCGCAGGCGTCATCAGTTGCTCGACGGCCGCACGGTCGAGATGGTCGTAATGCGAATGGGTGACGAGCACCGCATCGGCTTTCGGCAGATGCGCGTAATCGGCATACTCGCCGACCGGATCGACATAGATGCGCCGCCCGTCGAAATCGACGGCCAGCGAAGCGTGTTTGAAAAACGTGAAGACGATCGGCCGCCCGTCGCGGGACGTCACCGTATCGGCCGGATAGACCGGCGCCTCCTTCTTCTTGAACAACGAGATCATAATCTTGCAATTTTAGGCGATTCCGGTCGAAGATACGAAAAGTCGCGCGCAGAAGCAAATTTATTCGCACTTTGCCGAAACGAAATTTCCGAGGTGCGACCGAAGGCGTCTGAATTCCGCGAAACCGACCCGCCGCACCCGCGATTTTCACCGGCAGGCCCTTTGCGACGCAAGGCGCGGAGCCGCAATTCCGCGCCTTGCGCTCCCGCACTTCGCTCAGAATGGGGACGACGGTTACTTCCGGTAACTTACGACCAGCACCTTCGACGAACTCCAAAACCGTTCGGGATCGGTGATGACTAACTTATACACCACCTTGTCGGCATTCGTAATCAGTTCGTACGAATCGGCGGGATGCGGCGTGACGACGGTCGCCTTCTTCTGCTCGACGAGGATCTCCGTCAGCGTGCGGGCGTCGGCCCGGATGAACAGATCGTGGTCGCCGGTATCGCCCACCGTGAGCGTGCGCCCGATGAACCCCTGCTTCGAGACGATCCCCGAATCGCGCAGCGCCTTCTCCGCTCCCACGATATAATAGACCGTGTTGAGCCGGTCCTCCAGCTGCGCCTTTTCGCCGGAGAGGTGTTCGACCTCGGTGCTGCGGGCGGCGGCCTCTTCGGCAAGCGTCTCCATCCGGGCTTTCATTTGCGACAGTTCGCCGCGCAAACGACCGATTTCGCCCTCTTTGGCGGTCAGTTGGGCATCGAGGCCGCGAATCATCTTTTCGAGTCCCTCGATGCGCAGGTCGGCTTTGCGCAACTGCGCCGAGGAGCGTTGCAGCGCAGCGATCTTCTGCCGGTTCTCCTGCAACAACCGGTCGATCGCGGCGATGTCGGCATCGATCTCCTCGATCGGACGGCGCACCCCTTCGTCATTGCGCGCGAGCGCGACGAGGTTTTCGCGCGTACGGATCCGCGCCAGATTCTCGGTGACGGCATTGATGTCGGCGAAGACGACCTCGATGAGCGAATCCTTCGCACGAACCACCGCTTCGAGCGAATCGCGCTGCACCACGGTTTGTTCGGCCACCCGGCGGCTCACGCACGATACGAACGCACATGCGGCGCAGAGTATCGGCAGGCAAATGTGTTTCATCATTTCAGATGGTTTGATTGTCATAACGGCGTCAAAGATAAACAGAAAAGCGGCAGGCTGTACGAAAAAAACGCACCGGCGGCGGCCTCCGGCATAAAAATCGTGCGCCGCATAGCGGATAGCCGCCGTCCGGCGTGCGGAATCCGGCTAAAATCCGCAATCTTCGGCCGACGCCTCAGATACTCTCGTTCGGCAATGTTCGAATAAATTTGACATTGCACTCACTTATGCGTATCTTTGCGAAAGAGGAATTTCGCCCGACAGGCGGCGTTCCGGCAAATCGGACCGCAACGGTTTCGCCGGTGCTCCGTACATCATCCGCCCGACATGCAACCGCTGGACGACATACACGCCGAACTGCTCGGCACGCTCAAACGCTACTGGGGCTACGACAGCTTCCGTCCCGTGCAGGAGGAGATCATCCGCTCCGTCTGCCAGGGGCGCGACACGCTGGCGCTGATGCCCACCGGCGGCGGCAAGTCGCTCACCTATCAGGTGCCGACGATGCTGCGCGAAGGTTTGTGCATCGTCGTCACGCCGCTGATCGCCCTGATGAAGGACCAGGTCGACCGCCTCAGGCGGCTCGGCATCAACGCGGCGGCGATCCATTCGGGACTTTCGATGCGGCAGATCGACATCGTGCTCGACAACTGCGTCTACGGCGACGTCAAATTCCTCTACGTGGCTCCCGAACGGCTCGTGACCGAGGCGTTCCGTCTGCGCGTGGAGCGGATGCGGGTCTCGCTGCTGGCCGTCGACGAAGCGCACTGCATCTCGCAGTGGGGCTACGACTTCCGCCCCTCCTACCTGCGCATCGCCGAACTGCGCGAACGGCTGCCCGAAGTGCCGGTGCTGGCGCTCACGGCATCGGCCACACCCGCTGTCGCCCGCGACATCATGCGGCAGTTGCGCTTCGCCGAACCGCACGTCCTGCGCAGCTCGTTCGCACGGCCCAACCTCTCCTACGCCGTGCGGCACGACGAGGACAAAAACGAGCAACTGCTTCGCGTGGTGCGCAACGTGGCCGGCAGCGGTATCGTCTACGTGCGCACGCGCGACGGTTGCGAACAGCTCACCGAATTCCTGCGCGACGCAGGCGTCGCCGCGACCTGCTACCACGGCGGCCTGGCCAACGCCGAACGCTCGATCCGGCAGGAGGAGTGGCTCGCGGGCCGCACGCGCATCATGGTGGCCACCAACGCCTTCGGCATGGGAATCGACAAGGCCGACGTGCGTTTCGTCGTCCACTACTCCATGCCCGACTCGCTCGAAAGCTACTATCAGGAAGCGGGCCGTGCGGGACGCGACGGAAAGCGCGCCTATGCCGTGCTGCTCGTCGCCCCGGACGACGCCGAGCGCGTGCAGCGCCGCTTCGACCTGCAATTCCCGCCGCTCGACGAGATCCGCGACATCTACGAAAAAGTCTGCTCCTACCTGCAAATCGGCATCGGAGACGGCGAGCAGGCGTCGTTCGTCTTCAACATCCACGACTTCTGCGCGAAGTTCCGCCTCTTCGGTGGCAAGGTCGCCAGCGCGCTGAAACTGTTGCAGCAGAACGGTTATCTGACGCTCACCGACGAAATGCGCAACCCCGCGCGCATTCTCTTCTGCATCAGCCGCGACGACCTCTACAAACTGCGCGTGGTACGCAACGACCTCGACCACTTCATCCGTACCGTGCTGCGGCTCTACGACGGCGTTTTCACCGATTTCCGCCCCATCGACGAGCAGGAGATCGCCGCGGCGAGCGGCTACAAGGTCGAGCATGTCAAGGAGCTGTTCAAGCGGCTGTGGCAGATGCGCGTGATCCGCTACATTCCGGCCAATCAGGCGCCGATGCTCTTCTTCGATTGCGAGCGGCTGCCGGCGGCCGACCTCTACATCGCCCCCGAGACCTACCGCCGCCGTCAGGAGCTGGCCGAAGAGCGCTTCTCGCACATGATCGCCTACGCCGCCAACGAAACCGAGTGCCGCAGCACGGTGCTGGAACGCTATTTCGGTGCGGCCGACCCCGCGCTGTGCGGTGTCTGCGACATCTGTCTGGCGGCGCGCAAACGCGCGAAATCGGCCGAAGCTCCGCTCGACGAGGAGATCCTGCGACAGCTCGACGCCGAACCGCTCGCGGTCAAGGAGCTGGCAGCGCGCTTCCGCTGCGACGCCGAACGGGTGTTGGAGGCCGTCGAACGATTGCAGCACGCAGGTAAAATTTCGACGGCGGAGAGTGGAAAACTCGCAATTAATCGGTAACTTTGCGTCGCCTGAGAGAATTCGCATGGAAAAACGAACGTTTCAACAGCACATATCGAACGAAGATACCGCAAAGCTGCCTGCCGTGCTCTTCGACGGCCCGATCGTCATCGTCGACGACGAGAAGCAGGTCGAAGCCGCCTGCCGCGACCTGGCGTCGTCGCCCGTGCTGGGGTTCGACACCGAGACGCGCCCCTCGTTCAAGGCGGGCGTCACCTACCGCGTCGCCCTGCTGCAACTCTCCACGCCGCGGCGCTGCTATCTGTTCCGCCTCAATAGGATGCGCTTCGAGAAGCAGCTCGTCAAACTGTTGGAGAACAAGGCGATTCTGAAAATCGGCGCCGACGTGGCGGGCGACATCCGCTCGCTGCTGGCCCTGCGCCGCTTCCGGCCCGGCGGCTTCGTCGACCTGCAACAACTGGCCCCCGACTGGGGCATCGAAGAGAAGAGCCTGCGCAAGCTTTCGGCCATCGTGTTGGGCAAGCGCGTCTCGAAAGCCCAGCGGCTGAGCAACTGGGAAGCGGCGCAGCTCACCGAAAAACAGATGCGCTACGCCGCCACCGACGCATGGATCTGCCCCGAAATCTACCGCACGCTGCAACATACCCTTAAACCGAACGACAAATGACGACCCACCCCCGTATTTTCCTGCGCAGAGGCAAAGAAGAGTCGCTGCTGCGCCGTCACCCATGGATCTTCTCGGGCGCGATCGGCCGCGTGGAGTGTCCCTCCGACACGATCGCCGAGGGGGAGATCGTCGACGTCCATACCGCCGCCGGCGATTTCATCGCACGCGGCCACTACCAGATCGGATCGATCGCCGTGCGGGTGCTCACCTTCGCGCAGAAGCCGATCGACGCCGCATGGTGGCGCGCTCGCATCCGCTCGGCCTGCGAAGTGAGGCGCACGCTCGGTCTGATCGGCAATGCCGCGACGACCTGCTACCGGCTCGTTCACGGCGAGGGCGACTCGCTGCCGGGACTGGTGATCGACATCTACGGCACGACGGCCGTCGTACAGTGTCATTCGGTGGGGATGTACCGCTCGCGGATGCAGATCGCCGAGGCGCTCCGCGAGGTCTACGGCGAGCGTCTCGCAGCCGTCTACGACAAGAGTTCGCAGACGGTACCCTACAAGGCGGGGCTGAACGCCGTGGACGGATACCTGGTGGGTAAAGTCGCAGCTCCGACACAGGAGGTGTCGGAAAACGGCCATCGTTTTCTGGTCAACTGGGAGGAGGGGCAGAAGACGGGCTTCTTCCTCGACCAGCGCTGCAACCGCGAACTGGTGGAACGCTACGCTGCGGGCCGCACCGTGCTCAACACCTTCTGCTACACGGGAGGATTCTCGGTCTACGCCGCCGCGGGCGGAGCGAAGGAGGTTTGCTCGGTCGACGCCTCGGAGCGAGCCGTGCAGCTGGCCGACGAGAACATGCGGCTGAATTTCGGCGACAGTTTTCCCCACACGACGCTCGCCTGCGACGCCGTGGAGTACCTCAAACAGATCGGCGACCGCTACGACCTGATCATCCTCGACCCGCCCGCCTTCGCCAAGCACCACAAGGTGCTGGGCAACGCCATGCAGGGGTACAAGCGCCTCAACGCACGGGCGTTGTCGCAGATCCGGCCGGGCGGCATCCTTTTCACCTTCTCCTGCTCGCAGGCCGTGACGAAGGAGCTGTTCCGCACGACGGTCTTCTCGGCGGCAGCCATCGCCGGCCGCAACGTGCGCATCCTGCACCAGCTCGCGCAGCCGGCCGACCACCCGATCAACATCTATCACCCCGAAGGGGAGTATCTCAAAGGGTTGGTGCTCTATGTGGAATAAACCCTCCGACAGCGAACGGATCGATGCCGTGACGGCGTGGCTCGATGCGGCGGACATCGCCTACGACCTCTATTTCCACCCCGCTTCGCCCACGATCGAACTGGCCAAACGCCACTGGCGCGACGACGGGTCGAAACACTGCAAAAACCTCTTTTTCCGCAATCACAAGGGCAATCGGCACTATCTGGTCTGCTTCGACTGCGACCGCACGCTCTCGATCCACGACCTCGAAGCGCGGCTGCATCAGGGAAAACTGTCGTTCGCCTCGCCCGAGCGCATGATGCGTTATCTGGGGCTGGAACCCGGTTCCGTCTCGCCGTTCGGGCTCATCAACGACGCGGAGCATCACGTTCACCTCTTTCTCGACCGCAACCTGCTGTACTGCCCGTCGCTGAGTTTCCATCCCAACGACTGCCGCGCCACGGTAGTCATCGCCCGCACGGAGTTCGAACGGTATCTCGCGCGGGTGGGCAACAGCTATGAGTATCTCGATCTCTACGAAGAGTAGCCGTCCGCTCCGCTGCCCTTCGCCCCTCCCGCAGATAGAGAGACAACCGCCTCTTTCGAGGCGGTTGTCTGTCAGACCAGTCCATCTATTCGTAAATCAGATACTTTTCGCGCATTTTCGCGAAACGCTCCACGTCGGGCCGCCAGCGTGCACGAATCTCGGCCGCGGAACGGCCGTCGAGAATCATCTCGCGCACCCAGCCCACGCCGATCAGCTTCTCGAACATCGGAGTGAAGAACGCCTCGCCCAACCCCAGCGCACGATAGGCGTCGATCACGTAGTCGAGCGTCAGCCCCTCGGCGAGAATCTCCTCGCAGGGCTTCTCGCTCAGGTCGACACCGCGACATAGGCGTCCTTCCAGAGGAGGATGTTTCGCGCCGGCTGTCGGCCGCGGCGTGAAGACGAAGCCGTAGCGGTCGGCCGGCATGTCGGGATGGCCGTAACACTCGAACGGACGGTCGGTGCCGCGCCCCAGACTCACCACCGTCCCTTCGAAGAGGCAGATCGACGGATAGAGGTAAATCGACCGCTGCGTCGGCAGGTTGGGCGACGGCGCCACGGGCAGCTCGTAGCGCGTGGCATGGGTATAGCGGCGGCACGGTACGACTGTCAGGTCGCACGGCTTCGCCCACCCCTCGCCCACGGCCATGCGGGCGATCTCGCCCATCGTCAGTCCGTGTACGACGGGAATCGGCAGCGCGCCGACGCCCGACTTGTATTTCATGTCGAGCACGGGGCCGTCGATGTACGATCCGTTGGGATTGGGACGGTCCAGCACCACTACCGCGCGGCCGAAATCGGCGCAGGCATCCATCATGCGCAGCATCGAAATATAGTAGGTGTAGAAACGCAGACCCACGTCCTGCATGTCGACCAGCAACACGTCGAATGAGCGCATCGCCTCGTCCGACGGTCGGCGCGTGCGGCCGTCGTAGAGCGAACGGATCGGCACCCCCGTGCGCTCGTCGACCGAACTGGCGACGTGCTCGCCCGCATCGGCCGTTCCGCGGAATCCGTGTTCGGGCGAGAAGATCGCCGTCAGGTGCACGCCGCTGCGATGCAGCAGGTCGACCAGATGCTCGTCGCCCACGCGCGAAGTCTGGTTGGCAAGCACGGCCACGCGGCGCCCGCGCAGCAGCGGGAAGTAGGCCGCCGTATCGACCGCCCCGACCGTCACCCCGTCGCACGCCCCCTCCGGCGCGGCCGCCGCAGCGACCGGCAGCAGCATGCACAGCAGCGAAAAAAGCAAGAGTTTGCGCATCGCCTTCGTTTTATCGTTTCATATCTTCGACCAGCGCATCGACCAGCACGCGGCAGGCAGGTTCGACAGCCGTCGAATACCCCTGCTTCAACTCGACAGGCGCGCCGACGACCGGCCATTTCATCCCCTCGGCGAACTCCGTCATACGACGTACGGCGGCACCGGCCCACGTAAAGGAGCCGAAGCAGGCGAAACGGCGGTGCGGAATGCAGCGCTCGGCGATCTTGCGCAGCAGCGCATCGACCGGCGGGTAGAGCTGGCCGTTGTAGGTCGGCGAACCGACGACGAGCGTATCGTAACGGAAGATGTCGCGCAACACCTGCGACACGTCGGCCGTCGAAAGATTGTAGACGACGATCGGCCGCACGCCTGCGGCGGCCAGGCCGCGGGCGACGGTCTCGGCCATCTGCTCCGTATTGCCGTACATCGAACCGTAGGCGATGACCGCCCCCGGCTCGCCCTCGTAACGGCTCACCTTGTCGTAGAGCTCCACCACGCGGGCGATCTCTCGGCGCCAGACGGGGCCGTGCGTCGAGCAGATCATGGCGATGTCGAGCGGGGCGACCTTCGCCAGGGCGCGCTGCACGGGCTGGCCGTATTTGCCCACAATGCAGGCGTAGTAACGGCGCATCTCCTCCCAGAAGGGTTCGACGTCGAGCTGCTCGTCCGTCACGCCGCCGTTCAGTGCGCCGAACGTGCCGAACGCATCGCCCGAGAAGATCGTACGCTCCTCGGCGCACCACGTGGCCATCGTCTCGGGCCAGTGCACCATCGGAATCATGCAGAACGCCAGCGTCAGCCCGCCCAGGTCGAGCACGTCGCCCTCCTTGACCTCGACCGTACCGCACGCGATGCCGTAGTAGCCCTCGATCATCTGCAACGTCTTGGCGTTGCCGACGATCCGCACGGCGGGATAGGCCTGCCGCACGGCGGCGATCGAAGCCGAGTGGTCGGGCTCCATGTGGTTTATCACCAGATAATCCAACGGTCTGTCGCCCAGCCGTTCGCGGACGTTGGCCAGCAGACGGCCCGTGAAGCAGGCGTCGACCGTATCGACGAGCGCCGTCCGCTCGCCGCAGACCAGATAGGCGTTGTACGACACGCCGAGCGGCAGCGGCCACAGCCCCTCGAAAAGATGCTTCGTGCGGTCGTTCACCCCGACGTAGAAAATACGATCCGTGAGTTTTGTCAAGTCTTTCATAACGGATACTGCAATTTATTTATCGAAATACCTTTATTTGTAATAGTCAAGACTTGTTCTGACATTTTCTATACTATCGGACAAAAAAAGTGT
>ERZ827512.2164-NODE-2164-length-16721-cov-4.633445_pt1 | contig 16721 bp, 23 predicted proteins | sample MGYA00519916_ERZ827512 | MGnify/ENA primary metagenome ERZ827512 (study PRJEB31778, sample SAMEA3449335) | human gut metagenome | biome: human gut; feature: human-associated habitat; material: faeces | place: United Kingdom | collected 2010/2012 ... | reverse complement strand
GAGCACTTGGTTTGGGACCAAGGGGTTGCAGGTTCAAATCCTGTCTTCCCGACCAGTTAAATTATAAATCTAAAAATTAGATTTTATAATACATTTTATACTTATTTAGAAATTAAATAAGGTTATTATTAGACTTAATGCTATTAATTATATTAATGGCTTTAATTTCGTCTGTAGGAACTAAATGAGAATAAGTATTTAATGTCATATTGATGTTAGAGTGTCCTAGTCTTTGGCTAATGACTGTTATTGGGACACCCTGTGAAAGTAATAAGGTTGCATGACTATGTCGGAAATCGTGTAATCTTATTTTTTTTACTCCTGCAATATCACAATACAAATTTTTTCTTCGTCCTATAGTAGTTTGAGTTAAAGGCTTTTTGCCACCAAATATAAACCATTTATCATTAAAATCACTTTTTAATTTTTCTTTTTTATATAAATTATTAAAAGATGAAACTAAACAATTATCTAATTTAATTTTTCTAAAAGATGAAGGCGTTTTTGGAGAATTAAATACATAATTACCACTAGAATCTTTTTCTTTAGAAATAGTTTTATTAATATCTAAATAACCATCTTTAAAATCAGTCCAATTTAATGCAATACATTCTCCTAGTCGCACACCAGTAAAAAACAGAGTGCTAAAGAATAACTTATATAGATCATCATCTACAACACTAATAAATTTTTTATATTCATCAATAGTCCAAAAATTAACATTTTTAACTTTTTCTTTTCTTTTATTAAACCCGCCTACTTTACTGGCAATATTAGATTTTAAGTCATAAAATTTTACTGCATAATTTAAAATACTTACCATAGAAGTATGAAGATTTGATTTAAAAGAATATTTGTAATCTTTTTCTTCTACTTGTATTTGCCAGTTAACATAAATTTTAGCAGTTATATCTTTTACTAAATATTTTGAAAAATAAGGTAATAAATGATTTTTAAAATTATTAGTTATTTTTCTATATGATTGAGTTTTTAACTTCACTTTCAAATAATTGTTATATTCATTCCATAAGTCTAAAAAAGTCAAAGTTGACAAGTCATACATCATATAAATAAATATAGTCTACTATTAAGACAATTTCCTCCTTTCGTTTTATAGATTATTTTCATCATTATTGACTTGTAATTTTTTTACTTCATCTAGCATAGACATAAAAATTGGCAATTTATTCATTAAATCTTTTTGTTGTAATGCTTGATTTAACAAGACTATATATGCAGAAGTAGTATTAATGCCAAGAGTATCAGCATAATCTTTAACACCGTCAATAATATGAACTGGTAAGTTAATATTAACTCTTTTAATTTCAGTATTTGAACGCGTCTTTGCCATAATTTCAAAATCCCTTTCTTTTTCTTTATTTCTATTGCTTAAGCTTTTTCTACCACTTTCTTTTTTCTTTTTTATTTTTTTATTAATTGGATAGTTCTTACTTAAGACTTTATTCTTAATTATCCATAAGGTTTTTCAAATTACAAATTGATTATATCAACATTATGTCAATAATGTCAATATAAAATTAACTTTTTTTTCAATTACTTTTTAAAAAGTAATCAAAACTTTTACACTCGCCGTTAGGCAACAAAAAACAAAAAAAATATAATTAAAGAAATACTATAAATAATAAAAATACTCCTTTAATAGAAAATGCTTATATCAAGGCTATTTTTTTGTTTTTTAATTGCACAAGTGTAAATGCACTAAAAAAATATCAATAGTTTTCTCGGCATAAATGCTTCGCATTTATTCCAATTTTCCTATTGACATTTTTTTAGTACAAGAACGAGCATAAAACCAAAGTCTTTTAAAATTAAACAATATATAGTATAATCATATTACCTTAAAATTTATTTTTTTAAGTACTCAAGAAAAAGCACATTTGTATTATCGTATTTATTCAAATAGCCCTCACGAAAAATCAAATCTTTTTCTTGGGTTATTTTTTTATAAAATTCTAAATCTTTTATATTATCTAAATCTATATAACTAACAACAGGCCGATTTAGATTTCTAGAAAAGAAATATCTATGACAATTAAATAATCTATTATCTATATCTTTAGTCATATATTTGGCTATATAACCAATTATTTTTTTTACATCTCCCGTTAATATTTCAACACTTGTAAAACCATCGTTCCAATATTTTATATGAAAAAATTTATTATTATCTTCTTGTAAATAAATTAATTTTTTGTCAAAAATATCTATATTAGTTAACAAATGATAATGAGTAGCTCCCCTTTTTTGAAATTCTGGTATACATATATATTTTAAATCTTTTTTAATTCTTTGAACTTTATCAATAAAATATCTAAACCTTTTATTTGCTAATTTTATATCAATAATATTTTCGGCAAAAGTAAGGGTTATAAATGTTTTCCAATCATCTATATTTGCTTTAGCTAATCTTTGACACTCTAATTTACTTCTTATTATATTTTTTTCTTCTATTTTAGTACTATTTCTTTTACTAATAATATCGTTAACTTTTTTATTACTATCATTAAACATTTTATTAATATTAATTTTCTTTAAATCTAAATCAAAAGTATCTTTATTAGTCTTTAATATCTTATTTTCATAAAAATAAACTTGGGAATAATTACCACAATCTACTATTTTTATATTATAAAGTTTTTTAAATGTCGTAAGAATGAGACTACTATCAAGTATAGGAAAGAGCTTTTCATCGTGATTATTCATATAAATATATTGTCTTAAATAACTACATTCTATTGGTGTCGCACTTCGTTAGCGACAACCAATTTTTATATTTTTATTTCCTGTCTTCCCGACCAGTTAGTTTATTAACTCTCTTTATGAGAGTTTTTTTGTTCATATAAATACATACAAAAATAGGTGTCAATAATAAGCACCTATATTTTTAATTGTTTAAAAACATTACCAATTCTCTTATGTATAACTAAATCTGCTTTACCATCATAATTTGTTTTATTATTATTAATAATAACTAAATATTTTCCCTTAAAATATCTAACAAAACTACTAGCAGGATAAACTGTTAAAGAAGTACCAACAACTATCAATAACTTTGCTTTACTAATCTCGTCAATTGCTTTATCTATTGCTTCATCATCAAGTGCTTCTTCATATAAAACTACCTTTGGTTTAATAATTCCACCACATTCACATTTAGGAATTCCTTTACTATTAAATACATATATAGCATCATATTGTTTACCACATTTAGTACAATAGTTTTTATAAATAGTACCATGCAATTCTAAAACATTGCTACTACCAGATTTTTGATGTAGGCCATCAATATTCTGAGTAATAATTGCTTTTAATTTACCAGTCTTTTCTAATTTAGTTAAATATTCATGACATACATTTGGTAAAACGTTTAGAGCATTCATTTTATCTTTATAAAACTTAAAAAACTCATCTGTGTTATTTATAAAAAAGCTGTGGCTTAAAATTTCTTCTGGGAGATACCTATACTTCATATTATAAAGCCCATCTTCACTTCTAAAATCTTTTAGGCCACTTTCTGTTGAAACCCCGGCCCCACCAAAAAATACAATATCATTACATTCATCAATCATCTTTTGTAATCTACTAATATCATCCATAAAATAAAACCTCCTAAAGTGTAAAGTTTCTAACAAATATTGTAATTAACTGAAAACTCTTCAATACAAAACTAGCACATCTATCATAAGAAAATCAAGAAATACTGTGAATATATTTCTATAACAACTCCAATAATAAAGATTTTTTTACATATAAAAAAGCCTTTATTAGCCTTTTTCCTTTTTATCCCTTCTCTACTTTAAAATTATCATTTAAAACAGCATACATCTGTGGGAAATAATTCATGATTGTCCAAACAGAAATACCACCTAGGTTATACTTAGTAACAAGGTCTAATTTTGCTTTTATACTTCTAGCATCTTCAAACCAAACGATATGTAGGGCACCACTTTCATCTTTATAATAGAAGTATGGAGCTTTTGCTACAGGGTCAAACTGGATCTCTACTCCTTTTTCAGTTGCTAAGGCAACAGCATTAGTATTAGATATTGATTTAGCAGGTCTATCTTGTTCATAAGGAAGTGTCCAATCATAACCATAATTTGGTATACCCATTAAAATCTTTTTACTAGGTATTTCAGTAACAGCATACTCTATTACTCTTTCTACTTGATTTAGGGGTGCAACAGCCATAGGTGGTCCATAAGTATAACCCCATTCATAAGTCATTATAATAACATGATCTGCTAGTCTTCCATGAGTAGCATAATCATGGGCTTCATATAAAGTTCCCACTTGATTTGCTCTTACTTTAGGAGCTAGGGCAGTTGTAATTATAAACTCTTCTTCATGTAGTCTTGTTACAAGTTTTTCTAAAAAACTATTATATAACTCTCTATCCATAGGATACACATATTCAAAATCAATATCTACTCCAGCATAGCCCTTATTTCTCATAATAGTTATTAAATTGGAAATTAATTTATCTTGGACTGCTTTATTTGAAAAAATTGTATGGGCTAAAGCACTTTCAAATCTACCAGTAGAGCCTATATTAGTCATAACTAACATAGGAAGTGTATTATTATCTTTTGCCGTAGTTATAACTCTACTATCATTTATTTCCTTTAAATTACCCTCACTTGTTACCCGATAACTAAAGATACTTAAAAAAGTTAAACTAGGTAATGTTAAAGCTAATGTTATATCACTAATATTTGGGTAAGCATAACCATTTACTAATATACTGGGTAATACTTTAGTTGGTATTACTAGAGTTTGACCAATCATTAAACGATTTGCATTGGATAGTCCATTCAAGTTAATTATTTCTCTAACAGTTGTACTAAACTTTCTAGCAATACCATAAAGGGTATCACCACGTTCAACTGTATATATAGTCAAAGTATCAACTCCTTACATTTTAACTATATGTATTTTATGATAAATATTATACTTCTTTTATTTTTGTAGTACTTTTTTTACTTTTTAATCTTTTAGTAGACTTTATATGATTACCTATGATATCAGAGACATCTAATATTGTTATAAAAGCACTCTCATCCATTTCATTAGCAATCTTTTTAAGTTCAAATACTTCTATTCTTGTTAAGACACAATACATTACTTCTTTTTCTCCTGATAAAAGACCACTACCATTTATTTTAGTTATAGTTCTTCCAAGTCTTTTATATATCTCATTAGCCATATCTGTTCCCTTTTCTGTTACAATTAAAGCAGCTTTCGCCTGTTCTAATCCTTCAGAGACAAGATCTATTACTTTAAAGGTAATAAAGTAAGTTAAAACAGAATAAAGGGCTCTATCTATTCCAAAAATTAAGGTAGCAATGCTATAAATAATAAAGTTAAATATCATTACTATTTGTCCTACAGAAAGTGATGTTTTTTTACTTATAACAAGAGCGACTGATTCTGTTCCATCAACACAGGCTCCAACTCTTATAATTAGACCTACTCCTATTCCTAGTAAGACTCCCCCAAATATTGTTGCAAGTAAGATCTCATCTGTAACTTCATGGAATGACTCAAAAAAGCTTAGAGCAAGAGAAAATGTTAACATACTAACTATTGTTCTCATTAAAAAATTTTTTCCCAAATTACGATATCCTATATAAACAAAAGGAATATTAATTAGGATAACAAGTAGACTTATGGGTATAGAGAATACTTTTGATATGATAATAGAAATTCCCGTAACTCCACCATCTAAAATATTGTTAGGTATTAAAAAAGTATCTAAAGAATAGGCTGCAAGCATGGCTCCTAATATAATTACAAGATAAGACAAAATTTTTTTTAAATAATTGTTTTTTATTTTTACCATATGTATACCTCCATTTATATTATACAGGAAAAAATATTTTTTTGTAATTTTATCTAAATAATTGGTATAATTTTCTTAAGTAAGATAATATTGGAGGTTAATTATGAATAATTTAATTATTAGAAAGTATGTTATTGATGATTTTAATGAGGTTATAAAGTTATTAAAAGATAACTTTAATATTAGTGATAATATAAAAAGTATAGATGATAATCTTAATAGTTTTGGAATGGTTGCATCTTTTAATAAAAAAATAGTTGGTTATATTAGAATTGATAAGTTAAATAACCCTTTTAAAAATAACTATTACTATTTTCTTTCTTATGTTTGTGTTGATAGTAATTATCAAAATATTGGTATTGCTACTAAGATGTTGGAGTTTATTTTTAATATGGCAAAGGATAATAATATTAATTATATAGAATTAACTTCTAGGTCTTCTAGAGAGGTGGCAAATCACTTATATTTAAAGACTGGCTTTGTTATTAGAGATACTAATGTATTTAGAAAGGAAATTTAACAAAAAGGATATTATAAAATATGTAATATAAAAATGATTATAAATCAAATTAAATATAGATCTACAAAAATAAAATATTAGTGTATAATTTACCGATAAATTGAACAAATTATTATTAAAGAAAATAATTATAAGGTGATAACTATGACAATATTAAAAATTATATGTTTATCGATAGGTTCAATTACTCTTTTATTTATTCTAACAAAAATAATGGGGCAAAGAGAAATGTCACAATTAAGTATTTTTGATTACTTTATTACTATAACTATTGGGTCAATAGCAGCGGAACTATCTACTTCCTTAGAAGATAATTTTGTACAGCCAGTTATCGCTATGATTGTATATGCTCTAATAACTTTAATAGTATCAATTTTAAATACTAAATTTGTAAAACTTCGACCTTTTCTTTCGGGGAAAACTTTAATTTTATATGATGATGGAACTCTATTTAAAGAAAACTTTAAAAAGGCTAAGATAGATTTAAATGAATTCTTAGTACAATGTAGAACAAGTGGTTTTTTTAATTTAAGTGATATAAAAACAGCATTATTAGAGGAAAATGGAAAGATTAGTTTTCTTCCCTATAGTGACAAAAGACCAGCTAATCCAGGTGATTTTAATATAAAACCAAAGGAAGAAGAAATTCTTACAAATCTCATATTAGATGGTAAGATTATGCAAGAAAATTTACAAGAATTGGGATTTGATGAATCCTGGTTACTAAAAAAGTTAAAGAAACAGGGAATTGCGAAAACTAAGAATATATTTTTAGCAACATATTGCTCAGATGGAAACTTATCAGTATATGTATCAGATAATATTAAAAATAGTTAATGGCAATTAATAAAAAAGTACATATTATAATATTACAAGGGGGAATAAAAATGTATCAGGATCATTATAATATGTATAATCCATATTATAAAAATTATGGTTTAAATTATCGTAATATGGAATCTCAAATAGATAATGCGGAAACAATTACTTTAAGAAAGGCGATTATGTTAATAAATAAATCTGTACAGGATGAAAAAGATGATGAAATATTTTATGATAATCTAATTGAACAGGCACCTACTACTAAAGAAAAAGATATTATAAAAGGTATTAGAGATGATGAAATAAAACATAATCAAATATTAAGAAATTTATATTATGAATTTACGGGTCAGACTTTAGCAAGCCAAGAGCAAATAATGCCAAAAATTTTAAAGAGTAACATAGATTATAAAGCTAATTTGGAAAATGCTTTATTTGGTGAACTAGATGCCGTTGTTAAATATCGAAGGATATTAGGAGCTATGCCAAGTGGAAATAGTTATACCCTACTTATGTCTATTATGACTGATGAATTAAGACATGCAAATAAATATAATTTTTTAATTCAAAATGCAAAATAACTATTATAATATAAAAACTTACGAGCCTTATTTAGTTCGTAAGTTATTTTCAATTGGAGCGGATGAGGGAAATCGAATCCCCGTCACAGCCTTGGCAAGGCCATATTCTAACCACTAAACTACATCCGCAAAATAGATACATATATATTGTATCACAAATTTCTAAGTAAACAAGTATTTTTTATGTTACATAATAAATTTTCTTTATTTTTAATTTTCATTATATTCACTTAAAAAGGGGGTTAGTATTTGACAAACATAAAGATATATGAGAGAATATATTTGTGATTGAAGTATATAATGTATTAGATGGGTCTATAGCCAAGTGGTAAGGCGTGGGACTGCAACTCCCTGATCGTTGGTTCAAATCCGACTAGGCCCTCCATTGGTAAATCTGTTCGAACTTTATGTTTGAACTTAACATATAGAATATCGATTTCTAAAAGAGGTTGATATTTTTTTGTGTTAAGAAAGGACAGATTTATAATGATTAATATTATTAGTAAAGAAATACCTATTGGTAAAGAGTAAAAAAAGAAAATCGAATTTATATGTAATTTTTGTAATACTACTCCTACTTTTATAAATAATAGTATCAAAAAGATTGAACATATTAATTTGTCTTATATTGAACCTCATAGAATAATTATTAATGGGATAAATTTTCTAGCATTTAATTATTCAAAATCTCTTTATGTAGGAAATTTACAAAATAATATTGAATTTAATGGACTTGAGGGTTTTATAAAATCATTTAATTAATTTATCGTTTTTATCAAATATATCAACTTCTCTTTATTATATTGTTAAAAGGCATACCTATTGACTTTTATGTATTTTGTGATAATATATAGAATCAATAAATGACAAGCAGTATCCGTCTTTTATTAGAAAGTAGGTACACTATGGTCAAAATCACAAATTACTTTAAGGATTTATATATGTTAAATAATCGATTTATGAGGAGTCAAAGATATTAGTTTTTAAGCTAGTATTTTGACTTTTTTGTATTTAGAAGGGATCGATATTATGGAAATAGAAAAAATAAATTGTGGAATCTATATGAGAGTATCTGCAGAAGATCAGGCACGAGAAGGATTTAGTTTAGGAGAACAAAAAGAACGATTAGAGGCTTATTGTAAGTTTAATGGTTATCATATAGTCAAATATTATGAAGACGCAGGAATTAGTGCTAAAACTGGCAATCATAGGCCAGAATACGAGCAAATGCTAGAAGATGGAAAAAAGGTATTATAAATATGATTGTTGCCTTAAAATTAGATAGAATTACAAGAAGTATTAAAGATTGGGAAACACTTATGGACTACTCTGATACTTATAATGTTGCTCTTGCTTTTGTAAATGATAAAATTGATACAACTAATGCTAATGGTAAAATGGTATCAAGAATAATGATGAGCGTTAGTCAAAATGAAATTGAAAGAACAAGTGAAAGAACTAAAATAGGTTTATCTGGAACTCATTAAATCAGGTCATTTTTTTAACTTATTCGATATTATTTAATCCAATTTCATATGGAAAGATAATAGATATGTCCTTTGGTTCGTTAGTTTGGCCTTCAAGTAAAATGAAGTCTGTACCTATCGTTTCTTGAACAACATCTTTTGTCCATGGACTTAATATTTCAACATTATGTTGTTTTAATTTATCCATTAATTTACATATTTCCACCATATTTTTTTGAAAGCTTCCACATATAACAACTTTTCTAAATTCTTGCTTCCAAATTCCTTCAATTATATTACTTACTTTTTTATTATCTATTTCTTGATTTAAATAAAATTGTTCTAATTCTTTATTAATAATATTAAAATAAATTCCATGTTTTACAAAAATATGAATAGTTAATTGAATCTGTTCATTTAACGAAAATTCTTGAAAGATTCCTGTTGCACATAATCTTAAATTCTTAGTATTAAATGTATTTTCTTTATTTAGGTTGTATAAGTACTTATCTATTTTATTATACAATTCATTATTAACTAATGTTTCATTAAAATATAGAACATCTTCTTTAATTTTAATAATTTGTTTGTTTTGTACTTCATAAATAGTTATTTTATTTGTTTCAAAGTGAACAAATCTTTTATTTTTTTCGTCCATAATTTTTATTCTCCTCTTCATTTTTTGTGAATGCATTTAAATATTTATTTAAATAATATTCTTTATTTTTTGAATTATATTGCATTATAAAACGTGGATGCTCTAGTGGAATTATTTTATCAAAAAAACAATATTTTTCATTTATCGCCATCAGAAAATCATAATTTTCTCCACTTCCAATACAATAACACACCGATCTATCAATATTAAATTCCATTTGCATTTTTAAAGTTTGTATTATAAAGTCATATAAAGTTTCCTGCAACTTCTTATTTTCATAATAATTGCAATTAACTTCTCTACCTTTTGAATTTATCCTTACAATTCCTAGTGGACATATAAAATTCATATAAAAATCATTATAAAATTTATCAGTTCCGCCATACATGTCAATAACATCATATAAAAAATTTGAAGATGACTTATTAACATAAAAATCATCTATAAAAATTCCAGTTTGACTTTGTAAATGTTGAGCATCTTCATACGGTATTCCTGTAATTGCCGTTCCTCTTCTAGCTGGTGAACTTCCCAAAATCATTCTTCTTTTTTTATTATCATTATAAAATTTTTGATAAAAAATTTCTATAATTTGATTAATTTTGTCTCTTGATTCACCACAAAATGGATTAATTATTTTATATCCATCAGGTAGAGAAAGATTGGCATTTGACAAAAACCGATCAAACTCTATTATTTTTTGCGAAATAAATTGATTGTCATTCATATTTTTTTCTAACTCCTTTCTTTATTTAATTTTGCCAATAAATATAGTTCCTCATTTGTAGTAAGTAATTTGAACTCTTCAAATCCTAATCTATACATAATATGAGAAAGATATTTAACACTATCTAAACCTTTATAAATATCAACAAATTCTGTTCCAGGAATAATTAATCCAGTAATTATTGAAGAATTAGAACTTAAAAAACCATTTGCAATAGAAATCATTATTCTAGAATTTGTTTTTAAAATTCTTTTTGCTTCATTTAATGCTTTTTCAATATTAAAAAAAGATGAATTAAACGTTCTTAATGATATGTAAATATCATATTCATTATTGTTAATCATTTCTAAATTTTCAGCTGATGAAACAATTATTTTCGATTGAGCAATTATATTTTTAACTTTTTTTAAACCATCAGGTGCAATATCTACAAAAGTAATACACTTACAATTTTTAAATAATATTGAAGCCTCACTTCCAGAACCAACTCCAACATCTATTATGTTTTCATTAAACAAATCACATGAAAGTGCTTTACAAGCTTTATAAAAATTGTCGCTCCATTTATCATTTATACTTCGTACATCATTTTTGTAATCATATAATGAATATTTTTTATTAAAAGCATTTGATAATGAAGTGTTTACAATATAATTTGCATCTTTAATAGAATAATTATACTTATCGATTAAAAGGGTAATTAGCTTATCTTTAGTTTTGTTGTTATTTATTTCCTCTTTTGATATATCTAATCCATACTTTGACAATTGCTCTTTTAAAAATTCACTTATTCGTTTTTCTGAATAATATATATTATTTTTTTTATACTTTGTAAACTATTAGAAAATGAATCATAATTTTTTGAAATTATGATTTTTTGCAAATTTTCTGGATATCTTTTTATATTTTGAAGTTGTAAAACAGGATCATTTTCTAAATATCTATTTAATTTAGGATCAGGTAGTCCAATATAAATTTGATGTATTTTGATTTTTTGTATAATTTTATTTAAACTAAAATTACCTTCTTTGTATGTATTTATAGTTAAATAAAGTTCTTCGACTTCATTAATATTTAAGTTTTTTAAACTGCCTAAAATATATTCAGCCCAATCATTATTATCTTGATATTTATTAGAACAAAGCGTCTTACCATTGTTGGCTACTATTACGCCCACAAAAACATCATCATTTTTGATAGCAATATTTATTGTTTCTTTCATCAATTCTAATTTAATATTTTCCATGTTAAGATCCTACCTAAATTGTATTATTTTACTAAATTCATTTTTTACTAAATCTAACTCAATAGATTTCCATAAAAATGTAGACGTAATTGTTTCATAGCCCTTCCATTTTTCAAAATATATTTTAATATCTTGACTAGTTGGTAACTCTGGTAAATCATACATCCATTTTATAGTTCGCTTTATTGTTCCGTCAGATTTTGATAAAATATCTTCTCTACCTAAAGAAAAGATAAGATACATTTCAGCAGTACAACGTCCAATACCTTTAATTTTGTTAAATCTTCTACTATTTGTTCATTCGTATAATAAATATAATTATTAAAATCTATATTCCCATTTACAATTTCTAAAGCAATTCTTTTTATTGTTTCAACTTTTCTTTCAGATAATCCTATTGCTTTTATCTCGTTATTTTTAACTTTTAAGATATAACTTGGATTAATAGGAGTAAATTTAAACTTAAATTTATTCCAAATTGCTTCTCTTGCTTTATTACTTATTTGTTGGCCTATAATGTATTTTATAATACATCTAAATCCATCCGGTTCTAATTTCAACTCAGTACATTGGATATATTTTATTAAGTACTTTAACATTTATCGGTTGATAATAATATCTTTACTTTTTCGTTGCTAATATCATATTTAATCTTTTTCATAATGTTCCTTTAAAAAATCATTTTAATTTACTAATAATGTTACTTTCAAGTAATCTCTTTAAGATATGCCACGAAACATTTTTTTCAGTTAATCCATTATAATTATCATTTATTTTGTTAATTATTTCATCACAAGGAAAATATTTAACATCTTCAACCTCATCCTCTTGTAATGTTAATTTATTAATATCAACATCTTTTAAAATTAAATAACATTCGTCAAAATGATTATTTATATATCCATCTTTATTATATACTGATGTGGTTCCAACGATATACTTTATTTCATTATCTTTTACATCAATTCCAAGTTCTTATTTGCATTCTCGAATCAATGCTTGTCTGCCAAATTCTCCAGCATTGACGTGACCACCAACGGTTACATCCCATTTATTTGGCCATAATTTTTTATTTTTACTTCTCTTTTGAAGTAATATATTAAAATTTTTATCTATTATAAATGCATAAACAGCTCTATGCCAATATCCATTTTTATGACATTCATCTCTACTAGCAACATTACCAGTAAATTCACCTAATTCATTTAAAACATCAAAAAGATCATTCATTTCAAATACACCTCCATACTTATTACTATTATAGTATATCATAAAATGACAAATTTTATAAATTAAAAACTAGAGAACATAGTAATGTTTTAGTTTTATAACTTGAGGATAACTTTTGCTTTTAATACAGTATTATTTCAATAATATTATTTTATCAATTAGATAATATTTACACATATACAAATTAATGGTATTATTGTTATAGAAATTGATATTACTTATCAAGGAGTAAAGAAAAGTTGTAGATAATTTTACCACTTGCTCCAATTAGAAATTAAAGGAAATCTAGTGATAGACTTCCTTTTTATTATAGTTCTTTATTTTTATATATTCTAACTGAGATGTAATAAGATATAGACATTACTATGATTGTTAAGATTATTAATAGCAAAGTAATCATACCTAAGTTTAAGTTATTTAAACTATTCAAGAGATGCATTAATTCTATGTTGTTAAAGATATCTAAACTAGTAATCATTCCTATTATTAGAGCAAATATAACTATACAAAGGAGAAGCATTATTCTTCCATTATTTGCACCAAATTTGTAATAAAATGGAATTAGTAAGGAAATTACTAAACATATTCCAAAGGCAACTCCTATTATGCTTGCAAAAAGAGATTCAAAAGTAGTATTTTCTATAAAGTTTGGAATAATGAAAGATGCCAGTATACCTACTATTAATACGATAAGTGATATAGCATTAAATAAGATATATTTAGATTTAACTATTTCTTTTCTACTAAGTGGTAAGCTGTTACAGTAAGAGTCCCATTTATTAAATTCATCATAATTAAAAGTAGTTATAAGAATCATTATCATATAAAATGGTACTAAGAAAAGGATAAAAGAAGCATCTTCATTAATAATTGAAAAGATAACAAAGAAAGCTAGTACTAATAATAATGTTTTCATTTGATTTTTTAAAACACATAAATCTTTAACAATTAAACCTTTCATTATTTTTCTCCTTTCACTATTAATAACATAATATCTTCTAAAGTAGCTTTATCTATAACTAAATTAGAGTTATTTTTCTTAACCTTTTTTCTATCATTAACTAATACTTCATAGTTATATTTATTTTTACGATAAGATATTATATTATCTTTAGATATTTTCTTAAAATCATTATCACTGCATTTAACAACGCCATAATTATCTAAGATATCATCTTTTTCTTTATCAAAGACTAATTTACCATTATCTATAAAGATTATATAATCAGCGATAGACTCAATATCACTAGTTATATGAGAAGAAAATAATATACTATTCTTTCCATTTTCAATAAAATCTTGGAAGATATCTAATATTTCTTTTCTAACAATTGGGTCTAGTCCACTAGTAGGTTCATCTAAGATTAATAGTTTGGGATGATGAGATAGGGCAGTAATTATTTCTAACTTTTTCTTCATACCTTTAGATAAGTTTTTTATTAACATATTTTCATTTAAGGAAAAGTCTTTTAGATATTTAAAAAATAACTGTTCATCCCAAGATTTATAAATAGTTTTCATAATAGAGTTAATATCTTTTACTTTAATAACTTCTGGGAAAAATGAGTCATCTAAAACAATACCAATATCTTCTTTAACTTTATTATTTATTTTCTGATTAAAGATTAAAATATCTCCTTTATCCTTATTGATTAAGCCTAATAGTAGTTTAATTAAAGTTGTCTTCCCTGCTCCATTTTCCCCTATTAGGCCAATAATACTACCTTTCTTCATTTTAATAGTAATATTATCTAGTTTAAAATTATCATAAGTTTTAGTTAAATTATTAACTTTAATTATATTATCCATTATTATCCTCCCATAAAGCATTAAGTATCTCTAAGACTTCTTCATAACTAATATGATAGGTATCAGCGATAGTTAAAGCCTCTTCTAAGTTTTCTTCTACTTTCTTAAGTATTTCTTCTTTTAAATAGTTTTCACTTTTATTTTTAACAAAGTATCCTTTAGTAGCGACTGCTTCAATAAAACCATCTTTTTCTAATTCTTCATAAGCTCTTTTCGTGGTAATATTACTAATTCTTAAGTCTTTGGCAAGGGTTCTAATAGAAGGTAAGGCCTCTCCTCCTACTAAATTACCATTAAGTATTTCTCTTTTAATATTATCAACTATCTGTTGGTATATTGGAATATCACTACTATTACTGATAATTATCTGCATTTAATCACTGCTTTCTTTTTTTGTATATATACAGTATATACAGTTATTATATGTTTGTCAATATAAAAAGATACTATTTTGTTTTAATAGTATCTTTAACATAATTTTCTATAATATATTTCAAGTCTTCTCTTGCTTTATCAATATTAAATGTCCCATTACCAACTGGATAATAGACTGGAAATACTTTATAGGTCTTACTACCAATTTCTTTTTCAAAGTATTGTTTACGACACTCTCCTACTGATATTTTCTTATTTAGAATAATTGATGAGACTTGATTACCAAAAGTAATTATTATTTTAGGTTTAACAATATCTATTTCCTGTTCTAAAAGTCCAAGATAACTTTTTAAAACTTCATCTTTTAGAGGTCTTGCATCTATTTGCGTACACTTACCTAAGTTTGTTATGAAGTAGTTATTTCTTTTAACCTCGTCATAAACTTGGTTAGCGAGGTCATAGTCCCAGTCTTTAGGTTTCTTTTTATTTATCTCATTTAATAGATTTTTATCAAAAAGATTAATTGCTGTAAATAACTTCCAGATGTTCTTTGTACCAAGCCATGGAGCTTTTAAGCCTTTCCGGGTTTTCGGACTAGCAATGTTTCTTCCTGTTGGATTCATGAAAACAAAAAGAATATCAGGATTATTAGATTCTCCCCCATTATAGATAGAATCTAATGTCTTATCACCATATTTATTTTGGAGTTTATCATAGTCTTTATATAGCTTTTTAAACTTCTCTTGCATAATGTCTAATTACTCCATAAATGAACTTGGATGGTATGAAGTTATCCCTAACTCTTCTGCTTTTCTTAGAACGTCTAATCTATCATCTACAAAAACTACATCTTTTTTGTTAATATTTAGATGTTTACAATATTCTAATATTACTTCTGGCTTTAACATTGTAGATGAGATAAAACAGATACTTTCATGTTTAATATTAGGATAATTTTCTTTTAGCCAAGTATATTTTTGTTCTATTTCATTATTAGTTACAATTGTCCCTAAGACAAATACTCTATTAGAATCTAGATTACTAACTATCTTTTGCATTGTTTTTAATGGTCTTGCTTTAGAGAAAAGATTAGAGAATAATAAATCCTCTAAAATTTGACAGCCTAATTCAGGACGACCTCCACCATATACCCTGTCATTATATCTATACTCTGATAAAGTTCCATCAACATCAAAAAATACATATTTGTCTTTTAATTTTTCTAACATAAACTTCCTCCTACTATTCTAAAACTTTAATTTTCTCTCTTAATTCGTTATAAGAGGTTGAATTAATTCAAACACCTCACTTTCTTTTATTTTATTCTAACATAAAAAGAAGCCTATTTTCTAGACTTCTCATATTTTTTCAGTGAAAAAGAGTAAATTTTCTTCGCAACAATTTTTTTGATATACTTACTACAT
>ERZ827512.2162-NODE-2162-length-16731-cov-4.414068_pt1 | contig 16731 bp, 14 predicted proteins | sample MGYA00519916_ERZ827512 | MGnify/ENA primary metagenome ERZ827512 (study PRJEB31778, sample SAMEA3449335) | human gut metagenome | biome: human gut; feature: human-associated habitat; material: faeces | place: United Kingdom | collected 2010/2012 ... | reverse complement strand
ATATTAAAATCTCTATGAATATGATATTATGGTATTAATAAAAGTTAAATGTAATAAAATTAAGTAAGGTGTTTATGTATGAAAAAGATTATTATTATTTTAAGCAGTATTATTGTTATTATTTTTATTATTTTAATGTTTTTTTTATTTAATATGAATAGTAAAGATAAAGATATTAATGATGTTAAAGAAAATGAGACTACAGAAAAAACTTCTCAAAAAGGAGATAATGAATTTAGTAAGTTATCTTATTATAAGAACGAAAATCTAAATAGATATAAAGATTATCAAACTAATAATCCTGATCTTTCTATTGAAGATATTGTTACAAGAGTTAATTTAAATTTAGATAAAGAAGTTTATACTGATACTATTCCTTCTACTAATTTAAATACTAATTATTTACTTGTTAATAAGTTTAATTACTTAGATAGTAATTATATTCCAAATAATCTTGAACTACTTGACAATAGTTATGCTAAAAATGGTATTTATTTAGTTAAGGAAGCGAAAGATAATATTGAAAGATTAATAAGTGAAGCCAAAAATGATGGTATGAATATTAGAGTAATCTCTGCTTATAGATCTTATTCTTATCAAAAAAACTTATATAATAATTATGTTAAAAGTGATGGTGTTAAAATGGCCGACACATACTCTGCTAGACCAGGATACTCTGAACATCAAACAGGATTAGTTATTGATGTAACAAGAGCCTTTGATGACTTTAATAATTTTGAAAACACTGATGAATATAACTGGATGTTAGAAAATGCCAGTAATTATGGATTTATCTTAAGATATCCTAAAGATAAAGATGATATTACTACTTATAGTTTTGAGGCATGGCATTATCGCTATCTAGGTGTTGAATTAGCACAAAAAATAAAGGCTAGTAACCTAACCTTTGATGAATATTATGTAAGATATTTAGAAAATAATAATAATTAAAAGTCACTTTTTATTTTTTCAAATAATTTAATTATATTATCTTTAAAAGAAATTTTTCCCTCCTTAATCATTGTTATTATTTCATCTATATTAAACCATTTAACCTCTGATAATTCTTCTTCTTGGGTGATAAATTCATCTTCTTTTTTATTGCATTTAACATAATAGAAATAAGTTATATGAGAATTGCTCTCTTTAATGGTAACTTCTTTTTCACCATAAGAAATTAACTCTTCATAAGATACATCCAGTCCTACTTCTTCTTTTATTTCTCTTAAAGCAGCATATTCTAAAGTTTCATAAGCATCAACATGTCCTGCACAAAGTCCCCATTTATTAGGAGAAAATCTTTTATTAGCACTTCTTTTTTGTAATAAAACTTTACCATCATCATTAATAATAAATATCCCTACTTCATTATGTAATAAATTTTTATCATGAGCCTCTTCCCTATCCATAACTTGTCCTGTAAAATTTCCATTTTCATCTACTATCTCAATTAATTCCATATCATTATTCATCTCCAACTTTTAAAATAATTTATATCTACTTACATATTTTTTATTATAGCAAGAGAAAAAAAGACAATCACTTATCCTCTTTCTTTAAAGCTTCATCAATATCACTTTTCTTTAGTCTTAATGTCTCTTGTATTACTCCTGTAGCATTAAAACACATACCAAGGGTAAAGATATAAGCTAGGATATAGACCCAGATTAATAGTACTAAAATATTAGACATCGCTCCATAAAAGACATTATAATTTGCAAAATAATCTACATAAAAGGCATATATCTTAGAACTTATTAACCACATAATGGTTGTAAACAAAGCTCCTGGTATTGTACTTCTACTACTTATTTTAGTATCAGGGGCAATTGTATATAGTAGTTTCAAATTATAATATATTAAGAATAATGAGATAGGATACTCTAAAATCCTATAAGTATTCTCAACTAAACTAGTTAGACTATCACTATGAATAGAATTAGTAATTATTTTAATTAAAACATCTCCAAAAGCAGGTACTAATATTAAGAATAAGAATAGTATTACTAATATCAAAGTCATTAGAATTGCTTTTGCTCTTCTTTTCAGCTCACTACTTTCCCTTACTTTATATATTTCATTAGAGGTATTAATTATTGAATATGTTCCATTACTTGCAAGAATAAAAGCAGCGAAAAAGAATACTATCATATTAAAATTAAATAAGTTGCCTCCATTACTAACAGGCATTAAATAATTAATAACATCGCTTGGAACAACAGACTCTAATATCTCTTTAATACTTGTAGCAGGAAGTCCAAACTCACTACCTATAGCACCTACTAAAGTAATTAAAGGGATTATAGAAATAACAAGAAAAAAAGCAAGTTGACCAGGAAGAATACGCATTTCTGGTAGTTTAATTATTGAAATAACTTTTCTTAAAAATATTTTCATTTTCCTACTTTTTTTCATTATTCTCTCCTACTTTAATCCTTGCTTTTTTGTCATCATTTCAAGTGTTGCTTCATTAATTGCATCATCTAATGTCTTTATGTCATCTAAAATCATACTATATCCTACACTAGCTCCAAAGTCATGTGGTAAACTCTTCATTTCTTTTTCTAATTTTTTAGCATATGTTTCTACTTGTCTTTCGCTATATCCAACTAAATAAACCAAGAATTCATTACCATCAGTTCTAATTATCTCACTGTTTTCAAGTTGAGTATTAACTAATGTTGAAGCAGCTGTTACGATTAGTTTATCCCCTTCTTCATGCCCATAATTATCATTAACATATTTAACATTATTTAAATCTATTATAACCACCGCTTGGGGATATACTTTACTACTCTCCCAGTCAGAAGCTTTTTTATTCAAATAATTTCTGTTTTTTAAAGAAGTTAGAAGATCAGTATATTTATGTCTATCCTCTTTTCTAACTTTTTTAACCTTGCGTTTATATTTAAAATACAAATATAAAACTGTTAAAGTAATTAACGGAATAGAAACTATTAAAAGAATTATTAAAAACAGTCCTACAAAACTACTCCTTTCTACAATCGATCTATTAATATCTGCAAGACCACTATTTCTATAATTATAATATGAATTAGTTGTAATTATATAATTAAATAGGTTATAAAATGATCTATTATTATTTTTAACCATAAATTTATAATCATTCATCATAGTATCTTGATATAAAACATCATAATCTTCAAAAGTTGTATTTTTATAAAGGTTATAAACTTCACTGTCAACAACTAACATTTTATCATTAGCATTCTTAACCAACTCTTCATTAGTATTATAAACAGTTATATCACTACGACTATTATTTTCAAAATAATTATATAATGAAGTAGCTACAATCATTGCAACATTTTCATCTTTCAAGCTTTCAAACGAGTTAACGACATAATTATCTCGTTGTCTACCTAAAATAACATAATCTTCAACAAAAGTTGATATTGTAGGTTTATAATCCTCATTTTCCTCACTAAAATTATAATAGTCAAAATAAATATCTACATCACCTTTTTTTATAGCTTTTCTCAATGCTTCTTTACTACTATATTTTCTATAAGTAAAACTAATATCAGTAAGCCTACTCATCCTCTTTAAATACTCGCCTGCTATACCAGATACAACACCATCCACTTCAACTTCATAAGGATAATTTTCAACATAACCATAAACATAATTTTTCTTTACTAAATCCGTAGATTCAGCTGAACTAACTTCATTTTTTGTAATATAATAGTTAAAATAAGCATCATTATATTCATCAACAAAATTATCATTTTTCCACTTTTCAAAATACTTTTTTATAATATTATTAAGTTTAATACTCTTTTTATCATCACTTAAAGAAAGTACCACCTTTTTAGACATTTCAGTAAAATAATAGTTTATAAAATAAGTATTATTTTCGATAGTTTTATCTAAATACATAATATTAGGTATTATAATCATACCGACTGCATTACTATCTAAAGCCTGAAACAATTCTTCAATTGTATCATATGATTTAAAAGCAAGACCAGTACCAGATTTTAAATAGTAACTAATCTCTGCTGCATCTTCCCTAAACACACCAAAAGTTATATTAGACATATCTGAAGCTTTATTAATCCTCACATACTCTTTACCTATAGCAATATAACTATCAGTAGCAATTAATAAATCATTATTAGATAATTCTTCTTCATTATTTAAAATTCTAAAACTATAGGAATGATTATCATCTAATCCAGTATCTTTAGAATAAGCTATTTTATTAAATTCTAAACCTACATTATTTTTAAAATCATCTAAAAAGTTAAAGAAAACTCCCTCTCCATTCAAACCATAAAGAGGATAATCATTTATAACATTTATATCAATCATTTTAGTATCATTTTCTAAAACCCACTTCTTTTCATTAACAGTTAAAGATGTTTTTGCATCTTCCCTATTATAATAGATAAAAACTCCTACAAATACAATTAACACAACAAAAATAGGAAGAATAACTAATACTTTTTTCCTCATAATTTTCTAACATTCCTTTCCACGTTCTTTCAACACTTCATATCAATTGCATAATAGTAAACTGTTATTGTGCATACTACAAAGTAGAGCATACTGAGTCTGTTAAGATATATTTCTTAAACTTATATAATTATATGTATTGATTATCTTTAGTCTAAAAACAAGGGATGCCTCCTCTATACAAACCCTTATCTATTTGAAATCTTTTCTTATTTTCTAATTAAGAATTTCCAATCAATAAGCTTTAATATCTAAAAAAAAAGGAACTTGATTATATAAACAAGGGATTACTAATTATTAAATTAAATATTTAAGCATCTTTACATATGATTTAATCAAATACAAATAGTAGCAAAGTTCTAAAGATACTTTAGATATTTCTCCCTGGAATATTGAATCCTTATATTCAACGTTCCAGGGAGAAATATTATTGAATAGTTATACACCAAAAATAGTAAGCATCATGCCTCTTAGTAAATTAATATTTATCTATCAAGAAAGAGAACTCCATACTTTGCAGAATACCTAATAACAGTTTACTATTTCAAAGAACAGTTGATTTTAATGTCTCACATTTTTTTTAATTATATCAAAAACGTGAGACATTAACTTTTTTACTCATCTATCTTTACTCCAAGAAAATTCATCTTTATCTTGATGCTTATAACCTATAATTGGAAATCTAGTATCTTCTTCATTAGATTTTTTTATAAAGACCTGAATATCATAATATGTTGTCTGATCTTCTTCTAGATTTTCAATAATAAGTGCACTCAAAGCTTTAGATGCATCAAGTTCTACATCATCATCAACAGTAATAATAACATTCAAAATACGACCCTTTATATCAATATCAATACTCTTAACTTCCTCTTTTTCCTCCAACTTAGATACAATACTTTTTTGCTGTTTACTAGTAACCTCTACTTCTTTAATACCATCTAATCTATCACCATATATTACTCTTCCCTCATTAGGAAAGAATGTTAGTTTAATAGTAAAAACTAAAATTACAAAGATTAAGCAAATAATAAAAGTTATTACCGTAAGCTTATTATTCTTAATAAATTTTTTCATATTCATCACATCCTAATATAAATTATTATATAATATTATTTAAAAGTTAGCAATTATTTATTTAAAACTTCTATTAACATAGCACTAGCTTTTTTAGGATTAACCGCTCCTTTAGTCTCCTTCATAACTTGCCCCATTAAGTATTTTAAGGCTCTATCATGACCTTTTTTATAATCATTTACACTATCACTATTATTTTCTATTACTTTAGATATCACTTCCTTGATAAAATTATCATCAGTAATATTTTCTATTTTAAAGTCTTTTTTTAGCTCTTCAAGAGTCAAATCATTCTCCATAAATGAATTTATTAAATCTTTAACATTTTTATTAGATAACTCTCCACTTTCTAAAGCTTCTACTACATTAACTAATTTTTCGTATGAAAGATGAGTATCAGTTATTACTTTATTATGTTTATTTAAATATGAGGATATATCTGATAGTAGTAAGTTCACAGCAGTTACATAATTAGTTTTATATTCAAGTAATCCTAAAAAATAATCATTTAAAGATCTATTATTAATTAGTTTTTCTATTTGCAATAAATTAAGCCCTACTTTACTATATTTATTTCTTAACTCATCAGGAAGCAAAGGTAAACTCCTCAAAGAATCATTAATAAATTCATCAGTAAGTTTTAAATAAGGAATATCTGGCTCAATAAAATAACGATAATCATTTCCCGTTTCTTTAACTCTCATAAGAATAGTCTTACCTTGTTTATCATCAAAACGTCTTGTCTCTTCTTTTATTGTTTCACCGTTATTAAGCATTTCTTCTTGTCTTTTTATCTCATAGTCTATAGCAAGTCCTACATTATGAATAGAGCTAACATTTTTAACTTCTACTTTAGTTCCAAAGCTATCATCTTTACTAATAGAAATATTAGGTTCACATCTCATACTACCTTCTTCCATTTTACAATCACTAATATTAGCATAAAATAATAATTCTTTTAATTTTGTAAGGTATGCCATCGCTTCTTTACCATTTTTTATACAAGGTTTAGTTACTATTTCTATCAAAGGTACTCCCGCTCTATTAAAATCAAGTAAACTAACATTACCACGATGAGCACTTTTACAAGTATCTTCTTCAATATGTAACTCCTCTATCTCTATTTTTTTCTTAACACCATCTACTTCTATTTCAACATAACCATTTCTACCAATAGGTGTTCTATTTTGGGTAATTTGATAGTTTTTAGGATTATCTGGATAAAAGTAATTTTTACGATCAAAATGCATTCTACGAGTAATATCACAGTTTAGGATATGAGCAGTACGCACTCCCTGCCTTACTATTTCCTTATTAACAGTAGGAAGCGTTCCAGGATAGCCTAAATCTATAACATTAACTGCTGTATTAGTAGCCATACCATAAGTATTAGCACTAGAAGAAAATAGTTTACTTTTACTTTTTATTTCTACATGAACTTCTATCCCAATTGTCGGAGTAAATTCACTCATCTTTCCACCTCCTCTATAAAGCTAGCAAGTTTATAAATAGTTGCTTCATCAAAGGCTTTACCTATTATATGTAAGCCAATAGGTAGACCTTCACTATTTTTCCCAACAGGAACAGACAAAGCAGGAAGCCCTGCCATATTAACAGGTATTACTAAAACATCATCCATAAAAGATTTATGAGGGTCGTCCTTAGTATTTCCTATAAATGGGGCAACTGTAGTTGTTGTTGGTCCAATAATTAAATCATAATCTTTAAAAATGCGATTAAATTCTTTAGTAATATCATCCCTTACCATTAAAGATTTATCATAATAAGTTCTAGCATTATCTCCACTTAAAATATACGAACCAATCATTATCCTTCTTTTTACCTCTTCACCAAAACCTTCTCCCCTTGTTCTTGCATACATCTCATCAACATTCCTAGCACCAGTTTCTTTAAGGCCATAACGAACTCCATCAAAACGAGCTAGGTTACTACTAGACTCTGCCATAGCGATAATCTGATAAAGGTTAACAGCTGTATCTAAATATCTCATATCAACAACATCAACAACTGCCCCATTTTGTTCTAAATAATTAATAACATCCTTAATTCTATTACTTATTTCTTTATCAACGATATCACTAATAAAGTATTTAGGTAAAGCTATTTTTAAATCCTTAATGTTTTCACCAATAAATCTAGTAAAGTCTTCTTTATCTTTGCTAACACTAGTAAGATCCATCTCATCTTCACCTACTAATATATTTAATAGAGCAGCATTTTCATAAACGGTTCTAGTCATTGGACCTATTTGATCAAGACTAGAAGCAAAGGCAACCAATCCATAACGAGAAATTCTTCCATAGGTTGGTTTCATTCCAACGAGTCCTGTATAACTAGCAGGTTGTCTAATACTTCCACCTGTATCTGTTCCAAGAGCAAGAGGAACTAGACTTCCAGCAACTGCACTAGCACTACCACCAGAACTACCTCCTGTAACTCTTTTTTTATCACGAGGATTAAGTGGTGCTCCAAAGTAACTAGTCTCACTAGTAGAACCCATTGCAAATTCGTCCATATTTGTTTTACCAATAATTAACATTTTTTTACCCTTGACTTTTTCTACAACAGTTGCATCATATATAGGCATAAAATTATCTAAAATATGTGATGCACAGGTTGTTTTTAAATTTTTGGTAACAATATTATCTTTAACAGCAATAGGAATACCAAAGAAAAGATTATCAGGATCTACTTCACCCAAATTTTCAGCTTCTTCTCTTACCTTATCATTTATGGTAATAAAAGCATTCAAATCTTTATTTTCTTCTATCCTATTTAAAGCCTCATCTACTAAATCAAGAGGAGTTATTTTCTTCTCAACTAATAACTCATGTATTTCTTTAATACTTAAATTTAAATATTTACTCATTAATCATCACCGGCACTTCTATAAAACTTCCATTCTTTTTAGGAGCATTCATTGTCGCTTCTTTAGCGCTTAACATTTCTCCTACAACATCATCTCTTAATCTAGTATTCTCTTCTATTGGGGTATACATCATCTCATCATCAAAGTCTTTAACTTCTTTTATCTTATCTATATCATCCATTAGTACTTTAAGTTGCACCCTAAACTTCTCAATTTCTTCTTCGGTTAAAGAAATACGAGCTAGATGAGCAACATGTAGTACTTCTTCTCTACTTAATCTATCCATAGTTCCTCCTTTTTCTTACTAGCTTAGTATAACATAGTTTAAGAATTAAAAAAAGTAATAGTACTTATATTGCTATACTTTCCCATTACCTAATCTTAAAACTCTTTCATTCGCTTTCGCCATTTCTTCTTTTATATGATACTCTTCTTCTATCTGTCTTTCAAGAAAATACTTATTACTGAACAAACTACCAAAATCACTATTAATTATTCTATTTAATTATTCTTTAACTATATCTTCTTTAGAATAAATTCCTTTATATTCAAAATTAAAAACTTGTAAATATTCTCTTAAATATTTCTAATATTTATCTATATTATCCCTATTCAAGAAACTAGCAATTTTTTCAAAGGTAACAATATTAGTAGGAAACAATAGTCCATATAGACTTTCTTGATAAGTTATAGAATTAGTATTATTTTGGTTAAATAACAGTAAATAAGACTGATTATAATCAATAGGATTTAAATATTCTATAAATTCATCTTCTAGCATAGTGCCTCTAAACATATAAAATGGCTTTTCTTTCTTTTCTTCACTTCTTGTTTTTAAATCAGAAAAAATCATTTTCAAATCGTTGCCTAACTATCATTATCTTTAAATACAGACAATTTACTACTAATAGAACTATAGACTTCTACTGAAGACTCACACTTTAAACTATCAGTAATATTTTTTATGACTAAGCTAAAATCACTTTCTAAATAACTAATGTTATACAAACTTAAAATATTTTTGTTAGGCAAATAAAACTCTTTTCTAACTTTCATAATTTTCCCCTATAAAATAGACATTAGAATAATTAAACTCTTTCTCATTTAAATTAAGACTATAACTAGAATTAATATGAGTACAACATCCATCAAAGTAAGTTGTAAATTTATCATTTTTAACATTAACTAAAGTATAAGGAGTATCTTTATCCATATTTAAGATATTACCCTTAATTAACATTACTTCTACATGGCCTTTAGTTTTAATAATTAATGGAATATTACCAAACCCTTTTCTAATAGACTCTATTAAATCTTTTAACTCTATATTATTAAGTTCTACTGATAAAGTAATGGCTTTATACCCCAACTTATAAAGGTAATAGGCAGTATATGAGTTAAAGACATTTAGATGGTATGATGCAATTACATCAGTTGTTGGTCTTAATAAATTACTAACAATGCCTTTATCTTTTAAGACATTTTTAATATAGAAAGGATTTCTTTCTACTTCCCCATAATTATCTAACTCAATTATTTCATTAGTATTTATCTTATCAAAAGTTACTTCTTTAATAATAGGTTCATTATAATCATTAAGTCTTTCTCCTATTAGTCTTTCTGATAAAGTTCTTCTTGCAACATTTAAGTCTCCTATTCTAATAAAAATATCTTCATCCATATCTATATTTATATGTTTAGTAATAAATGGGGTATTACCTAGTTTTTCTAACTGACTAATTAATCTTTCTTTAGATATAGGATTATTAATAGATTTCTCTACTATGCTACCTATATAAGTAACAGTGTGTGTTAAATCACTAAAAGTTAGAACAAACTCTTCCCCAACTCTGGCTTTTACATCTATATTAATTGGAACTTTTCTTATAATAGTAAAATCTGTTATTTCAAGAGATTTATCAGTAGTCTTTCTAACTTCATCTAGACTAGTTAATTTAACTTTATTATCAACCTCAACTATTTGTTTAGAGTTACCCCTATTAATTAGATTATCTTTCATGTCATAAAGATAATTAACAATCATTCCCTTATTACTTTCCCTAAATCTTATCCCATCTCCTTGTAATAAGGGCTTATCAAGTTCTATTCTAATTCTTTCATCATTAACATCTATAACTTTACCTAAGTGACTTCCTAAATGATTAGGACTTTTTTTATTAATTAAGTCATTATCATTAAATAAATGACCTTTAGTAAAACCTCTATAAAACATACTCTTTAAGTCCCCTAAATCTTTAGTAGAAAGTTCTTCTCCATCAAGTATTTTACGATAATACTTAGTAATAAAACCTACATAAGAAGGACTTTTCATTCTTCCTTCTATTTTAAGACTAGTAACATTATGAGGTAACTTCTTAATATCAACTGAAGTATTTAACTCTTTCATAGATAAGAGATAGCCTTCATCAATTAGAGTTTTATCTTTATATAATTTATAAGGAAGTCTACAACTACCAACACATTCTCCTCTATTGCCACTTCTACCACCTAACATCGAACTAAATAGACAATTACCAGAATAACTTACACATAAGGCTCCATGAATAAAGACTTCTAGTTCTATAGGTATATCTATTTTCTTAATCTCATCAATACTCATTTCTCTTGGAAGAACTACTCTTTTTACTCCCATTTCATATAGAAGCTTAATAGTTTCATAACTACTACTATTAACTTGAGTAGAAGCATGGATTACTAAATTAGGATACTTCTCTAGAGATAAAGATATCATACCAAAGTCTTGCATAAGAATAGCATCTACACCTAGATTATATAAAAACTCTACTTCTTTAAGAAAATCTTCTACTTCATTTTCTTTTACTAAAGTATTCATTGTTACATAAATCTTAACACCATAGATTTTACCTAGCCTCAATACTGTTTTTAACTCATCAATCGTAAAGTTCTTAGCATAACTTCTTGCTCCAAACACCTTACCTGATAAATAAACTGCATCTGCCCCATTGTTTAAGGCCACATAAAATGAATTTATATCTCCTGCTGGTACTAATAGTTCCATAAACATCACTGTCTTTCTATTAATTTAATACATTTATATCATACAAGATATTAATAATTTAAACAAGAAAAAAGTATTAAGAATTATCTCTTAATACCAAGTATTTTATTTTCTGATATTTTTTTCATTAGCTTTATCCTGTAAAATTGCAATTGGAATAGCTGAAGGTCTCACCCCCTACAACTGCTCCTTTAATAGCATAGTTTTTCTTAAGATCCTTCACATGAATTTCTAAATTAGTAACCCTGTTTTTTAGTATTTTTTAGATCAATATTCTCCCTTTACTAAAGTGTACTTATTATATCAAAAAAGCTTTTTTTCAATGCATATAGAACAAAATCAAGCATTTCCAAATCTTCTATTTCTCTTTCTATAACAATCAAGTGATTTCTCTAAACATTTAATATCATAATCTGGAAAGTAGGTATCTGGAAAATCATATTCAGTATAACTTGATTGATATATCATAAAATTACTAATTCGCATCTCTCCACTTGTTCTAATAACGAAATCAAGTGGGGGTAAATCTTGATATAAGTTTCTACTTACAACTTCTTTGGTAATATCTTCTACTTTTATTGTACCATCTAATACCTGTTTAGCAATTTTTTTAGTCATATCAACTATTTCATAATCACCACCATAGTTAAGACAAATATTTAGTATTCCTTTTGTATTATCTTTAGTATCATTAGTAATTTTATCCATACTGTCAATTACACTTTTAGGAAGATTTTCACGTCTTCCTGAAAATACTACTTTAACATTATTTTTCTTTATAGATTCTAACTTACTATTAAAAAGGGTTACAAATAGTTTCATTAAGTAATCAACCTCACTTTTTTCACGCTTAAAATTTTCAGTAGAAAAGGCATATAAGGATACAGCTTTAATAGGAGTATTTTTATAAATATAATCAAGCAATTTAATAAGGTTATCAGCACCAGCTTTATGACCTGCACTTCTATTTAAACCCCGTTCTTTTGCCCATCTACCATTTCCATCCATAATAATGCCTAAATGATTAGGATATACTGCATCACTCATAACTACTCCTTATTTTTATTAATTAAGCCATTATAATATTCATAATTTTCTTTGGCATTATCTTCATTTTTTAGAAGTAAGTCATCTGCTTCTCCGCTATTTATAATTTTTAATGATTTATACCTATCTTCACTATCTAAATATTCTTGATACTTATTAAAGTCACTTTTAGCATCCATTTTAAACTCTTTAGTATCTGGATTGTAATGAAAAATTGGAAAATATCCACTACTTGTTGCCTTCTTCTCTTCATCAATAGAGTTACTCATTCCCTTTAAAATACCCCAAGCAATACAAGGAGAATATGCTACTATTAAACTAGGTCCATTATACTTTTCAGCTTCTAGCATTACTTTAACTGTACTTGCAGGATTAGCACCAAGAGAGATAGCTCCTACATAGACATTAGGATTAGTTAAAGCTATCCTCAAAAGGTCCTTTTTAGCAGTTTTTTTACCACCTGACGCAAATTTTGCAACAGCACCAGCCCTACTAGACTTACTAGCTTGGCCTCCCGTATTAGAATAAACTTCTGTATCAAGAACTAAAATATTAACATTTTCTCCACTGTTTAACACATGATCTATTCCGTTATAACCTATATCATAAGCCCAACCATCTCCTCCAACAGCCCATAAAGAAATAGGCATAATATATTTCTTTAAAGATTTTAAAGGTTTAATTTTCGTGTGTGAAATAACAGAAAGCAAGGCTTTAGCAGTATCGACATTAATATCATTAACATAGTCCAAATAAATATCTTTTTCTTCCTCATCAACTTTAGAGATATTTTCATTTATTATATTTTTTAACTGCTGTTTCTTAACTTCATCAGCTATTTTCATACCAAAACCAAATTCAGCATTATCTTCAAATAAGGAATTAGCCCAAGGAACGCTATAAGGAGTTGATGGACTAGAAGCCCCATATATTGATGAACAACCAGTTGCATTGGCAATGACAAGTCTATCCCCAAATAGTTGAGTTAATAACTTCAAATACGGAGTTTCACCACATCCAGCACATGCTCCACTAAACTCAAATCTAGGCTTCTTAAACTGACTACCCTTAACAGTACTAACACTCATTACATCTTTTTCACTTACTCCATTAAATAAGTATTCACTCTCTTTTAAAGTAACATTATTAACAATACTTTCTTTGCTTACCATCTCAAGAGCTTTAACACCCTTCTTACCAGGACAAATATTAGCACATAATCCACAACCAGTACAATCTTTATAACTAACAGCAATAGTAAATTTTAAATTATCACCTAAACGGCCATCAAGTAGTTTATCATTTAAACTATTAGGTGCCTTCTCTGTCTCCTCTTTATCTAATAACATTGGTCTAATAACAGCATGAGGACAAACTAAAGAGCATAAATTACAACTAATACAATTTTCACTTATAAATTTAGGAACAACTTCACTGATATCACGTTTTTCAAGACGTGAAAGTCCTCCATCAACAGTACCATCAGGTCTATCTAAGAAAGCACTAACAGGAAGTGTATCTCCCTCCCTTTTATCAATAATATCAAACAAACTTGAACTAACTTCACTTACTTCTACATAGTCATTAGTATTTTCATCTATCTTAAGTAAATGAGTTATATTAATAGCATCATCAACAGCCTTTTTATTTTTCTCAGCAATATTGTTTCCCTTAAGTTTAAATCTATCATCAAGATTATCCTTTAACTTCCTAACTGCATAATCACTATCTAAAATATGACCAAATTTAAAGATTAAAGCTTCCATAATTGCACTTATTTTATTACCAAGCCCTTCTTTCTTAGTAACTTTATAAGCATTAACTACATAGACTTTAATATTATTATCTAGAATATATTTTTTATCTTCACTGCTTATCATAGAGATAATCTCATCATCAGTTTTACTACTATTAAGAAGGAATACTCCATTCCTTTTTATTTTATTAATAAATCTAAATTTAGTAAGATAAGCATCCTGGGTACAAACTAATAACTTAGCTTTACCAACATAGTAAGTAGATCTAATAGGAGTCTTAGAAAATCTTAAATGACTAAGAGTAACACCCCCTGACTTTTTAGAATCATATTGAAAATATCCTTGAACATAAGCATCAGTAGCATCTCCTATTATCCTCATTAAATCTTTACAAGCTGAAACCATACCATCACTACCATAACCATAAACAAGGAATGATGTTTGTCCTCTATGAGGTAAATTAAACTCTTTATCATAAGGAATACTTAAGTTAGTAACATCATCTTCAATTCCAATAGTAAAGTTATGATTAACAGTATCTAAATTATCATATATTGCTTTTATCATAGATGGAGTTGTATTTTTACTAGATAAACCATATCTACCACCTACTACTTTAATGTCATTACCTAATGATTTAATAATATTATCTACATCAAGAAATAATGGTTCACCAGTACTTCCAGCCTCCTTAGTTCTATCTAGTACGGCAATCATTTTAACAGTCTTAGGAATACTCTTTAAGAAATATTCTCTTGAGAAAGGTCTATATAAATGAACCTCTACTACACCAACTTTTTCTCCATTATCATTTAAGTAATCTACTGTTTCTTTAATAGTCTCACAAACACTACCCATGGCAACTATTACTTTAGTAGCATCCCTTCTTCCATAATAGTTAAATGGAGCATAATTTCTTCCTGTTATTTTATTAATTTCCTGCATATATTCATTAACTATATCAGGTAATTCTAAATAATATTTATTTCTAACTTCTGTCGCTTGGAAATAAATATCATCATTTTCACTAGTACCTCTAGTTACAGGGTTATCTAGATGAAGACTTCTTTTACGAAAAGCATCAAGACTCTTTTTATCTATTAATTTTTTTAATTTATCAGTATCAATAACATCTATTTTTTGTAGTTCATGACTTGTTCTAAAACCATCAAAAAAGTTCATAAAAGGAACTCTACCCTTAATAGCAGATAAATGAGCAACTCCTGTTAAATCCATAACTTCCTGAACAGATGAAGAGGCAAGTATGGCAAAACCTGTACTTCTTGCAGCATATACATCCTGATGATCACCAAAAATTGATAAAGCATGAGTTGCAAGACTTCTTGCTGCTACATTAATAACACAAGGAAGTAATTGTCCTGCTATTTTATACATATTAGGTATCATTAATAAAAGGCCTTGACTAGCAGTATAAGTAGTGGTTAAACATCCTGCTTGAAGTGATCCATGAACCATACCAGCAGCCCCTGCTTCACTTTCCATTTCTACTACTTTAACAGGTTGATTAAAATAATTAAGTTTACCCTCATTTGCCCATTTATCAGTAAGTTCCGCCATAGGAGATGCAGGAGTTATGGGGTAGATACCTGCAACTTCTGTAAAATTATATGAAACATAACTACAAGCTTCATTTCCATCCATTATTTTTTTCATATATCATCACTCTTTTCTATCATCTCTAATTCAATTATATAATAAAATTATGTTTTTATCTATCTATTTAAAAAAATTATGCTAGACTGTATACAGAAAATACATATAATTAAAAAGCATTTCGATATTTAAACAGGAGTAAAAACTTATAGGAAAAATAATAGTTTATGATTTTGATGGGACATTAATACCATATTCATTACCTAAATTTAAATTAACATCTCAGTTAAAATTTTGACAAAAATTAATATTTATGATACTATGAATATGTAAAAGAAATTTACATAAAATAAAAAAGGAACACTTAATATTCGCATGTTGAGTGAGCCAACAATTTTTATATTTATAATTTGTGTTAGCCACCTAATTCAACAGTTGTGAGTTAGGTGACTTTTATTTATATTGTTAAAAATAATAACTTTATAAGTAAAAGGATAATTATGATTAAAGATAATATTATGTTAAATAACAAATTATATAAATTTATTGTTGCAAACTTCCATAATATATGTATAATTATAAATACAATTAAAAAGTGATATAAGATATTTAGCTTTTTAATTTGCTGGCTTTATATATGTCTTGAGATAATACGGTTCCGGAATAAATTAAAGGAGAGTTTATGGAAGGAAACAAAAAACACAAAGACAGAGTATTCAGAAAACTATTTGGATATGAAAAGTACAAAGGTAACTTATTGGAATTATATAATGCATTAAATGACAGCAATTATACAAATCCGGATGATTTGGAAATAAATACATTGG
>ERZ827512.2150-NODE-2150-length-16821-cov-9.268937_pt1 | contig 16821 bp, 10 predicted proteins | sample MGYA00519916_ERZ827512 | MGnify/ENA primary metagenome ERZ827512 (study PRJEB31778, sample SAMEA3449335) | human gut metagenome | biome: human gut; feature: human-associated habitat; material: faeces | place: United Kingdom | collected 2010/2012 ... | reverse complement strand
GCACAACGACAACGCTTTCCTCGACCTGACGATCGACAAGTCGCTCGAGATCAACGACGGCATCGGCATCGAGCCGAACGTCTACTACTTCTCCTACGCCGGCAACCAGACCGTGCAGGACCCGGTCTCCGGCAACTACATCCCGTCGGCCAGGATGTGGACGCTGTTCTACCCCGGCGCATACAACATGGGCAAATATTATGACAAGTACACCGCCGGCGGCTTCTACATCGACAAGAGCTGGCGCCCGAACGACGGCATGGTCAATACTGTCTCCGCCTTCTACCCCATCCACAGCGACGGCACCTGCCTGACGAAGGACGGCAAGCAGGGCTGGACGAATTACGACGGCTACTCCAACATCAATTTCCAGCCCGGCATCTGGTACGTCATGCCCGTGCAGTCGTTTGACCACATCCAGTTCGTCGGCGGCATGCTCAACGGCAGCCTCGTCAAGACGCGCGCACTCTACCGCGGCATCATGGAGGACATCTACAGCACCTATACCACCGCGGCGACCGGTACCGCCTTCCCGTTCACGGACGTGGCCGAGTCGCGCTGGAGCTACCCGTATATCAAGGAGCTGTATGACGCCGGTGTCGTCAGCGGCACGAGCGCTACGACCTTCTCCCCCGCCGCAAACGTGACGCGTGCACAGTTTGTGACCATGCTCGCCGGGCTCGCCGGTGCGGACGTGTCGAACTGCCCGGCCACGCCGTTTCGCGATGTGCCGGAAGGCGCGTGGTACGCGCCCTACGTCAACTGGGCGCTCGCCAACGGCATCGTCAGCGGCACGAGTGCCGTGACCTTCTCGCCCGACGCCAGCATCACGCGGCAGGACATGGCCGTGATGCTCTACAGCTACACGCAGCGCTTCCAGGTGCATCTGCAGCAGCAGCCGGTCAAGCCCTTCACGGATGCGGGCAGCATTGCAGCCTATGCTCAGATCGCCGTGCAGACGCTGCAGCGCGCCGGTGTCATCAGCGGCATGCCCGACGGCAGCTTCCAGCCGTACGGAACCGCTACCCGCGAACAGGCCTGCACCATGCTGTGCATGCTGTAATGCACAAAACAGTCAAAACGTCCTCCGGGGTACCCGGGGGACGTTTTTAAGACTGTCAAAAAGTAATACTTTTTGACAAGGGGATTTGCGGCCTGACTGCAGCGCACGCGCTGTCCGCCTTTGACGGGCAGCGCGCACGTTTGCAGGCCGAGAAGTATTTTCTCAGCCGCACATGTCGCCTGAGAAAATGATCGGATTTTCTTTCGCCGCTCCGGCGGCAAAAGGCTACGAGGTTTTCTGACAAGCTGAACAGGTCCTCCGGGGTGCCCGGAGGACCTGTTTCCATACGCTGCGAGCGCCAAGTCAAAAGTCAGACAACTCCGTCTATATGTAACAAAACCTCACATTTTTAATAAATTGGCACAAAGCAGATGTGCTGCCCGGATTGAAAATCCTCACACGCGATACTATAATGCATTGGAAAGCAAGAAAATTACAGCGCGCTCAGGCGCGCCGGAAAGGAATGTGCATACACCATGAAAAAAAGCAAGAAGTTTTTGTGTCTGCTGCTCGCACTGGTGATGGCCGGGAGTCTTCTGCTCCTGCCGGCGGCCGCTGCGAACACGCAGTCCGGCGCGACGCGCTACCCGACGGTCTATGTCCACGGCCTGATGGGCTGGGGCGAACATGACCAGATCTATTCCGCCGTCCCCTACTGGGGTCTGTCGACCGACCTGATGCCGTATATGACGGGCAAGGGTTATGAGAGCTACGCCGCCTCCGTCGGCCCGCTCTCGAGCGCGTGGGACCGCGCGTGCGAGCTCTACGCCCAGCTCACCGGCACGACCGTGGACTACGGCGCGGCGCACGCCGCCGAATATGGCCACGCGCGCTACGGCGCGACGTATGACAAGCCGCTGTTTGCCGGCTGGAGCGCAAGCAAGAAGATCAACCTCGTCGGCCACAGCTTCGGCGGCGCAACGATCCGTCTGTTCCTCGACATCCTCGCCGACGGCTCTGCAGAGGAGCAAGCTGCGGCCAAGGCCGCCGGCACGGAGGTCTCCCCCTTCTTCGAGGGCGGAAAGGCCGACTGGGTCTATTCCCTGACGACGCTGGCTGCCCCGCACAACGGCACGACCTTCCTCGAGTGCTGCGACAACATGGCGCAGTTTGCGGCCGAGGCCTCGACCGCGATGGCAAAGCTGCTGGGCATCTCGGACTTCAAGGGCGTGTATGATTTCCAGCTCGAACAGTTCGGCTTCTACCGCAAGGACGGTGAGACCGTGCTCGAGGCGCTCGACCGCGTGCTGCACTCGGACTTCCTGTCGCACAACGACAATGTCTTCCGCGACCTGACGATCGACCGCGCGCTGGAGCTCAACGACGATATCGAGATCCAGCCCAATGTCTATTACTTCTCCTACGCCGGCGACAAGACGCGCCAGAGCAGCGCCACCGGTGAGCGCACCTCTGCCGTCGACATGACGCCGCTGTTCGTTCCGTTTGCAAACAGAATGTGCAGCTATTATGACCAGACGACTGCGGGCGGCTTCCGCATCGACAAGACCTGGGCACCGAACGACGGACTCGTCAACACCGTCTCCGCCCTGTATCCGACCGACAGCGCCGGCCGCTGCCTGACCCAGAGTGGCAAGACCGGCTATATCCAGCAGGATGGTTACTCCAACGTCAACTATCAGCCCGGCGTGTGGAACGTGATGCCTGTGCGCCACTATGATCACGGCAACTTCATCGCCGGCATGCCCGTGCCCGATCTGGCGTCGCAGAGCGTGACCGCGCTGCGCCAGTTCTACCTGAGCCTGATGGACAATCTCTCCCACGTGAGCGCGGCGTCCGGTCTGCCGTTCACGGATGTGGCAGTCGACCGCTGGAGCTACACCTACATCAAGCAGATGTATGATGCCGGTGTCGTCTCCGGCATGACGCCCACGACCTTTGAGCCGGCGGGCGATGTCACACGCGCGCAGTTTGTAACCATGCTCGCCGGTCTTGCAAAGGCGGATGTGTCGAAATACCCGGCCACCTCGTTCCGCGACGTGCCGGAGGGCGCGTGGTATGCGCCCTACGTCAACTGGGCCCTCGCCAATGGCATCGTCAGCGGCACGAGCGCCACGACCTTCTCGCCCGACGCCAAGATCACGCGGCAGGACATGGCCGTGATGCTCTATCAGTATACGCAGCGCTACGATGTCGCACTGCAGCAGCATACGGTCACGCCCTTCACGGACGAGAGCAGCATCTCCGCCTATGCTCTGCCCGCTGTGCAGGCGCTGCACCGTGCAGGTGTCATCAGCGGCATGCCCGACGGCAGCTTCCAGCCGTTCGGCACTGCGACCCGTGAACAGGCATGCGTCGTGCTGTGCGCCCTGTAAGACAGACTTTCAAATCCACCGCATTGCCCTCCCGGAGCCGTCCGGGAGGGCAATTTTGCACGCTCGGCACAACTTTTCCTTGTAATTTCCGCCGCTGTCATGTACAATATATCTTACAGCTGTTGATTTAGCGATTTTAAGTGTGAAATTGGCGGCAAAAATCTGGGGGAAAGAAGAAAAAGAATTTATGGACAATGAACTGAAGAAAAAGTATGGCCTGCCGACGGCGATCGCACTCGTCATCGGCATCGTCATCGGCAGCGGCGTGTTCTTCAAAGCCGAGAAGATCCTCACCGCGACCGGCGGCAACCTGCCGCTCGGCATCCTCGCCTGGGCAATCGGCGGCCTGATCATGATCATCTGCGCGTACATGTTCTCCATCCTCGCCACACGTTATGCGCACGTCAACGGGCTCGTAGACTACGCCGAAGCGCTCGTAGGCAAACGCTACGCCTATTACATGGGCTGGTTCACAACGTTTATCTATTTCCCGGCCATGACGTCCGTGCTGGCCTGGGTCAGCGCACGGTATCTCGGCGTGCTGTGCGGGTTTGACATCACGGGCGGCCCGGTCATGGTCATCGCGTGCCTGTTTCTCGTCGGCAGCTATGCCGTCAACGCCCTGTCGCCGATCCTGGCGGGCAAGTTTCAGGTGGCGACCACGGTCATCAAGCTCATCCCGCTGCTGCTCATGGGCATCGTCGGCACGATCGTCGGCCTTGCCAACGGCACAACGATCGAAAACTTCACCACCGTCGTCACAACCGTCGAGGGCGGCAACGGCCACGCGCTGTTCACCGCCGTGGCGGCAACGGCCTTTGCATACGAGGGCTGGATCATCGCCACGAGCATCAACGCCGAGCTCAAGAATGCCCGGCGCAACCTGCCGATCGCGCTTGTCATCGGCACGCTCATCGTCGCGCTGACGTATATCCTCTACTATGTCGGTCTGTCCGGCAGCGTCTCGAATGCGGAGATCATGGCCGGAGGCGAGGCCGGCGCCAAGCTCGCCTTCGAGAAGATCTTCGGCCGGGCCGCCGGCGTGGGTCTGTTCGTGCTGGTCGTGGTGTCGTGCCTCGGCACGCTCAACGGGCTCATGCTCGCCGCGACGCGCAGACTCTACTCCGTCGCCGCGCGCGGCAACGGCCCGAAGCCGGAGGCGTTCCTCGGCATCGACCAATACACGAACATGCCGGCAAACTCCGCCATCGTGGGCGTGCTCATGTGCGCCGTCTGGCTGACATATTTCTACGGCGCCAACCTCACCGAGGGCTGGTTCGGCCCGTTTTGCTTCGACTCGTCCGAGCTGCCGATCATCACGCTCTACGCGCTCTATATTCCGATGTTCCTCAACGTCATGCGCCGGGAAAAGGAGCTGAACGCTTTTCACCGCTACGTCATGCCGGTGCTGTCGATCGTGTGCTGCATCTTCTTCTGCGTCGCGGCCGTCGTGTCGCATGGCAAGGCCGTGCTCTACTATCTGATCGTGTTCGCGGTCATCATGGCGCTGGCCATCCCGTTTTACCGTCAGGGGAAAGAAAAGACCTGACGCTCCGCGTTTTCGAGGGCGGCGCTTTTGCGCCGCCCTTTTTCGTTGCCCGCGCGGTGCATTTGTGGTATACTCGCGGCAGACTGAAAAATGAGGCGACGACATGGACATTCTCTATCAGGACAACAGCATCCTTGTGTGCATCAAGCCTGCGGGCGTGCTGTCCACGGACGAGCCGGGCGGCATGCCCGAGCTGGTGCGTCAGGCGCTCGGAGACCCGAAGGCCTGCGTGCGCACCGTGCATCGGCTCGACCGTGTGGTCAGCGGGCTAATGGTGCTCGCGCGCACGCCGGCCGCTGCGTCGAAGCTCTCGGCGCAGATCCGCGAGCACGACTTCGGCAAGACGTATCTGGCCGTCGTGCACGGAGCGCCTTCGCCGCTGCAGGGCACTTACCGTGACCTGCTGCGCCGCGACCCGAACGAGCGCAAGACCTACGTCACAGACAGGATGGCCAAGGGCGTGCAGGAGGCTGTGCTCGACTACGATGTGCTCGGCACGCGCGCGGAGCTCTCGCTCGTGCGCATCTATCTGCAGACAGGGCGCACGCATCAGATCCGCTGCCAGTTCTCGTCGCGCGGTCTGCCGCTCTGGGGCGACAGGAAGTACAGCACCCTGCCCGACGACGGGCCGATCGCGCTCTGGTCGCACTGCCTGCACTTTGCCCACCCGGAAACCGGCGAGGTGCTCTACTTCGAGCAGCAGCCGCCGGACTGCTATCCGTGGGACCGATTTACCGAATTGGACGACTGAAATTCCCCGCGCTGCCGCGCGGGGAAAATTTTTACGCAAATCAGCGCCGTTGTCCTATAAAATGTCTTGCGAACGACACTATGTCCCGATATAATGTACACAAATTGCCGGTTACTGTGAGAATTTTTAATGCGGAAACAATCACTTGACTGGAGGTTATTATGAACAAAACGCGCAGATTTTTGTCCCTGCTGCTCACGCTCGTGCTCACGCTGAGCCTATGCGTGATCCCGGCTGCCGCCGCGAATACCCAGGCCCGCTCAGACGACCCGGTCGTGTTCGTGCACGGCCTGATGGGCTGGGGGCAGCGCGACAAGATCAACCGCATCATGCCCTATTGGGGCATGACCACAGGCAGTCTGACAGACTACCTCTCCTCACAGGGCTATGAAACGTATGCCGCTTCCGTCGGCCCGATCTCGAGCGCATGGGATCGCGCGTGCGAGCTCTATGCGCAGCTCGTCGGCGCGCGCACGGATTACGGCGTCAAGCATTCTCAGGACTTCGGCCACGACCGCTACGGCATTGACTACGAGCAGCCGCTCTTTGACGGCTGGGGCACAGAGCGTGCCGTGAACCTCGTCGGTCACAGCTTCGGCGGCGCGACCACGCGTCTCTTCCTTGACATCCTCGCCAACGGACGTCCGGAAGAGGTCGCCGCAGCCAAAGCCGCCGGTGTCGAGCCGAGCCCGTTTTTCCTCGGCGGCAAGGGCAGCTGGGTACACTCATTGACCGCCATCGCCGCACCACACAACGGTACGACGTTCATTGAGACCTGCGGTGACTTTACGATGGTCGCAGCCGAGCTCGCCACCTCGATCTCCAAGGCGCTGGGTCTGTCCGTATTCAAGGGTGTGTACGACTTCCAGCTCGACCAGTTCGGCATCCGCAAGGACGACGGCGAGACCTTCTCGCAGGCGCTCGAGCGCGTGCTGCACTCGGACTTCCTCTCGCACAATGACAACGCCTTCCTCGACCTCACGATCGACCGCGCGCTCGAGATCAACGACGACATCGGCATCGAGCCGAACGTCTACTATTTCTCCTACGCCGGAAACCAGACCGTGTCGAACGCGGCCGGCGACAGCTTCTCCCCCTCGCCGGCTATGTGGGGACTGTTTCACCCGGGCTCGGCGAAGATGGGCAGATACTATGACCGCTACACCGCCGGCGGCTTTTACATCAACAAGCGCTGGCTGCCGAACGACGGCATGGTCAACACCGTCTCCGCCCTCTATCCCACCCACAGCGACAGCACCTGCCTGACCGACGACGGCGCGCGCGGCTGGAAAAACTACAACGGCTACACCGACACCACATTCCGCCCCGGTCTCTGGTATGTGATGCCCGTGCAGACGCTCGATCACATCCAGTTCATCGGCGGTATGCTCAACGGCAGCATCCTCAACACGCGCGCGCTCTACCGCGACATCGTGCAGGACATCTACAGCACCTATCCATGACGGGCGCGCACTGCCCGGCATGACCCAACAGCAGAAGGGACGCATCCGCTTGGATGCGTCCCTTTTTTCGTGCGCGCCAAACGCTGTTGCGCACTGCACACGGCGCCGGGAAATGATCGGCAGGTTTTCGTCAAAATGTCTTGCAATCAACAAATTCCGCAAGTATAATATAGACACATTGCCGGTTATGTGAGAAGGATGAACCTGTGAAACCAACAAGACAAGGGGGTAAACCATGAAAAAAACACGTCGACTTTTGTGCCTGCTGCTGACAGTGGTGCTCGCGCTGAGCCTGTGCGCCATCCCGGCCGCCGCGGCCGATGACCAGACCCGCTCAGACGACCCGGTCGTGTTCGTGCACGGTCTGCTCGGCTGGGGACAGCGCGACAGGATCTACCGCATCATGCCCTACTGGGGCATGACCACCGGAAGCCTCACGGACTATCTGTCCGCGAAGGGCTATGAGACGTATGCCGCCTCCGTCGGTCCGCTCTCGAGCGCGTGGGACCGCGCGTGTGAGCTCTATGCGCAGCTCGCCGGCACACGCACGGACTACGGCGTCAAGCATGCGCAGGACTTCGGGCACGAGCGCTACGGCATCGACTACAAGCAGCCGCTCTTTGACGGCTGGGGCACAAAGCGCGCCGTGAACCTCGTCGGCCACAGCTTTGGCGGCGCGACCACGCGCCTTTTCCTTGAGATCCTCACCAACGGCTGCCCGGAGGAGGTCGCCGCAGCCAGGGCCGCCGGTGTCGAGCCGAGCCCGTTTTTCCTCGGCGGCAAGGGCAGCTGGGTGCACTCGCTGACCGCCATCGCCGCGCCGCACAACGGCACGTCGTTCATTGAGTGCAACGCAGACTTTACAAAGGCCGCGGCCGAGCTTGCCACCTCCGCATCCAAGGCGCTGGGGCTGTCCAAATTCAAGGGCGTGTATGATTTCCAGCTCGACCAGTTCGGCATCCGCAAGGACGAGAACGAGACCTTCGCGCAGGCGCTCGAGCGCGTGCTCAAATCCGATTTCCTGTCGCACAACGACAACGCCTTCCTCGATCTAACGATCGACAAGTCACTGGAGATCAACAAGGGCATCGCCATCCAGCCGAACGTCTACTATTTCTCCTACGCAGGCGACCAGACCTCGGCCGATCCGCGCACCGGAAACCACTATCCCACCGTGTCTGCCATCCCGTCAAACGGTATGTGTGCGCTGATGCTGTCGTTCTCGTACAACATGGGCAAATACTATGACAAGTACACCGCCGGCGGCATCTATATCGATCGCAGCTGGCTGCCGAACGACGGGCTCGTGAACACCGTCTCCGCCCTCTATCCGACCACGACGGACAAAAACACCACCGAGTGCCGCAGGCAGGACGGCTCGCAGGGCTGGGTCAACTATGACGGCTATTCCGATATCGCCTTCCGTCCCGGCATCTGGTACGTCATGCCCGTCACGCGCGCCGACCATATGCAGTTTGTCGGCGGCATCGCCAACAAGAGCATCGTGCAGACGCACCTGTTCTATCTGAACCTGATGGACGATATCTACAGCACCTACCGCGCCGTGCAGCCGGGTGAAACACCCTTCCCGTTCACGGATGTACCCGAGAGCCGCTGGAGCTATCCGTACATCCGGCAGCTCTATGACGCGGGCGTCGTCTCCGGCATGACGGCGACGACCTTCGCCCCCGCCGAAAACATGACGCGCGCGCAGTTTGTGACCATGCTCGCCGGGCTGCAGGGTGCGGACGTGTCCGCATACCGGACAGGGAAATTCACCGACGTGCCCGCAGATGCGTGGTATGCGCCCTATGTCAGCTGGGCAGCCGAAAACGGCGTCGTCCATGGCGTCTCTGACACCGCGTTTGCGCCCGATGCCGACATCTCGCGGCAGGATATGGCCGTCATGGTCTATCGTTACGCCGAGCGCTTCGGCATCCGGCTGGGCACGGATGTCCCGCCCGTCACGTTCGCGGACGCCGGTGACATCGCAGCCTATGCCCTGCCCGCCGTGCAGGCGCTGCAGCGCGCCGGCGTGATCAGCGGCATGCCCGACGGCAGCTTCCGTCCGCGCGAGCACATGACGCGCGAGCAGGCGTGCGTCGTGCTCTCGGCACTGTAAAACCAGGATAAGAAACCGCAAAAGAGGCGCAGCCGCACATCCGGCCGGATGTGTGGCTGCGCCTCTCGCGCGCGGAGAACAAACAGGATAACAGAAAGAGAAAGCAAACGAAATGCGGCCTCAGGGGTGTGGCTTGCCCTCACGGTAGTTTTTCATCACGTCGCGAAACAGCTCCGCGCTGGACGGCGGCGTCCAGACGATCGCGTTGGCGCCCGCGCGGATGGTGGCACGGATGCTCTGCTCATCCGCGCCGCCGGTCGCGATGATGGGGTAATCCGGAAAGCGCTCGCGGATCTCGGCCACAATCTCCGGTGTCTGCGCACCGGCGGCCACGTTCAGGATCGCAGCGCCGTCCTCGATGCGGTGGCGGTAGTTCGTGTCGGAATTGGCCACCGTGACCACGACCGGCACATCGACACTGCTGCGGATGCGGTTGAGGATGCGTCCCGGCGTCGGCGCATTGACGACCACGCCGGTCGCGCCCTGCATCTCGGCGTACATGGCGAGGTTCACGACGCGCTTTCCCGTCGTCAGCCCGCCGCCGACGCCGACGAACACCGGCAGGTCGCTCGCCATGAGCAGCGCCTGCGTGATGATCGGCTGCGGCGTAAAGGGATAGACCGCAAACACCGCGTCGGCATTGACGTTGCGGATGATGCTCAGGTCGGTCGAAAAGACCAGCGACTTGATGCGCTTTCCGAACACCATGATGCCGCTGCACGCATCGATCACGTCCGGCACGCGCAGCGCAAACTGGCGCAGCGTGCCGTCGATCGGCGTGGGCATCTGCGGCGCAACGTGCACGTCGCCAGGCGTCGTCACCTGACGGTCGTTTGCGGCGGGCGCATCCTCGCCGACGCCGCCGAGCTGCAGCGGCTCGCTGTCGAGCTGCTCGAAGTCCTCCGTCTCCGGGGCATCGGCCATATCATAGATCAGATCACGGTTCTTGCTCATAAAATTACCTCCTTGCGGTTATGGGGGATATGTCTTGACTTTTGCAGGCGGTTGTGCTTTACTGTGGTCAGAAAAGTTACATCCGGCCCGTAGACAGAAACCAAAGTTTCGTTTTTGATTAACGTAACTTTGGTATAAACTATTTCTACCGGTTTGTCAAGTCCTTTTCTGAAAAAAATATTTTTTGTTTCTGCAAGAACGGAGGGCGCATCATGGGCAAAGACATCGACGAGGCCGCGAGCGGTTTCGGCAACGTGTTCCGCGACCGGCTGACCTATCTGATGAACGGCAACAATGTGTACGGCAAGCCCGTCAACACGCAGGAGCTGGCAGATGAGATCGACATCAGCCGCCCCGCCGTGCGCAAATACATCAAGCCCAACGACCGCCGCGAGGTCACGGTGCCGTCGGCGCTGGTCGTGAGCCGCATCGCGCGGTTTTTCCACACGACGCCGAACTTCCTGCTCGGCTTTGACACCGAGATCGGCAGTGAGGACGCGCAGCGTGCCGGCGAGAGCGACGTGTATAACGCCCTCGGCCTCAGTCAGGAGGCCATCGACGGGCTGCACCGGCTGCGTGCGCAGGCCGTCACGGAGCCCAGGGCCGCCGAGCTGCTGCGGCTGCTCGACAAGCTCATCTGCAGCTACACGCATGAGACGGATAAGCTCCTGTAAATACGGTTTCTGACACCCCCGACCGGGCATTTTCCGGCCGGGGGTGTTTCGTCCACACAATATTAATAAGAATAACGGAAACAGTACGCCTGCACAGGTTGACCTGAACGCGAAAAAAGCGTATGATGTAGTGTAACTATCCTGTGAGAAAAAGAGGAAAAACTATGCAATCAATATCGCCGCAGGCGCGCCCTGCCCCGCGCTGGCTGGCCGGTGCGCTCATCGGCCTGTGTACAGCGCAGCCGCTGCTGGATGTGCTGTCGTTCTGGACGCAGACTCTGGGCCGCGCAACGAGCGTTTCACTTGCACTGCGGATGCTTTTGCTGGCCGCCGCCACTGTGCTCGCGTTCGTGCTCTCGGAGCGCAAACGCGCCTACCTGATCCTGTGCGGTGTGCTGGCGCTCTTCTGGGGTGCGCATGTGCTGGCCTGCCGCCGCGTGGGCTACGCCGCACCCATGTCCGATCTGATCAACTTCATCCGTGTTGCACAGCTTCCGGTCTATACCTTCGCCCTCATTACGCTCTTTCGGCGCACGCCGCACTTTCCGGACGTGCTGGAGGATGCCTGCACGATCAACCTGTACCTGATCGCGCTCATCACGCTCGTGTCCGTTGTGACCGGCACAAGCATGCCCACCTATGCGAAATTTCACATCGGCTGGAGCGGCTGGTTCTGGCTGCCCAATTCGCAGAGCGCCGTGCTCGGCGTGCTGACCGTGATCTCTCTGCTTGCGGCCGTTCGCCGCAAGAAGCTCACCGCCGCCGCGCTGCGCTGTGTGGCCGGCTTTGCGCTGCTGTTCGTACTGGGCACGCGGCTGGCCTATGCCGAGATCTTCGGCATTGCCGCCGGCGTGTGCGTGAGCATGGCGCTGACCCGGCAGTGGAACGCGCGCGCGCTGGCCGTCGTGCTTCTGTGTGCCGCTTTGTGCGGCGGGCTCTATCACCAGAGCCCCATGTACCGCAACCGGCAGGCTTATGCCGAGAGCGTGAGCGAGCAGCAGCAGTCGGCCGGTGAGTTGGGCGCCTCCGAGGAGGAGACGCGCGATGCGCTCTACCGCAAATACCAGCAGGTGGCAGTTGATCGCTTCGGTCTGGAAAAGGTGGAGCACGCATTTCACAACTCCATGGACGTGTCCGTTATCGGCGACATCCGCCTGACAAAGCTCGTCTACTGCCGCCTGCTCATGGCGGAGCTGCCGGTCACGAGCCGGCTGTTCGGCTTCGAGCTGGAGGCAACACGCTGCCAGGGCGCCATTTTTGACGCGGAAAACGATTTCCACGGTGTGTACTATCTCTACGGTCTGACGGGTCTGGTGCTGATGGCCGGCTTCCTGCTGTATTTCATCGGGCGCGCGCTCTGGCGCATGCTGCGCGAGCCCGGAAAAGGCTGCACGCTTCCGGTGTGCGCCTTTGGCATGGCAGCGGTGATCCTGATCGTCAACGCCTATTTTTCGGCCAGCGTTCTCCGGCGGCCGAACGCCTCGTTTTATCTCTCCGCCGCGCTGGCCGCGCTCTACTGTCTGACGATGCGCGCCGGTGCTGCGCCGTGTGAAGAAGGAGCATCCGCATCATGAGTCAGAATCAGAACAAGCGCACCCTGCGCACCATCGGGTTGGTAGTTGCTGTCACGCTGCTGACCAAGATCCTCGGCATCGTCCGCGAGGCGCTGCAGGCCGGCGTATTCGGCACGCAGACGGCCTTTGATCTCTATACGATCTCCTATAACTATACGATCTACATCTTCACGACCGTCGCCTACGCGCTGTGCATTGCGGCCGTGCCCGTGATCTCGCGCCACCTTGCCGAGGACCGGAACAAGGCCTTCGCCGTAGCCGGGAACCTGATCTGCGTGAGTGTGCTCGTGAGTGCGCTGGTCGTCGTGCTGCTCTCGGTGCTGATCCGCTTCGCCCCCGTCGGCCACTGGCTCGGCGTGAGCGACGCAGACCTGCCGACTCTGCGGACATATCTGCAGATCTGCCTGCTGACGCTGCCGCTGATCGTGGTCATCTACCTGCTGGTCGCCGTGTTCCAGTCCATGGAGCACTATACGCTGCAGGGCAGTCTGAGCCTGCCGTACAATCTGCTGCTGATCGTGTTTCTCGTGCTGTTTTCCAGCAGCGAGCGTGTGCTCGAATATGTGCTGGTCATCTGCTTTGCGTGGCTGCTGCAGTTTGCAATGACGATCCCGTGTATCGTGCGCGAAAAATTCCGGCTCATCCCCGGGCTGCACTTCCGTGATCCCGATCTCAGGCTCTTCGCCCGCACGACGGTCGTGACGGTGTTTACCACGTCCATCTTCCTGCTGTGCTATCTGGCAGACTCCAATACCGTGTCTGCATTCGGCAGCGGTGCTGTGAGCGCCGTGTACTACGCGGACAAGCTCTTCACGCCGGTCGCAACGACGCTTATCTACAGCATCAGCGTTGTGCTGTTCCCGAAATACAATCTGACCTATTCGCAGGTAAACGCGCAGGAGTACAAGCGCTATGTCGGCGGCACGGTAGAAAACACGCTGTTTGTTATCCTGCCGTTCTCGGCGCTGTTTTCCGCCTTTGCCGTGCCGATCATCCACGTCCTGTTCGAGAGCGGCAACTTCAACACCGTCTCCACGCAGATGACCAGCAGTGTGTTCGCCATGTACGCACTGGGCATGGCGGGCTTCTGCGTGCTGGACCTGATCAACAAGGCATACTACACCATGCACAAGACGCTGACGCCGCTGCTCATCAATGCCGTGGTGCTGGCGCTGAACATTGCACTCAACCTCGTGTTCCGGAGCGGTCAGAGCTGCGGCCTGATCGCGCGGACGACCGCCGTGTCGCTGACCGTCGGCGGTGTCATTGCGCTCGTCTGCTTCTTCCGCGACACGCGCGGCAGTCTGCGCACCGGCAAGCTGCTCAAAAACCTCGCTGCCGCCGTGCTGACCGGCATGGCGATGTGGGCGTGCGAAAGTCTGCTGTACCGGCCGGGACTGAGCAAGCTCCTGACCCTGCTGGAATTCTGCGCACTCGGCCTTGTCGGCATCGGGCTGTACGCCGGCATCTGCTGGCTGCTGCGCGAGCGGGAGGCACTGCAGACGATCGTGCAAAAATTTAGAAAGCGTGCGTGATTATGAAACAATTTCTCCACTCTTACCGTCTATTTTTGATCGTGGCAGCGCTCTGCACGCTATCGGCCTTCTGGCTGCTCGGCGCCCGGATCGGTGTTGAGCAGACGCAGCGGCAGGTCGACGTGGTTGTCAGCTACGAGGACGTCTGTGCGCTCTCGGACGCATCCGGCATCCCGGTGCAGGACTGGCTGACGCAGCTGGCGGATGCCGGCGCGCGTGAGCTGCTGGTCACACCGGCAGAGCTCGCCGATCCGGACATCGTGCGCGCCGCGCAGGATGCGGGGCTGGGCACGGCGCAGGCCGGCGGCCTTGCACAGGGCGGCACGTACTTCTTTGCCGCGCGGTATGACACGCTTGCCGCCGCCGGACAGACCGGCGTCGACACCGATACCGAGCCGCTGGCGCAGGCGCAGGTGCTCGACGCGCTGCGCGAAAGCGGCAGCACGCTCGTGCTCATTGAAGACAGGAACCAGACCGGCTGTGTCCTTCCGGATGGGTACACGCTCGACGGGTACACCGGCAGCATGGTCAAGGGCTTCTGGCTCAACCAGACATTCCGCGCGCGCTACCAGACGCTTGGCTACAGCGGCGCGGAGGAGATCGTCAATATGCTCTACCGTGCCGTCGTGGACCGCGGCATGACCGTGCTATGGCTCACGCCGCTGACGGACGCCGCGGGCGAGACCGTCGCGCAGCCGGAGGTGTACACACAGCTGCTGCAGGATCTGGCGCAGCGGATCGCACCGGCCGGCTATCAGTACGGCGCCATCACCGGCATCCCGGCCAAAACGGTCAGCCCCGTGCTGCTGACGCTGTGCGGCATCGGCGTGTTCGCCGCAGCGATCGTGCTGCTGGGCGTTTTCGTGTCCCTGCGTGCGCGCTGGCTGCGTGCGCTGCTGTTCGCGCTCGGCTGCGCGGAGAGCGTTGGCGGCGCGCTGCTCGCGCCTGCCCTGCAGAGCACGGCGCTTGCGCTGCTGGCCGCCATCGTGTTCCCGTGTCTGGCCGTCGCAGTGCTTGCCGCCATGCTGCGCGAAAGCGTGCAGACGCGTCCGGGCATCGGCCGCTACATCGGCATGACGGCGCTCGGCACAGCCATCACGTTCTGGGGCTGCTGCTACATCGGCGCGATCCTCAGCGGTTCGGAATATCTGCTCGTGCTGCGGCTGTTTCGCGGTGTGAAGCTCAGTCAGCTGACCGTATACGCCGGCGGCATGGTGCTTCTGGCCATGGCGCTGCTGCACACGCGCGGCTGCTCTGTGCGCGATGACCTGCAGACGCTGCGGCAGGAAAACAGCCGCCACTGGCGGCGAAAGCTGCTGTGCCTGCTGGTGATCCTCGCCGCCGTCGGCACGGTCTACATCCTGCGCACCGGCGACGGGATGCTGTCCGTCTCCGTCGGCGAGCAGCGCGCGCGCAACTGGCTGGAGCGTGTACTGCTGTTCCGGCCGCGCACAAAGGAATTTCTCATCGCCTACCCCGCCATCGCCGCGGCCTATTGCTGCGCCGCGCACCGCAGCCGCCTGACTGCGTGGCTGTTCGGCGTTTTCGGCGCGATCGGATTCGCCTCCGTCGCCAACACCTTCTGCCACATTCGCGCGCACTTTCTCGTTTCGCTGCTGCGCACAGGCATCGGTCTCGCGCTCGGGCTTGTGCTCGGCATGCTGATCCTGCTGATCCTGCGCGCCTGCTGGCCGGTCCCATCCGATGCCACCCAAACAAAGGAGTAACACATTCATGAGTCAAGAAACCCACGTCTCCGGCGCACTTGCGCGCCATCTGCCCACGTTTGTCATCGTCCTCATGGCGATCCAGCCGCTGATGGACATCCTGTCCTTCTGGACGGACCGGCTCGGCATGAGCAACACCATCACGCTGCTGCTGCGCTTTGCCGTGTTTGCCGTCGTATGCCTGCTCGGATTTTTCACCTCCGCGCGCAAGAAGGTCTACGGCATCGCCGTCGCCGCCTGTGCCGTGCTGCTCATCGGGCACTGCATCTCCTGCTTCATCGTCGGCTACCAGCGCATCGTCTACGACCTGACCAACTTCGTGCGCGTCGTGCAGATGCCGCTGTTCGTGCTGTGCTTCATCTCCTTCCTGCGGGCGAACGACAAGTGCGGCCGTGCGTTTGAGACCGGCCTGCTGCTCGATTTCTGGATCATCACGGCCTCCGTCATCGTGAGCGTGCTCACGCACACCTCCTCGGCGACCTATCAGTCCACCAACGTGGGCATCCTCGGCTGGTACTCGTTCGGCAACGCGCAGAGCGCGATCATGAGCATACTTGCGCCCATCGTCATCCTGCTCTGCTACCGCCGCAGGCAGTTTCTGCTCTTCGTGCTCACGAGCGTTGCGGCGCTCGGTCAGCTCTATCTCATGGGAACGCGTCTGGCGTTTTTCTCGATCGCCGTCGTCGCGCTCGGCGTGCCGATCGTGCTGGTGCTGACCGGCAAGGCGCGCACCTCCAAGCGCTACATCGCCGTGCTGGTGCTCATCCTCGCCGTGTGCTGCGCGACCTACAAGCAGTCGCCCATGTACATCAACCAGAACCGTTACAATGAGGCCATGAGCTACAAGCAGAATGACGCCAACGTCATGATCAAGCGCGCCGAGGGCAACAAGGACGGCACATCCACCGTCACGCCCGAGGAGCGTTACCACGCCCTGTGCACGATCTATAATTTCTACTCGCCGAATATGTGCCGGCGCTTCGGCACGGCGCGCGTCATGTCCGCCTACGACTACTCCGCGCAGGTCACGGACATCACGGCGACCCGCCACCGCAAGATCGTCTTCTGCGAGATGC
>ERZ827512.2149-NODE-2149-length-16834-cov-17.166637_pt1 | contig 16834 bp, 13 predicted proteins | sample MGYA00519916_ERZ827512 | MGnify/ENA primary metagenome ERZ827512 (study PRJEB31778, sample SAMEA3449335) | human gut metagenome | biome: human gut; feature: human-associated habitat; material: faeces | place: United Kingdom | collected 2010/2012 ... | reverse complement strand
GCCCTATGGGCGTTATGAGTAAAATACCTCCGGCTAAGCCGGAGGATTTTTATTTAAAATTACTTTATTTTTTAGGAAAAATATGATAGAATAGCGAAGAAATAAAGAAAGATATTAGAAAGGTAATGAGATGGAAAATAATTACATAGAAAAAGTTGCAAAAATAAATGAAGGAAAAAGCTTAAAATATTACATATTAACAATGGGATGTCAACTAAATGAAAATGATTCAGAGAAATTGTGTGGAATGGTAGAAGAGATGGGATATCAACCAACAGAAGACTATAAAGAAGCAGATTTAGTGATATTCAATACTTGTTGTGTAAGAGAAAATGCAGAAGACAAATTATTTGGAAAATTAGGAGAATTAAAAAAAGTAAAAGAAACAAGAGGAACAATAATAGCAATTGGTGGATGTATGATGCAAGAAAAGCATATAACAGACAAAATACATGAAAGCTATTCATATACTGATATCATTTTTGGAACACATACATTGCAAAACTTTCCAGAAGATTTATATAAAACTATAGAAACTAATAAGAAACAACAAGATATATTAGACATAGATGGAGAAGTGTATGAAGGGCTTCCAATAAAAAGAACAAGCAATATCAAAGCATCTGTAACAATAATGTATGGCTGTAATAATTTCTGTACATATTGCATAGTTCCATATGTACGTGGAAGAGAGAGAAGTAGACATCCAAAAGATATATTAGCAGAAGTAGAAGGACTTGCAAAAGAAGGATACAAAGAAATTACATTATTAGGACAAAATGTAAACTCATATTTAAGAGCAGAAAAATGGAAAGAAGAAGGCAAAGAATATGAGGGTATAAATTCATTTGCAACATTGTTAAGGGCAATAAACAAAATTGACGGAATAGAAAGAATTAGATTTGTATCACCACATCCAAAGGATTTTACAGATGATGTAATAGAAGCAATTGCAGATTGCGAGAAAGTTTGCAAATTAGTACATTTACCACTTCAATCAGGAAGTACAAATGTATTAAAATTAATGAACAGAAAATATACCAAAGAACAATACTTAGAATTAGTAGAAAAAATGAAGAAAAGAATACCAAACTTGACACTTTCAACAGATATAATAGTGGGATTTGCAGGAGAAACAGATGAGGATTTTGAAGACACATTAGATGTTGTAAGAAAGGTATGTTTTGAACAAGTTTATATGTTTATATATTCAAGAAGAGTTGGAACACCAGGAGATAAAATGACAAACCAAGTTCCAGAAGATGTTAAACATAAGAGATTTGATAGATTAAAAGAATTAGTAGAAAGTCAAATTGCAGAAAACAATCAAAAATATATAGGAACAATTCAAAAAGTATTAGTAGAAGGACCAAGCAAAAATAATCCAGATTTATTGACAGGAAGAACAGATAGTAACAAAGTAGTAATTTTTGAAGGAAATCCTGAATTAAAAGATCAAATTATAGATTTAAAAATAGTTTCAGAACATATGTGGTATTTAAAAGGAGAAATATAAAAATGGCACAAACAATAGCAGAAATTGAAGATAGATCAGTCATATCACCAATGATGCAAAAATATTTAGAAACGAAAGAAGAATATAAAGATTGCATACTATTTTATAGATTAGGCGATTTTTATGAAATGTTTTTTGAAGATGCATTAATAGCTGCAAGAGAACTAGAAATAACTTTAACAGGAAAGGATTGTGGTTTACCAGAAAGAGCACCAATGGCAGGAATTCCACATCATGCAGCAGAAGTATATGCAGAAAAGTTAATAGAAAAAGGATATAAAGTTGCAATTTGTGAGCAATTAGAAGACCCAAAAGAAGCAAAAGGTATTGTAAAAAGAGGTGTAATAAGAATACTTACACCTGGAACAATAGTAGAAAGCAATTTACTAGAAGAAAAGAAAAACAATTATATAATGAGTATCTGCAAAAGTGGAATCTATTTTGGAATAAGTGTATGTGATATTTCAACAGGTGAATTTTATAGCAGTGAAATTAAAGGTGAAAATAATTTTGCATTATTATTAGACGAAATAGCAAGATTTGCACCTTCAGAAATAATTGCAAATTCAATGATGTTTGAATGTCAGGAAGAAATGGATAAAATTCGTGAGAGATTTTCAATATATATGAGCAGATTTAATGATAAATTCTTTACAGATGAGGTTGGAAATTTAGCATTAGATTATAATATATTAGAAAATAAAAGAGAAGTAACAAATCTAAAAGAAAAGCCACTAGCAGTAAAATCAATAAATGCATTGTTAGAATATTTAAATGAAACTCAAATGACAAGCCTAGAACATATAAATACAATAACAATTTATAATTTATCAAAATATATGGCATTAGATATAAATGCAAGAAGAAATCTAGAAATAACAGAAAAAATGAGAGACAAAAGCAAAAAAGGAACTTTGCTTTGGGTATTAGATAAAACATCAACATCTATGGGAGGCCGTTTACTAAGAAGATGGCTAAATGATCCACTTTTGGAAGTTAAAGATATTCAAGAAAGACTAGATGCTGTAAAAGAACTAAAAGATAATATGATGCTTAGAGGTGAAATTACAGATACACTAAAAAAGGTGTATGATATAGAACGTCTTGCAGGAAAAATGACATATGGTAATGCAAATGCTAGAGACATGATAACATTAAAAAATTCACTAGAAAGATTGCCAGAAGTAAAAAGTGTTTTGGCAATGTGCCAATCACATAAATTAAAAGAATTATATGAAAACTTAGATGAATTGAAAGACGTATTTGCGTTAATAGAAAAATCAATTGTAGAAGACCCACCTATGACAATAAAAGATGGTGGAATAATCAAACTAGGATATGACTCTGAAATAGATACATTAAAAAGAGCTTCTACAGAAGGAAAGACTTGGCTTGCAAAACTAGAAGCAGATGAAAAAGAAAAGACTGGAATTAAAACTTTAAAAGTTGGATATAACAAAGTATTTGGATATTATATAGAAGTTTCAAAATCATTTGTATCACAAGTTCCAGAAAGATTTATTAGAAAACAAACACTAACAACAGGAGAAAGATATATAACAGAAGAATTAAAAACAATAGAAAATCAAATTCTAGGAGCTGAAGAAAAGGTAGTAAACCTTGAATATAATGCATTTGTAGAAATAAGAACAGAGATTGCTAAAAATATTAAAAGATTGCAAAAAACAGCAAATGTAGTATCAACATTAGATGTTTTATCTTCATTTGCACAAGTTGCAGAAGACATGAATTATTGTATGCCTGTTGTAAAAGATGATGGAGTTATCAATATCAAAGAAGGAAGACATCCTGTAATTGAAAAAATGATAGGAAGCGGAAACTTTGTACCAAATGATACATATCTTGATAAAGAAGGAGATAGACTTGCAATAATTACAGGACCTAATATGGCAGGTAAATCTACATATATGAGGCAAGTAGCATTAATTACATTAATGGCACAAGTTGGAAGCTTTGTACCAGCAACAGAAGCGCAAATTGGAGTAGTAGATAAAATCTTTACAAGAGTTGGGGCATCAGATGACTTAAGTATGGGACAAAGTACATTTATGGTAGAAATGATGGAAGTTGCAACAATTCTAAAAGAAGCAACAGAAAATAGTTTGGTTATATTAGATGAAATAGGAAGAGGAACTTCAACATATGATGGACTTTCTATTGCATGGGCTGTTGCAGAATATATTGCAAATAAAGAAAAATGTGGTGCTAAAACACTATTTGCAACACATTATCATGAATTAATAGAACTTGCAGATAAGCAAGAAGGAATAAAGAATTATTCAATTGCAGTAAAAGAAAAGGGCGAAGATATTATCTTTTTAAGAAAAATAGTAGAAGGTGGAACAGACGAAAGTTATGGTATCCATGTTGCTCGTTTAGCGGGAGTACCTAAAGTTGTTACAAAAAGAGCGGATGAGATTTTAACAAGTTTGGAAAGAAAGAGTATGCTTTCTGGTAAAAAACAAGAAAAGGAAAGTAAAAAAGTGGTTGAAGGTCAATTTGATATGTTTAATTTTAAATTAGCTGAGATTGCTCATGAGATTGATAAAATTGATTTGAATGAACTTACTCCTATTGATGCACTTAATACTTTGGTTAAAATTAAAGAGAAAATGAAATAGTTTTACATTAGAGACACCATTGGGATAAGATATATCTTATTTAAATGGTGTTTTATCTAAGAAAATAAGAGGAGGAATACAAATGAAGCAGAGGATATTTAATTATATTATTAGTTTATGTAATTTTATAGGAATAATAGGGTTGATTATTATAACCAAAACAGTTTACAATGAATTGGGAGATATTGCAATTCATACATATGATATAAAGAATGTGATAGGAAATTTAATAAATACATGTTTTTATTCTATACTTATTATTTTTATAATTGTTAATAGTATTTATAGTATAATGAATAGAAAAAATAAAGAGTTAATGTTAGCATATGCAGGGAGTGCAATTGTATGCACGTTTAAAGTAATTGCATTTGATATGGGACATTTAATAACTAATATATTTTTGGATTATATTAATGTAACATTAGAAGCAGAAGAAATGTATAGTATAGTCGTTTCAATAATTTCTATTCTACTATTGTTATTGCTAGTAATATCAGATATAGTAAGAATAGTAAAGAAAAAAGATAACAAAACAAAAATTATATTATATGTATTAGAAATAGTAGCGTTAGTAGCAATTGGCTATTTTGTACAAATTCCAATTACGTTTTTAGTAATAATATTTTTTGCTATTATGCAATTGATGAATAATGGAAAAGTATTGGAAGGAAAAGAAAAAAAGTTAAAAATAATCTTAAATATATTTTTGACTCTATTTATGACTATAAGTGTTATTGGAATAACAGCTAATATTATATATACATATCAGTATACAAGAAAAATAGATTTACAAATGACAGAGTTAGAGAAGCAAATACAAGCGAAAATTAAGAAAGTAAATGTAGATAAACAAGTTATAAAGGTTTATGATACTGAAAGAGGAGTTGGAGCAATAAACTTGAAAGGAATAGAAGTAATTCCTTGTGGAAAGTATGATTCTATTATTACTACAGAAGATGGTGATGTTTTAATTGCTTGGACAGAAAAAACAAATCAGTACATATATTTAAATAAAGACGGAACAGAAATTGCATCTTGTAATAATGCGCCTACACCATGGATGGCTGATAATAAATTTACAAAAGATATAAGTCCTAAAAAGGCAATTGAATGGGCTACAAAGATAGGATACCTCTATAATGATGAGACTGAAAGTGAAAAAGAAAATGGGATAGAGCAGGAGAAAGAAGAATATCAAAATGGCATATTGATACAAGAATATAAGTTGAATGACTCATATACAATTAAAATTGAGTACAATGATGATGATACAGAAAACGTAAATATAAAAATTATAGATAGAAATAATAATATAATATCAGAAGAAAACAATGCAAATGTTATATTGGAATATAATGGTAATAATGGATATGTGTTAAAGACATTTTCGGATGGCAGTGTACCATTTTATAATGTAAATAATAAGAGTCAAGGTTGGTTTGATGCTCAAACAGGAAAGAAACGTGCTTTAAAAGGAAATGGTGAAATTTTAGATGTATTTGCAGATAAAATACTAATAAGAAATTTCGATAATGATGGCTATGTGAAAAATGAGTGCATTATGAGTAAAGATGGAAAAATTTTGATTAATGCGAATGAGGTGCATGAATTAAAAAATGGATTTATTATAAAAAATTTAAATGATAAATATGTTTATATGAATTCAAATTTAAAAATAAAAACAGGAGAATTTGATTATATTGATGAGAAATATTATGAATATGGTGTTTTAATTTGTGAAAATTATGCTAAAACAGGTTCTGATCATAACCAAAGTATGCTTATTAATACAGATGGAAAGAATTTAATAAATAAGAGTTATGAATATATAGAAATTAATTATGATACCAAAACAAATTATTTATTAGATGATGAAATATATAGATTGTTTGAAGAATAAAAATTATTCAAACAACATAAAAGAAATATAAAAAAGCACTAGACAAACACAAATGAATATAATATACTGAAAGTGTATTTAAAAAGTTAGCTATTAGAAAAAATACTTAAGATAGCCAAGCAAAAGAAGGGGAAAAAACAATGAGAGGAACAAATGCCAAAATAGTTGGCGGAGTGCTAGTGCTAGCAGTAATACTAGTAGCAGTAGCATATGCAGCAATAACCAGTACACAATTAAATATTAACGGTACAGGAAATGCAACAACAAAACAAGATAATTTTAAGGTGGAATTTATAGGAAAACCAACAACAGGAGGAAAAGGAACAACAGTAGCAACAATAGATTCAAATATTAAGACAAATGGAAATGTGGAAGTAAATGGATTAACAGCTAAAGGAGATGAGGCAACAGCAACATATACAGTAAAAAATCTAAGTGCAGACTTATCTGCAGATTTATCAGCAGAAGCAACAAGTTCAAATGAGGAATATTTTGAAGCGCTTTGTACACTAGAAAAGACAACATTGAAAGCTCAAGAAGAAACTACTTTAAAAGTAACAGTGAGATTATCAAAAACGCCAATAGATGAAACAAAGGAAAATTTAAAAACAGATATAGGAGTAACAGTAACAGCAGAACCAAAACAACCTGGAGAGGAGAATAATGGAGGTTCAGATACAGTAACAAGTAATACTAAAACAACAGGAGGAACATACCTACCAAAAGGATTTAGACAAGTATCTGGAACAACATTAGAAAAAGGACTAACAATCCAAGATAGCCAAGGAAACCAATATGTATGGGTAGAAGTACCAAAAACAAAAGAAGTATATCCAACAGCAGGATTAGAAATAACAGAATTTACAGAATCTGAATATACAGCAATTGAGACAGATTTACACACATATACAAATGATTACAGAGAATCAAGATATAAAGACGAATATTATTCAGATGCAGCAACAGGATTAACAAGTGAACAATACACTCAATTAAAACAAAAAATGTTAAAGAGTGTATACCAAAATGGAGGATTTTATATTGGAAAATATGAAACCGGAACAGAAACAGCAAGAACTTCCGGAGATGCATCAACAGCGCCAACAGAAACGCCAGTAATAAAACAAAATGTATACCCATACAACTGTATAACATGTAGCCAAGCCCAGACACTAGCAACTACCAAAATGGAATCAGGAGATAGAACAACAAGTTTAATGTTTGGAGTACAATGGGATTTAACATTAAAATATTTAGAAAAAAAAGGAACAGCACAAGCAGATTTAAAAAAAGATAGTACAAGCTGGGGAAATTGCAGTAATAATGCATGGAATATAACCAATACAAGCTCTAAATATTGTACTAGTTCAAAATGGACAGATGGAGCATATGGAGCAAAAACTTCAAATTCAAGTATATTATTATCAACAGGAGCAGACGACTCATTTAGTAAAATGGGAATATACGATTTAGCAGGAAATGTTTTTGAATGGACACTCGAATATACTTCTCGCACCAGCGAGCCTTGTACCTATCGAGGAGGCATTTTCAACTATACAGGCAGTGGTTGTCCAGCGTCTAGCCGCGTCAGCTACTATAAGGCCAGTCGCGAGTTCGTCATTGGGGCTAGAGTAGCACTTTATTAAAATTAGCTCTGAGTCCTGTGTAGCGATACACTAAAAGGAGCTCGAAATAAGAATTAAATATATAAATAAGAACGAGAGGAAGACGGGTCACACTGAAGTGAAACAACATGTGTGAGTCGTCTTTTGATGAGCATACATAATTATTTGAAGATTAAAAGACTTGTTACTGTTTCTTAGTCTGAACAGTAACATAAATATATGCAAAATGTGTAAAATATATTGAAAAATGCAAAAAAATGTAATATAATAGTTACATGCAAAACATAAGAATTCTGTGTATACACGGAATGAAACATGCTTTGTAAATTTTATAAAGGAGTTGCAAAACTCATGAGTAGAAAGCACTTTGTCTTGAGCACAAGAACATTGGTATCAAAACGGAATGTAACGCAGAGCTTTGGATCTGATAATACTATTTATGTTCCGTTGGCTGTTATGGAAGAAATCGAGCACAAATATAGTGATCAGATTAGTGAAAGAGGTAAAATTGCAAGAGAAACACTTGAGTATCTTGGATCTTTCCATTACAAGGATTTGAAAAAAGGAGTTGTGCAGAAAAATGGCAGTATCCTAGTTGTTCCGACCAATTTCTATGAAGAAGAACTTGATGAGTCTGTTGAGAGATCTGAGCTGAGCAAGCTCGATAGGAGAATTTTGCAGACTTGCTGTGGAATCAAGAACATGGTTCCTAAGGATGAGCCAGTAGTTTTGGTAAGTAAAAAACCTTCTCTGCGTAAAAAGGCTGAGATGCTTGGACTTAAAGCGCAAACTTTTAGAGATGAACTTCTTCCTGAAATTTCTGAACAGTATTCTGGACGCAAAGTCCTTAAGGTCAGTGATGACAAGATTAAGGAATTCAGAGAAAACAAGAAGATTCGAATCGACGAAGTAGTAGAAGGAGAAGAAGTCAAAGAATTTTATCCCAATATGTTCATTGAATTCAAAGGCGAAAATTGGGATTGGGCAAACGGAAGAGTCAAAGGGGAGGAGATTGTATCACTTCAGTATGAAGAATATCATCCTTATGGCGTAATTCCGAAAAATGTTGGTCAGAAGTTCATGATTGAAGCACTTATGACAGACTTCAAAGAAGCTCCATTGGTAATCTTCAAGGGTCCTGCTGGTACAGCAAAAACGTTTATGTCTCTGGCTGTGGGTCTGGAACATGTGCAGGAAAGAAACGAATTTCCTAACAAAATTTTGATTTCTCGTAGTCCTACTGAAACTGGTGAAAAGATTGGTTTCCTGCCTGGTAGTGAAATTGACAAGATTTCTCCGTATTTGCGTGGTATTATGGATAATATTACTGCACTTCATGGAGATTCTGGGAAAGGATCTACACAAGGAAAGACCAAGAACAAATTTGGCACTGGTGAAAAGCCTGAAGTTGAAGATGGAACGTTTTTCTTTGAGAGAAATGATATCAAAGCAGAAGCAGTGGGATATATTCGTGGCAGATCTATTTGTGACACCTATATCATCATCGATGAAGCACAGAACTTAAGTCCTATTGAGATCAAAACAATCATCACTCGTGTAGGAACTGGTTCTAAGCTGATTCTTATTGGTGATCCTGCTCAGATTGACAGACCTGAGCTTGATGAACGTAACAATGGTCTGAGCTATGCATCTGAACGTCTGAAAGGCGAACCTACTTGCTGGCAGCTTACTATGACTGATGATGAATCGGTTCGTAGTGAATTGGCCAAACGTGCATCTATTCTGTTGTAAAATTAAAATTTATAAAGCCAAAAAGTGCCCTGAATTTTCAGGGCACTTTTTGTATATGATTAATGAAAAATTTTATAAAAACCTTGAAATATGAGAATATTCGTGTTATATTATAATGGTATTAATGAAAGGAAGAGATAAGAATGGGAATATTTAACAAAATATTTAAAAGCTATAGTGAAAAAGAAGTAAAGAGAGTAATGCCAATAGTTGAAAAAATAAATGGTTTAGAAGAAGAAATTTCAAAATTAACAGATGAAGAATTAAAAAATAAAACAAATATATTTAAAAAAGAATTAGAAGAAGGAAAAACATTGGATGACCTATTACCAGAAGCGTTTGCGGTAGTAAGAGAAGCATCAAAAAGAGTATTAGGTATGAGACATTTTGATGTGCAATTAATAGGTGGAATTATATTACACCAAGGAAGAATTGCAGAAATGAAAACAGGTGAAGGAAAAACACTTGTAGCAACACTTCCAGTATATTTAAATGCATTGACAGGAAAAGGAGTTCATGTAGTAACTGTAAACGATTATCTTGCTAAAAGAGATAGTGAATGGATGGGAAAATTATATAAATTCTTAGGACTATCAGTAGGACTAGTTATTGCAGGAATGAATCCAAAAGAAAAACAAGAAGCATATGCATGTGATATCACATATGGAACAAATAATGAGTTTGGATTTGACTACTTAAGAGATAACATGGTAATCTACAAAAATCAATTAGTACAAAGAGGTCTAAACTATGCAATCGTAGACGAGATCGATAGTATTTTAATTGATGAAGCTAGAACACCACTTATTATATCTGGTAGAGCAAATCAATCATCAGATTTGTATAAAAAAGCAAATGACTTTGTAAAAAGATTAACACCAAAAGTAATTGTAGAAGAAGATGTTAAAGATGAAGCTCAAGCAGAAGACAATGAAAAATATGATTACATTGTTGACTTAAAAGCCAAATCTGCATCATTAACACAAAAAGGTATCAAAAAGGCAGAAGAAGAGTTTCATTTGGAAAACTTTAATGATATAGAAAACTCAACATTAGTACATCATGTAAACCAAGCTTTACGTGCGCATGGAGTAATGAAAAGAGATATTGACTATATCGTAAAAGATGGAGAAGTATTAATAGTAGATGAATTTACAGGTCGTATCATGTATGGAAGAAGATACAACAATGGTTTACATCAAGCAATAGAAGCAAAAGAAGGAGTAAAAATTGCAGATGAATCAAAGACATTAGCAACAATTACATTCCAGAATTACTTCAGAATGTACGATAAATTATCAGGTATGACAGGTACAGCTATGACAGAAGAAGCAGAATTCGAAGAAATCTACAATTTGGATGTTATAGAAATACCAACAAACAAGCCAATGATAAGAGATGACCAAAATGATGTAATATATAAAAATGAAAATGCAAAATTTAATGCAATAGTAGAAAGCATAAAAGCAAGTCATGAAAAAGGACAACCAGTACTAGTTGGTACAGTATCAATTGAAAAATCTGAAAAATTGAGCAGAATTCTTAAAAAAGAAGGAATTAAACACGAAGTATTAAATGCTAAATTCCATGAAAAAGAAGCAGAAATTGTAGCACAAGCTGGTAAATTTGGAGCTGTAACAATTGCAACTAACATGGCAGGACGTGGTACTGATATTATGTTAGGTGGAAATAGTGAATATCTTGCAAAACAAGAAATGAAGAAAAATAAAGTTCCTGAAAATTTAATAGAAGAATCAAACACATATTATGAAACAGATGACCAAGACATATTAAGAGCAAGAGAAGAATTCAAGAAATTAGAGAAAAAATATGATGAGGAAATCAAAGAAGAAAAAGAAAAAGTAATTGCAGCTGGTGGTTTAAAAATAATAGGAACAGAAAGACATGAATCAAGAAGAATTGATAACCAGTTACGTGGACGTAGTGGACGTCAAGGAGACCCAGGAGAATCAAAATTCTATATAGGATTAGATGATGACCTAATGAAAATCTTTGGTGGAGACATGATTACAAAAGTATATAATACAATGGGAATGGATGAAAATGTTCCAATTGAAAATAAATTAATCAGCAATGCTGTAGAATCAGCTCAAAAGAAGGTTGAAGGACGTAACTTTAGCATCAGAAAGAATGTATTAAAATATGATGATGTTATGAATGCTCAAAGAGAAATTATATACGAACAAAGAAGAGAAGTTCTTGATGGTGAAAACTTAAAAGACAATATTTTAAATATGATAAAATCACTTTCAGAAGAAGTAGTTTTAACATACTTTGCTGGTGAAGAGGATGCTAATGTTGAAGCATTAGATATGGATATTCAAAATACATTTGGAATTGAAATGGCAGATTTTATAAAGGAACATGCAAAGGATTCTAAAGCAATAATAGAAAAACTTCAACAAGCTGCATTAGATAAATATACAGCAAAAGAAGAAGACATCGGAAGTGAAGATTTAAGAGAACTTGAGAGAGTTGTAATGCTTAAAGTTGTTGACCAAAAATGGATGGATCATATCGATGCAATGGATGAATTAAAGGATGGTATTGGTCTACGTGCTTATGGACAACAAGATCCTGTTGTAAAATACAGAATTGAAGGTATGGACATGTTTGAAGAAATGGTTCTTGATATTAAACATGATGTTGTTAAAATTCTTATGAATTTACGTAAACAAGAAGAAGTTAAAAGAGAAGAAGCAGCTAAAATTACAGGTGCGGCTTTACAAGCTATTAATAGCTTAGATAATGGTGAACAAATTAAGTCTGAAGTTAACAGAACTGTTGTTAATGAAGGTCCTAAAGTTGGTCGTAATGATCCATGTCCATGTGGAAGTGGCAAAAAATATAAGAATTGCTGTGGAAAGTAGTATAAAATAAGGAAAATATTTAAATTTTTAAAAAGATAAATTAGTTCGAGTTTTATAACTTGTCTACAAAATATTAAAAATTTGTAGTAAAATAAAGGTGTGAACAATGATTATATTTGTTGACACCTTTTAAAATCTAATAGAAATGGAGGTATAACAATGGAAGAAAATAACAATAATATTGTAATTTATCAAACTGATGATGGAACGACAAAAATAGATGTAAAACTTGAAGATGAAACAGTATGGTTATCACAACAACAGATGGCTGACTTATATGATACGACTAAACAAAATATAAGTTTGCATATTAAAAATATCTTTGATGAAGAAGAATTAGACATAAATTCAACTGTCAAGGAATTCTTGACAGTTCAAAAAGAAGGAAATCGAAAAGTTGAAAGAAAAGTTAAATATTACAATTTAGATATGATTATATCTTTAGGATATAGAATAAAATCGAAAGTTGCTACTAATTTTAGAAGATGGGCGACTGAAAGATTAAAAGAATATATGATTAAAGGTTTCACTATGGACGATGAAAGACTTAAAGGTAATGGTGGAGGTAATTATTGGAAAGAATTACTTGCTAGAATTAAGGATATTAGGTCATCAGAAAAAGTATTATATAGACAAGTCCTAGATTTATATGCAACAGCAGTAGATTATGATCCAAAAGATGAAAAATCAATTAAATTTTTTAAAATTGTTCAAAATAAACTTCACTTTGCTGCCCACGGACATACAGCACCTGAAGTAATATATGAAAGAGCAAATTCTGATAAACCTTTTATGGGATTAACTACTTTTAAAGGTGATATTCCAGTATTAAGTGATGTTGTAATTGCTAAAAATTATTTAAGTGAAAATGAATTGAAAGTTTTAAATAATTTGGTATCAGGATATTTTGATTTTGCTGAAATACAAGCAATTAGACATAATCCAATGCATATGGATGATTATATTAAACATTTAGATATGATACTTTCTTCTACAGGAGAAAAATTATTAACTGGAGCTGGGAAAATAAGTCATGATAAAGCACTTGAAAAAGCAAAAGCAGAATATAAAAAATATCAAGTAAAAACTATTAGCCCTGTAGAGCAGGAATATTTAAATACTATAAAAGAAATTAGCAAAGAAATAAAAAAAGAAGAAAATAATAATTAATTTAAAGAGAAAGTATTTATGTGATAAAAAAACATTAAACTATGTGAATTTTTTTCGAAAATTTAATATATAATCTAGACAAAAAATGAATAATATTGTAAAATTTAAAACATATAAAAGACAAATAACGATGTAGACAATGTCGCCAATTTGTCGCCAAATAAAAAATATTTATGATAGAGATAAGTATAATAATACAAATAATACTGATATTCTAAAGGCTACAACAGTTGAAGATACAAGTAATACTGATAATATTTATAGTGCAATAAATATTAGTAAATTTCGAACTTGTGGAAGTGGTAAGAAGTATAAGAACTGTTGTGGGAAGAATAAATAAAAGAGTTAAAAGAGTTAGTAATTTAATGTTGCTGACTCTTTAAAAATATTTTGGATGAAATAGCATAAGTAAAATTAATAATATGTATAAAAAATTGTAATCACAACTTATATTGAAAATATAAGGAAATACGAGTATAATTAATTATGTAAAGGACAAGTCCTTTATCCACTACAAGAGTGGAACGTAATAATTCGATCCGTATAAGGAGGAAAAAGACATGACTAAGGTTCTTTGGTTGAGCCGCCATACTATGTCCGCAGAACAGGTTGCAGACCTGAAGCGGATTTACGGCAACGACGTTGAGGTAAAGAGCGCAGATATGACTGTTAACTCTTGGCGTGATGTTGTGGAGGCAGGTGCAGACTGCGACATTCTGGCAGTTGTTCTGCCACCTGCCATTCTGGCAAACCTCACCAACCTGCGAAATAACAGCAAGCCTGTTATCCGTGCTAAGGCCAATCGCGTGGCGACTGGCAAGACCGTTGTCAACCCAGCTACAGGCAAAGAGGAAGCAGAATATTGCTTCCAACATGCTGGCTGGGAACAGGTGCTCAAGATTGAGGTTGTTACCAAACAGCTTTAAGTAACTCTTGAGCTGAACAGATAGAAACTATATTGAAGTTTCTATCTTTTTTTTATAGATTGATTGAAAATATTATAAATTTATGATACAATTCAGATATTTACAAAAAAGTTATAGAATGGAGCTTGAAATCATATGATGAAAGAAAAATTGGATGTATTAAATGAAAGAGGAGAGTTTACAGGAGAAATAGCTACAAGGGAAGAATGTCATAAAAAAGGTTTGTGGCATAGGTGTGTATATGCATTTGTTATAGATAAAAATTCTAATATTTTATTGCAAAAGAGAAGTGCAAATAAGAAACTATGGCCGAATTTATGGGATGTTACTGTTGGAGGACATGTTTTGGCAGGGGAATTTGGAAGACAAGCATTAATTAGAGAATGCAAAGAAGAACTAGGAATAGATATAAATGATAATGATATAAAATATTTAGTTGGATCATGTTCTGCAAATAAAAAAGGAGATATTATTAACAAACAATTTAATGAGTGTTATTTAATAACTAAAAGTATAGACGTATCAGAAATTAAGTTACAAGAGGAAGAAGTTGCTGAAATAAAGTTTTTCACAAAAGAAGAGGTATTGAATAGGATAAAAAATAATTATGATGGATTAACAGATAAAACAGGTCCATGGAATTTTTTAAAGAGAATTTTAGAAATAAAATAAAAAAGACTCGCGAGTCAGGGCGCGAGTCTTTTTATGTTGGGTTACGGTTTTTTCTGGGCCTCAACTTCGTCAAGACTTTCAACGAAATCGGGGCAATATTTCCGAATGAATTTATCGAGCGGCAAGCCGTCCATGATAAGTTCTTCATCGGTCAGGGCAACCATACGAGTGACGTCTTTGGAAAGAAGCGCACAGACTTCATTACCATTGGCATCAGTAATCAAAAGAGCATGAGCTTTTTTGATGTCATAATACGAGATACGATAGACGATATTTACACCGCCTTCGAGGTATGCCTCCCAAACAAATTCTTGGTCATCCTTACTAAGGCGAACCAGTTTTCCATTTTTTGCTTTCAGCATAATTTACCTCCACAAAATTTAGTAAATAAAATTATTGTATTATTGGATGATCCATCCTGACTAATGGAAAAAACAAACGTTATTACGTTAACTTATATATTATAGCACAGATATATGAAAAAATCAATAGAAATTACAAGTTTTTCCAAAAATAAGGCTTAAATATTCAGAATATATACGAGATTGTGGCATAAATATTAAATAAGGAGGCTGTATGGAAAAGAAAAAAATAATAAGATTTCAAATATTTAGCGTTATTTTTACATGGATTTTAGGAACGATTTTACATTTTTTATATGAATGGAGTGGAGATAATAAAATAATAGCTTCATTTTCTGCTGTTAATGAAAGTACATGGGAACATTTAAAATTAGTCTTTTTTCCAATGTTAATAACAACAATAGTCGGATTTTTAGTAATAGGAAAAGATAATAAGAAATTTTGGTGTGCCAAAACAATAGGAATAATTTTGGCAATGTCATTTATAATAGTATTTTTCTATACTTATACAGGTATAATAGGAACTAATTTTGCAATTTTAGATATTGGAAGTTTTTTTGTTGCTGTAATATTAGGAGAATATGTTGCATATAAGATAATGACTAATGATGAGTATAAGCTAAAATGTAATAAGAGGATTGCAGTTATTGGATTGATATGCATATTATTATGTTTTATTATATTTACATATTTGCCACCACATATAGGATTGTTTAAAGATCCTATATCAAACGGATATGGAATACAAAAATAACTCACAAAAAAAGTGAGTTATTTTTTGAACTACATTCCACAATTACAATCATCATTTTGTTGAATATTTAAGCAACTGCCATCATTCATATAAAATTTCTTTTCAGCAAGTTTATCTTGAACGCCTCTTAAAGCTTCACCAAATCTTTGGAAGTGAACAACTTCTCTTTCTCTTAAGAAACGAAGAGGGTCTACAACATCTGGATTATCTCTACATAAATCAATTAACTTTTCATAAGTAGCACGTGCTTTTTGCTCTGCAGCTAAATCTTCTTGTAAGTTTGCTATTGCATCTCCTTTACATGCTATATATGCAGCAGTAAATGGCATTCCAGCAGCAGATTGAGGATATACATCTACCCCATGTGGTGTGTGTTTGTTATCTATTCTAAAAGAAAATTTATATGTAACTACTTATTTTGTACAAGTAATTTTATGCCTACATTTTTTGTAGGCATTGTTTATTACTTTAATATTTTAAACGCATTAAAATCGATTTTAAGGATTAACTGAATAGAGAAAATTATCAACTACTTATAGTTTAAATGGCTAAAAGTGTTTTTTGTTTTCAAAAGAGAATATGCCTCAAACTCTATAAAAGTGATAGGTGTGATGAGCCGATGCT
>ERZ827512.2148-NODE-2148-length-16841-cov-2.925593_pt1 | contig 16841 bp, 15 predicted proteins | sample MGYA00519916_ERZ827512 | MGnify/ENA primary metagenome ERZ827512 (study PRJEB31778, sample SAMEA3449335) | human gut metagenome | biome: human gut; feature: human-associated habitat; material: faeces | place: United Kingdom | collected 2010/2012 ... | reverse complement strand
CATCCTGGCCACCAAGGCTGCCCTGGGCCTGCACCGCGGCGCTCCGGAGCTGGATGTGGAAAAAGCCAAAACCATTGTCGGCTGCGCCAAGCACCAGCAGTGGGCCGAGGAATGTGCCGACAAGGCCATCACTCTGGTTAAAGAGCAGCCTGGTGTGCTGCCCATCACCCCGGAACGCTACAAGAAGATCCTGTTCTATACCATCGAGCCCGCAGCGGGCGGTGAGGGCAACTATAAGGTTGCCCCGGCCTGCGCCAAGCTGCGCGCCATGCTGGAAAAAGAAGGCTTTGAGATCGACGATTTTGTGCCCCAGCCTTATGGTGAAGGCTTTACCACCAAGTACGAAGAAGTCGTGAACAATTACGACCTGATTTTATACGTGGCGAACCTTTCCACTAAGAGCAACCAGACCGTGGTGCGCATTGAATGGAAGCAGCCCATGGGCGCGGACTGCGGGCATTATATGAATGATATTCCCACTGTGTTTGTCTCGCTAGAAAACCCCTACCATTTGCAGGATTTCCCGCGCGTCAAGACCTATATCAACTGCTACAGCAATAACGACCACTGCCTGCACCAGTTGATAGAAAAACTCACCGGCCGCAGCACCTTCAAGGGCCACAGCCCCGTGGATGCCTTCTGCGGCAAGTGGGACGCACACCTGTAAATTAGTTAGGAAGTAGGAGTTAGGAGGTAGGAGTTTTTTCAATTAGAAATTAGGAATGAGCAGTTAGGAATTGGGGCAGGGGAGAGGACCCCGGTGCCGGAAAAGAATCATGAATAAATCAGAAAGAATAATTGTGGTGGACCGCGGCGTCCCCGACGCCCCGGACGGACCTTGCCACAAATTCAATCACGCCATTTATTCCACCGCCCCGGAACGGCCAAGACCGTTCCCTACAGAACATTTTATAATGTGCAATCAATGTCTATCACACATGATGCCCCACCAATTTTTAATTTCTCATTACAAATTCCTAATTCTCCCGACGCACGGCTTTGTCCCGTCACCAACTCCTAACTCCTCCCTCCTAACTCCTACCTAACCAAAGGAGGTCCCCATGAACACCCCGCTGCCTGCGCTGCAATGGAAACAGAACGGCGTGAATCATATTGTAAAGCTGCTGCCCGGTGGGCGCATTGGTGCGCTGAGCGATGAAATTCTGGCGGAGATCCGGGAATCCAACGGCAAACCGGACGCCAAGATCATAGCCATCCGCAGCGGCAACGTTCAGCTGGTGCGCCAGCTGCAAAATGAACACATCGAGGGCAAAGAACTTGCCACCACCGAACTAGAAGAGTGGGAAGAAAGCATGGCCGGACCGTCTGGTCCATTTGATGTGACCTATTGCCAACCCAAAACCCCCACCCCGCCCAAGGGCCGCCCCTGCATTTTGTACCTGCATGGCGGCGGCTGGCAGTACGGCAGCCGCAAGGTTGTGCTGCCTTTCTGCCGCTATCTGGCCGAGCAGGCCAACGCTGTTGTGGCGGTACCGGAATACCATCTGGCCCCCGAACACCGCTGGCCTGCTGCGCTGGAAGATTGCTGGCAGCTGCTCTGCCGCCTGCATGCCCAGGCCGAAACAAGGGGCATTGACCCCGCAAGAATCACTGTGGCAGGGGACAGCGCCGGCGGCAACCTGGCCGCTCTGTGCGCCCACCGCGACCGTGACCGCAGCCTTGGCATGGTCAACAGCCAGGTGCTGTATTACCCCGCGCTGAGCGTGCGGGAAACCGACGGCCTGAAGGACTATCACTTTGGGTTGGAAGATTATATTTACGATGATGCGCAGAGTGAGTGGATCGTGCCGCGCATCTTGGCCATCTGGAACGCAGGCAAGCGCAGCGAGGATAACTACCTGCCGGAGGGTGTCAACTCCCACATGGCGTCCGTTTCGCCCCTGTGGGACAGCGATTTTTCCGGCCTGCCGCGCACGCTGTTGATCACCGCCCAGTACGACTATCTGACCAGCCAGGCCAAAACCTATGCCCATTACCTTGCCGCCGCCCATGTGCCCGTTACCTGGGTGAACTACTGCGGCGTCGGCCACGCCTTTGTGGATAAATGCGGCGTGTACCCCCAGGCCGATGACAGCCTGAAGATGGCAGCGGAATTTGTGAGATAGTTAGGAGTTAGGAAGTAGGAGGGAGGAGTTTAATTAGGAATTAGGAATGAGAAGTTAGGAATTGGGGCTAGGGGAAGGTTCGGTGTTGAAAAATTAGGACAGACGGCCACTCTTTTGTAAGGCGCGATGCGCTCATCGCGCCGGGGAGAAACATGAAGGATATGCCGCAAGCCAAATCCTTGATCTGTAGGGGACGATGCTCGTCATCGTCCCGTGGGTCTTTCCGCAAATCCCATCATGGCATTGGTCCAATCGTTTCGGAACGGTCAAGACCGTTCCCTACGGATCGGCTTATGGGTCATTCATCTATTTTCAAACATCTGCCAACCTAATATCTCCTGAGCGGCGCAAACGCGCCGCGGTCCACCACCATTATTCATTATTCTCTATTCTTTTTTAATTCGCTTTCCAATTCCTCATTCCTAATCAACTCCTAACTCCTAACTTCAACGAAAGGAGTCCCTCATGTCTCCCGATATTTTACTTTTTATCAGTGACCAGCACGCGCCGCAGTATCAGGCGGGCGGGCAGATGCCGGTGGACACACCCAACTTGGCAGCGCTGCGGGAACAGGGCACCGCGTTTGACGCTGCATATACCCCCTGCCCGCTCTGCGTTCCGGCGCGCATGGCCATGCTCAGCGGGCTGTCTCCGTACCATACCGGCATTTTTACCAATAACGATACCCTGCCTCAAACAACGCCTACTTTCCTGCATGCGATGGCAGCTGCCGGGTACGAAACCGTGCTGGTGGGCCGGATGCACTTTATCGGCCCCGACCAGCGCCACGGCTTTACCCGCCGTGTGGCCCCGGATTTTACCAACAGCGGATGGGTGCGCCCACAAAAAACGCTGGAACAGGATTTTGGCGTGCATACCCAGACGATGGGCTATAAATGGTGCATTGATGTGGTTGGCGGCGGCGCTTCGCCCGTTGTGTGTTATGACGATATGGTGCTGGATGCTCTGGAACAGTACCTTGCCCAGCCCCACAGCAAACCGCAGCTCATTGTGGTGGGCACCTATGGCCCGCACTTTCCGTATGTTGCACCGCCGGAGCTGTTTTTGAAGTACCTGAAAACCGCCCAGCTGCCCGCCACCTGGCAGGGGAATGAACCCTGGCTGAACGCCCAGCAGCGTAATTTGCAGGAACCCAACACCCGTGCGGAAATCGTGCTGGCCTGCCAGGCTGCCTATAAAGGATTGGTGGAGCACACGGATGGCCTGATCGGCCGTGCGCGCGCCGCCTTTGATGTGTTCACCCAAAACCGCGGTACCCCTGCACTGTTCGGCTATCTTTCCGACCACGGCGATACCGTGGGCGAACACGGAATTTATGGCAAAAAGTCCTTTTTTGAAAAGTCCGTCCGCATCCCCATGGTGTTTGCGGGCAGCGGCGTGGCGGCTGGTCAGCGGATAACAGCACCTGTCAGCCTGCTGGACCTTGGCCCCACCGTGTGTGATTGGGCCGGGGCAGATCCGCTGCCGGAACCCGATGGCCAGAGCCTTGTCGCCGTGCTGCGCGGTGAATCCGCCGATGCTGACCGCACCGTGTGGAGTGAAATTGTGGACAAGCTGCCGCAGGGCGGCTGGACCTACAGCTGCATGGCCCGCCATGGGCAGCAGAAGTTCATCACCTGCCACCGGGACGAAATCCACAACCAGCTGTTTGATGTGATTGCTGACCCGGACGAAACTACCAACCTGGCCGATGCCCAGCCGGACGAAACCGCCGCCTTTGCCGCAGCTGCCGCCCGCAGAGTGGATTTTGCTGCTGCCGAAGCGCTGCAAAAACGTCATGCGGCTGCCGCCGCTGTACTGGCCAAAGCGGAAACCGGGGCCGGCGGTGATGACCGCGAACGCTACCGTGATTATCCCAGCGCCGCCAAGGAAGCCCCGCAATACTGCGTGACCAACCTGACCAGCGCACCGGGAAAAAGCCAGACCTACGAATTTTACGGCCTGCCGGATGTAAACAACTGACCCCAACCAACAACAGGAGGATACAAATGAGCCAATACGGATTTTTGTTTGACCTGGACGGCGTCATCGTGGACACCGCCAAATATCACTTTCTGGCCTGGAAGCGCCTGGCCGATGAGCTGGACATTCCCTTTACCGAGCAGGACAATGAGCGCCTGAAAGGCGTCAGCCGGATGGACAGTTTGGAGATCATCCTGGAGATCGGCAACCGCATAATGACCGAGGATGAAAAGCAGGCCCTCTGCCAGCGCAAGAACGACTGGTATGTGGAGTACATCAAAAAGCTGGAAAAAAGCGAACTGCTGCCCGGTGTGGAGAACTTTTTGAAGCAGGCACGTGCGGCAGGCATCAAGATCGCCCTTGGCTCCGCCAGCAAAAACAGCCCGCTGATTTTGGACCGACTGGGCATTACCGAACTGTTTGACGCTGTGGTGGATGGCACCCGCGTGAGCCACGCCAAGCCCGACCCCGAATACTGCGTGGTATTTGAGGACGCCGTGGCCGGTGTTCAGGCCGCCCACAATGCGGGCATGAAAGCCGTTGGCATTGGCAGCCCCGAAATTTTGGGCCAGGCTGAACTGGTTATCCCTGGTTTTGCCAACGTGACGGTGAACGACCTGCTGCAGAAGCTGGAGAACGTATGATGCCGGTTGGAGTATTGACGGATTGCAGCTGCGTGCTGATCGGCGGGCTGCTGGGCACTGTGCTTGGCAGCCGCTTTACCCCCGCCCTGCGGGAAAAATTGACGATGGTGCTTGGTTTTGATTCTATGGCCATTGGCATTAACTCCATCGTGAAAGCCAACCAGATGACCCCCGTGGTCATTGCCGTGATTTTTGGTACTCTGTTGGGTGAGCTGCTCCATTTGGAAGAGCACATCACCCATGTGTTTGGCGCTGTCACCCGCAAACTGCCGCACGATGAAGCCAACTTTGATATGGAGCGTTACATCACCGTTGTGGTGCTGTTCTGCGCCAGCGGGTTTGGCATTTATGGCGTGCTGGTAGAGGGGATGAGCGGCAGCCCCGCCGTGCTGCAATCCAAGGCTGTGTTAGATCTGTGCACCGCTGCAGTGTTTGCCGTTACGCTAGGCGTGGCGGTGGCAGTGATCGCGTTGCCCATGCTGGCGGTCATGCTGGCGCTATTCTTTGCGGCCGGGGCCATTGCATCGTTTGTCACGCCCGAAATGCTGCAGGATTTTATCAGCTGCGGCGGTGTGCTGACCATTGTGGCCGGTATGCGGGTCAGCGGCATCAAGCAGTACCCCATCGCTAACATGATCCCGGCACTGCTGCTGGTGCTGCCGGCATCGGCAATCTGGCAGACCCTGATGGTGTAACCACAATGCAATAAAAATACGGGCGGCGAAAGCTGCCCGATAGGGGAGAGAGCAAGATGAACCAAGCCAAACAGGCAGTCAACCCGTATTTGCCATCCTATGAGTATGTGCCGGACGGCGAACCTCATGTGTTCAATGGCCGAGTGTATGTATACGGCAGCCATGACCGCTTTGGCGGGAATGATTTCTGCCTGAACGATTATGTCTGTTGGTCTGCCCGCGCGGATGACCTTGCCAACTGGCGGTACGAGGGCACCAGTTACCGCAGCGTGCAGGACCCCCTGTGTGCTGAAGGCAGTACCGCCATGCGCCTGTTTGCCCCCGATGTGCAGCGCGGCGGAGATGGCCGCTATTATCTGTTCTATGCACTGGAATTCTGCGGGCGCATCTCGGTGGCGGTGTCGGAATCCCCGGTGGGGCCATTCCAATTTTATGACCATGTGCATTACCCGGATGGAACCCTGTTGGGCGCGAAAGAAGGGGACGCTTTCCAGTATGACCCCGGCATTTTTGTGGACGATAATGGTCGGGTATATCTTGTCAGCGGTTTCTGCCCTATTCCAGGCATCAACCCCAAGTTTGCTGCCATGCATCTGGTTACCAAGGGCTGCCAGCTCATTGAACTGGCAGACGATATGTGTACCGTGCGCGAAGCCCCACAGATCGTTCTGCCCCAGCAGGCGGATGCTGAGGGGACCGAATTTGCGGAGCACCCGTTTTTTGAAGCACCGTCCCTGCGCAAAGCGAATGGCCGTTATTATCTGATCTATTCTTCCACCCAGAATCACGAACTGTGCTATGCTGTGGCGGATAAGCCCCAGGGCGTTTACCATTACGGCGGAACCATTGTTTCTAACGGCGATATTGGGCTGGATGGCCGCACTGTGCCCTGCAATTATACCGGTACCAACCATGGCAGTATTGTGGAGATCAACGGTCAGTGGTATGTGTTCTACCACCGTCAGACCAACCGCACGCCCTATTCCCGCCAGGGTTGCGCCGAAAAGATCACGCTTTTGCCGGATGGCAGCATTCCCCAGGTGCGGGTCACTTCCTGCGGGCTGAACGATGGCCCGCTGAAAAGCGGATACAGCTACCCTGCGGGTATTGCCTGTTGCCTGCAAACCGCCAACGGTGCCGGCCCCTATCGCGCCAAAACCACCATCGGCGAAGAGCACCCCTACATCACCCAGGATGGCCCTGACGGCGATATTTTTGCCCAGCAGTATGTTGCCAACCTGCGCGATGGCTCCAACGCGGGCTACCGCAGCTTTTTGCTGCATCCCGGTACCAATCTTACAGTTACCTATCGCTGCACTGGCGATGGTACGCTGGAAATTGCCGCAAAGGAAAGTGGTGCCTTGGCCCTTGTATTCCCGGTAACTGCCAGCAATACCTGGCAGACTGCGATGGGCACTTTGCAGCTGGATGGCGAACAGGAATTGTGGTTCACCTACCGCGGTACAGGCGCACTGGACCTGCGCGGTTTCAAATTGTAAAATATGCGGAATTTGGCAAAAGTGCGGTCTACCTACTTGCCAAATAGGAAAAAAAGAATATACTGATGTAAAACGAAACGGAGTTGGCAGCCTCATCATCCCTGCCATCCCCGCCGCGTTTTATAAAAACCGCTCTTCCGCCAGCTCCGCGGCAGTTTTTTCGCACTGGCGCAGGTAGACGGCATAATTTTCGGCCGCTTTCTGGAAGATCTCGGCGCAGTGGGTGCTTTGTTCCGCCAAGGTCGGCACATCAAAAAGCCAGCGCAGGTCATCCGCAGGAGAGGTACGGTCTTTTACAAATTGGGAAATCAGCATCCGGGGTACGTGGTTATAGAACTGGTCACCCACGCGGTCGTCTTCATTGGGGCCATAGGGCACGGTAAACTGTGCATAGTCGGTCAGGCACTGGGCAACATCGCTCCGATGCAGCAGCCCATAATAGGCAACCGTGTAGGCGATGCTCTGCTGTACCGCGTCCACGGTTCCATCCCGCCAGCAGCGGGCAATCAAATCCAGCAAAAAGGCGTACGGCTTGATGTTGGAACAGTTGATAAGCCAGTAATCATCCGCACCATGGATCAGCACAATGGTGTAATTCTTCGGGCTGCCGACAAAAATCAGCGGCTGGAAGAAGTCCTGCCAGATCCAGTAGAACGCGAAGATGGCCGCCGAAACGATAGCGGGCTGAACAACGGGCACCAGAATTTTGAACAGGATACCGATTTTGGAGCAGCCATCGATCATGGCCGCTTCATCCAGCTCTTTGGGGATGCCGCGCATGTACTGCACGATCAAAAAGACGAAGAACGCACCGCCGAATGCCCACGGCAGGATCATGGCCAGCAGCGTATCGTTGAGGTGGAGCTTTTTCAGGATAATGTACTGCGGAACGACCATGACCTGTGCGGGGATCATCATGGTCATGATGATGCAGCCAAACCAGAAGTTGGCACCGAAGAACTTGACGCGGGATACCGCATAGGCTGCCAGCAGGAAGGAGAAAATCGTGCAGACAACGCCGATGACCGTAACGATGGCAGAGTTCATAAAGAAATGCCCGAAACTGTCCCCCGTCGTGCTGGCAAAGCCGGAATTGTAGTTTTTGATGATGCCCCAGCTTTCCGGCAACAGGGAATAGGTGTTCTTGAACATCGTATCATTGGATTTGAATGAGCTCGCCACCAGCCACAGCAGCGGGTAAATCATGATAAAACCCAACAGGCAGGAAAAAACATGGAACACAACGGAAGCCATTTTTTTGTTTTTCTGTTCGCCAACCATGGAAAAACCTCCTTATTCAGCTTCGTAATGTACCCATGCGTTCTGGGTTTTGAACAGGATAGCGATAGCAAGGCCGATGATGACCACCAGGATCCACGCCAGTGCGCAGGAATAACCCATGTGGAAGTTCGTAAACGCCAAGCGGTAGAGATGCGGTGGAAGCAGGGGTGCTGTCAGCAGTGCTGCTGGCGGTAGTGGAACCGCCGCAGGCTGCCAGAGAACCAGCCATCAGAACGGCTATGGCGGCGCTCATCATGCGCTTGTTTTTCATTTTGATTTTCCTCCTTCAATCTCTGGGGCGCTTTCTCGTGTGCCCCTTTCGTTGTCTTTATCATACACATTTTTCCACAATTTGAGAATGGACGCATCCGACCTGTTTCTTGAACAAATCCGACTTTTTACAGAAACCGGACTTTTGCTGCTGACAAAGTCGGATCCGTTCAAAGGCATGTGCCCCGGGTGGAATAGATTTTATGGTAAAATCATGCTTTTGTCGGTGCGAGATGTATTCTGATGTGTGTATTGAGATGAAAATCTTGATACTGTACAGTGCTATTGGTTCGATGGCGACAGTGGATTCTGCGCTTTTTAGTAGTAGTGCAATTCGTGTGATAAAGATGGTTGTTCTGCCTCTCCTCTATATTTCGCTAAACCTATCTTTAGCGAAATTTGTAATGGGGCACATTTATACCCTCTCCATTTTACAGCTGACAATTCAGCAAAGCCCGCCCATGACGATGCCCGCATCGTGCCGCACGATCGATATACTTTGCAGCTGCTTTTCAAATAACATCAAACCCAATATTTACTGAGCGGCGCTTCTGCGCCGCGGTCCACCATAATGATTCATTATTGGCAACACCGCACAATTCCCGCCTAGCGGCTTAAGCACCGCTCCGGCACTTAGAATTATGCGGTATTGCCTATTCTTTATTACTTATTCTTTTTTTCGCGCCCAACTCCTAACGGTCTCTCTGCCTAATTTTCTTTCGTCAAACTTGCTATTTTCCGTTTTCTCCAAACTTTCACACACTTGTTTGTAAATAATCATGAATTTATCACAAATGTATTGACGATGGGGCAGGTTTGGCGTATGATACAGATATTGAAACAAATATTCCGGTAAACATGAAATTTGAGAAACAATAGTTCGAAACCGTCTTCGTGTGGCAGCCAGCCGCGGGGTATTTGTTGCCGGGTAACCGGGGCGCAAGGCAGTATTGGCCTTGGTTTACCCATTTTTGTGGAACACGCCGCTTTCGCTTGCAACCCTGATAGCGGCATTATAAAAAAGAAAACCATATTAAGGAGGATACCCCATGAAAAAGTCAGTCAGCCGTACCTTGGCCATGGCTTTGGCCGCCTGCATGGCAGCAGGCACTTTGGCCGCCTGTGGAAGCAGCGGTTCTTCCGCGGTCGCTTCCAGCGCAGCTGAATCTACCACAGATTCCACTGCCGCTTCCACCGAATCCGGCACCCCGGATTACTCCAATGAGGACCCCATCAACATCCGAATTTATCTGTCGGATAATGCTACCCTTCCTTATAAAGAAGACTGGCTCACCTTTACCGAAGTGCAGAAGCGCTGCAACGTCAACCTGGACGTTGAGGCCATTCCTATTGCGGACTACTCTACCAAGGTTTCTCTGGCACTGAATACCGGCGAGAACGTTCCCGACGTCATCCTGTACCAGTCCACCACCGGTGAGAATGCTTCTTTGGCTCTGAACGGCGCTCTGGTTCCCATCAGCGACTACAGCGACTGGACCCCCAACTTCACGCCCGCGTTGAGGAAATGGACCTGCAGGACGATGTGGATATGCTGAACCTGCAGGACGGCAAGCGCTACTATATGCCGTCTTTGACCGATAAGCCGTTCTACGACGGCGGCCTGATCCTGCGTGAGGATTATCTGGAATCCAAGGGTCTGGAAGCCCCCAAGACCTTTGATGACCTGTACGAGATCCTGAAGGCTTACAAAGCGGATTATCCCGATTCTTACCCGCTCACCATTCTGGCTGGTCCCCGCGTTCTGTTCCGCATGACGATGCCTTCCTTCGGCATCAGCGTGGGCAAAAACAGCGCCGATGGCTCTTACGTTCTGAGCTATGATTACGACAACAAAGATTTCTTTGCTGGCGCAATTGATGATAAGTGCAAAGAATACTTCGCATTCCTGAGCAAGCTCTACGCCGAAGGCCTGCTTGACCCCGAAATGGCTGACCCCATTGATGGTGATAAGTGGAGCCAGAAGTTGGCTACCGGTTCTTCCATGGCCACCTACGCTTACTATGACCAGATCGGCGGCGTGGAAGCTGCCAGCGAGATCGACGGCTTTAAACTGCAGATGTATGCACCGCTGGAAGGCCCCGCAGGTGCCCACCACCAGCCCAAGTCCCGCACCGGTTCCGGCATCATGTTCCCCAAAAAGACTGCTGAACGCGATGATTTCGAGCGCATTGTCCGCACCATCGATGAAATGTTCTACTCTGAGGAGAATGCAAAACTGTGGTGCCTGGGTGTTGAAGGCGAGACCTACACCATGGACGGCGACAAGATCGTTTACTCTGACGATATTGTGAACAGTGCTGACGGCATTTATAAGAGCATGCAGCTCAAGTACGGCTGCGGTTCCGACGTTACCCAGATGGTCTGGATCAACGAGCGTGAAATGTCCAAATACGACGAGAACTATGCCGAAATCAACACCGAAGTTGCTGCAATGGATGATGCTATCCAGCCCATACCTCCCACCCCGCAGTTTGACGACCTGACCGCTGAGGATGCCGCCAGCCTGCGCACCCCGCTGGGCGATACCTTTGAAGTTTGGGCAGATGCTTTCATCACCGGCAAGAAGAGCACCGACACCGATTGGGATGCTTACGTTGCTGAAATGAAGAACCTGAGCATTGACCAGTACCTGCAGATGTACAACGACAACAATAAGTAAAATATTGACCAGTTGATCCTCAGCAGGGGGCATATCCGTGGAGGATATACCCCCTGCTCTTATTTTTAAGGGCAGGCGCGGTTCGCGCCGCCCCCAACCAAAGGAGCGCAATCCATGGGTAAGGCAAAAGCAAAGCTTACGCCGGCCGAAAAGGCCCAGCGGCGTTTGCATACCATCAAGCACCTGAAGCAGTACAGCGCATTATATGCCATGATGATTCTGCCGCTGCTGTATTTCATCATCTTCAAATACGTTCCCATGTTCGGCAATATTCTGGCATTCCGGCGCTACCGCCCCGGCCAGGGTATGTTTGGCACCGAATGGACCCTGCGCTACTTTGAGCGGTTCCTGAAAGACCCCGCTTTCTGGCGCGCATTCCGCAACACGTTAGTGGTTTCGCTGGAAAACCTGGTTATCAACTTCCCGCTGCCCATTATCTTCGCAATCCTGCTGAACGAAGTGCGCAATAAGCACCTGAAAAAAGTTGTGCAGACTATCTCCTACATGCCGCGCTTTATCCACGGTGGTCGTTATCGCCATCATGAACGAGATTCTTTCTCCCAGCACCGGCCTGCTGAACAACTTTCTGCACAACGTCTTCGGCATGACCCCCATCTACTTCATGAACGAGCCAGGCTGGTTCCGCCCGCTGTACATCCTGTCGGAATCCTGGCAGTACACCGGCTGGACCGCCATCATCTATCTGGCCGCTATCACCGGCATCAGCAGCGATCTGTATGAAGCCGCTGAGATGGATGGCGCTACCCGCCTGCAGCAGATCTTCCACGTGACCATCCCCTCCATCATGCCTACCATCATGGTCATGCTGATCATGAACGTTGGCCGTATGCTGAGCATTGGCTATGAAAAGGTCCTGTTGATGTACACTCCGTCTAACTCCGGCGTCAGCGATATCATTGATACGCTGGTTTACCGCACCGGTCTGCAGAACCAGAACTACTCTTACGCAACGGCCATTGGCCTGTTTGGCGGCATCATTGGTCTGATTCTGGTTTCAGGCTCCAACGCAATCAGCAAAAAGCTGACGGACGAAAGCCTGTATTAAGTGAGGCAAAAAGATGAGCAAGTATTATAAAACAAAAGAAAACGTCGTTTTTGACACCATTGTCAACCTGGTCATGATCTTTACCCTGCTTGTCTGCTTTTTGCCGTTTTTGTATATGGCAGCGCTGTCCCTCTCCAGTTCCAAGGCCATCATCAACAACCAGGTCCTGTTCTGGCCAGTCGGCTTTAACCTGGATGCTTACAAGCAGATCTTCACCTACCCCAACTTTTTCCAGGCATATGGCAATACCTTTATTTATACCATCGGCGGTACTACCATCGCTATGTTGATGACGATCATGTTCGCCTATCCCCTGTCCAAAGACAACCTGATGGGCCACAAGGTTTTCATGAAGATCGTTGTTATCTCGATGTTTTTTGCCGGCGGCATGATCCCCAACTACCTGCTGGTATCCTCTTTGCACCTGACCGGCACCCGCTGGGCTATGCTGCTGCCCTTCTGCATCAGCCAGTTCAACCTGATCATCATGATCAACTCTTTCAAATCTCTCCCGCACGAGCTGGAGGAAGCTGCTCTTATTGACGGCCTGGGCTATTGGGGCATTCTGCGCCGCATCATTGTGCCGCTTTCCACCGCTGCCATTGCAACGGTCGGCCTGTATTATGCGGTGTTCTTCTGGAACGACTGGTTCAATTCTTTGATCTACCTCAATAAGGAGCAGTACCCCGTTATGCTGTTCCTGCGCAACATTGTCAACGGCACTGCCATGGTTGGCGATGGTGCAGGCTCTGCGGATAAATCCTCCCTGGGTATTGCCATCAAGTCTGCCGTTATCATTGTTTCCACCCTGCCCATCATCATCCTGTATCCCTTCCTGCAAAAATACTTCGTCAAGGGCCTTACTGTCGGCGGCGTCAAGGGTTAATGCCCGCCGCACAGCAGGCAGGGCTCTACACCTGCCAAATGCGAGGAATTGTTTATGGTAAAACTGGATCATATTTCAACCGAGCAGCGGAACCCGGCAACCAGCCATATTGATGAGGTTTCAACGCTTGAGATCGTCCGCCTGATGAACCAGGAGGACAAAAAAGTAGCCGAAGCGGTGGAAGTGGTTCTGCCGCAGATCGCTGCAGCTGTGGATGTGATTTACGCCGTGCTGCAAAAAGGCGGACGGCTGATTTATTGCGGATGTGGTACTTCCGGCCGTCTTGGCGTGCTCGATGCAGCCGAATGCCTGCCTACATTCAGCGCCGGGCGCGATATGGTGGATGCCGTTATTGCGGGCGGCCAGCGCGCCATGCTGATCCCGGTGGAGGGCGCCGAGGACAACCGCGACCTTGGCAAAGAGGACCTGGAAAAGCTGAATTTCAGCCAGAAGGATGTTCTGTGCGGCATTGCCGCCAGCGGCCGCACCCCCTATGTGCTGGGTGCGATGGAGTATGCCCACAGCCTTGGCGCAGCGGTCATCAGTGTAACCTGCTGCCCCGGCAGTGAGGTAGACACCCGGGCTGACATTGGCATTTCCCCCATGCCGGGGCCGGAAGTTATAACCGGTTCCACCCGCCTGAAAAGCGGCACTGCCCAAAAAATGGTGCTGAACATGCTTTCCACCGCCACCATGATCAAGCTGGGCAAAGTGTATGGCAACCTGATGGTTGATGTGCGCGCCAGCAACGAAAAGCTGGTGGAGCGCTGTGTACGCATTGTGCGCACCGCCACCGGTGCCGACAGTGTTGCCGCCCGCAACGCCCTGGAGCAGTGCGGTTACAGCGCCAAAACCGCTATCCTGATGATTCTCTGTAAAATTGACGCCCCCACCGCGGAAGCAAGACTGGAAAAAACACACGGGAGAATTGCGGAAGCGCTGAACAACCTATAATTCAGAATTAACAATAATGAATAATTAAAAAAGAATAAAGAATAATGTTGGTGGACCGCGGCGCACTTGCGCCGCTCAGGAAATATTAGGTTTGCTGCTATTTGAAGCTGAGTGATGAACCATATAACATCCTGTAGGGCACGATGCCCTCATCGCGCCGGCGTTCACGGTACGACAGTCAAAAATTGTAATACACCTATACTCCACCACAAATTCCTAATTTCTCATTGCTCATTTCTAATTCATATGAACTCCTACCTCCTAATTCCTAACTAACACTGGTGCTTACCATGAAAATTTTTGCTCAAAAACTTCTGGTGGGCCGTACATTCCTAGCCAATCAGACCGTGACGGTCGAAGACGGCCAGATCACTGCCATTGGTGGCGGGGGTCCGGCCGATTTTTCTGTCTGGGCCTTAACACCCGGACTGGTTGACCTGCACTGCCACGGCGGCCAGGGCTTTGACCCGGAGCTGAATGAACGCCCCCTGCCCGAGTTCCTGACCATCCTGCTGTGCCACGGCGTAACGGATGTGCTGCTCACCCTTGGGGCGGAGCCGCTGCCCACCATGCGCCGGGCGCTGGCGGTGGTACAAACCGCCATGCAGCAGCAGGCCGCAGGCAAACTGCCCGGCGCGCATATTTTGGGTGTTCATCTGGAAGGACCCTTTTTGAGTCCCGAACGTCCCGGTGCCATGCCACCCGCCGCGCTGCTGCCGCCAACCCTCGCCGCGTACCAAACGCTGGTACAGGGGTATGAATCCGTCATCCGGCAGGTGACCCTTGCCCCGGAGCTTCCCGGTGCGCTGGAACTTGGCGCAGCTCTGGCGGCGCGAGGTATCCGGGTGCAGGCCGGGCACACCGATGCTGATTACGAGACCGCCCAGCGTGCTTTTTCTGCTGGATTTACAGGTCTGTGCCATACCTTCAACGCCTGCCGCCCCCTGCGCCACCGCGACCCCGGTGTGGTGGCCGCCGCTCTGCTGGATCCTAACGTGACCACCGAGTGCATCTGCGATCTGGTTCACCTGCACCCCGCCGCTTTGCAGCTTGTCTACCATATGAAAGGCCCTGAAGCGATGATTGCCGTATCCGACAGTGTGGCTACCCATGGTCTGCCCGATGGACGCTACACCGTGGCCGGGCAAGATTATATTGTGCAAAACGGTGTGAGCCGCTGCGCAAACGGTACCCTGAACGGTGGCGGTGTTTATCTGGACGGTGCAGTGCGCAATTTGCAGAGCATTGGGACCCCCGCACAGGACGCCTGCCTGATGGCATCTACCACCCCCGCCGCCCTGCTCGGCCTGCCCCGCACCATCCACCCCGGCCACCCCGCCGTGCTGGTGGGATGGAGCGAAGGATGGCAGGTGGAGAGGGTATGGCGAGATAGTTAGGAGGGAGGAGTTGGCGGCGCGGCAAGGTCCGGTATGAAATCATTAGAAATTAGCAATGAGTAATTAGGAATTGCTTGTGAGGATGAGATTCGTCATCGGCTAACGGGGACGCTATACCGCAATTTGCAGAATGGTGCAAGGCTTTGTCTTACGGTAGGGCGGGGGTACCCGACCCCACCGAGACAGTGCCCTATTCCACGTTATAAAGATGTTGTGACATCTATCCCGCGAATTCAGAACGTTTTGTGGGCCAAGGTACGTTTTAATAAACAACGAACCTGATATCTCCTGAGCGGCGCAGCGCGCCGCGGTCCACCGACATTATTCTTTATTATTTATTCATTATTCTTTTTTCTCTTCGCTCCGCTCACCCTCAAATTTCTCATTACTAATTTCTAATTCTCCACAACGCTCCATCGAGGTTCAACCATGTTTCTTTCCGGTATTGATATTGGCGGTACAAGCATTAAGTTCGGCATTTTTGATGAACAGCTGAACCTTTTGCAGCAGTGGAGCCGCCCCACACCCAAAGAACCTGCCGAAGCCGCCGCGCTGATTGCGGCGCAGTTGGAACCGTATCACGTTGCGGCTATTGGGGCCGGTGCGCCCGGCACGCTGAACGCTGCGCGCGAAACCATTACGGCGGATAATCTGGCATGGGTAGATGTGCCCCTTGCTGCGTTGCTGCGCCGGGCGTCCGGTCTACCCGCGGTGGTCATTAACGATGGCCACGCGGCAATGTTGGCCGAAATGCGTTCCGGTGCACTGCAAAATGTACGGACAGGTATTCTGCTCACCCTGGGTACCGGCATTGGCGGGGGCATTGTCATCAATGGGCAGTGCTGGCGCAGCCCCACCGGGCTGGCCCCGGAACTGGGGCATATCATCACCCACAGCGACGGTCTGCCCTGCCCCTGTGGCCAGTGCGGCTGCTTTGAACAGTACGCTTCGGCCACCGCGTTGATCCGCATGGCCGGCGGCGAGTCCCCCGCCGACCTGATTGCCCGCGCCCGCAGCGGCAATGCTGCGGCGCAGGCCGTGTTTGCCCAGTATGTGCACGAGCTTTGCACCGGCATTGTTTCCCTCAACTCCATTTTTGCGCCGGAGGTCGTAGCCCTGGGCGGTGGCATCAGCGAGGCAGGCGATTTTCTGCTGGATGCCTGCCACACCACTTTGGCCCGCCTGCACGCCAACCCCCAGCCCACCCTCCGCCTTGCCGCCCACCGCAACACCGCAGGAATCATTGGTGGGGCGATTGCAAGTTTGAAGTTAGGAGTTACGATGCATGAAGGCCTGATACAAAATAATTAGGGCAATACCGCATAATTCTAAGTGCCGATACGGCGAGCGAGGTGCGGCA
>ERZ827512.2147-NODE-2147-length-16841-cov-9.005183_pt1 | contig 16841 bp, 18 predicted proteins | sample MGYA00519916_ERZ827512 | MGnify/ENA primary metagenome ERZ827512 (study PRJEB31778, sample SAMEA3449335) | human gut metagenome | biome: human gut; feature: human-associated habitat; material: faeces | place: United Kingdom | collected 2010/2012 ... | reverse complement strand
CTCGCCCGATTTGAGTTTTCGACTAAAAGGAGAAAATCTCAAAGGGCTAGCGATTATAGCTTTTATATACTAGGAAGTTCGAAGAACTTTCATAGTATATAAAAATAGAGTGGCACTTTCCTGTAAAGGATAAGTGCCACTTTGTGCTATTGGTTAGTTAATTTTAACAAGTCTAAATTTGGAAAAAATATTAATAAATATTTGTTGAGATTTTTATTTTCATATGTTAAAATTAGAATGACTTACAAAAGGAGGAAAATAAAAGATGGAGAAAAAGAAATATGAAAAAATAATTATATCAATAATATTAATAATACAGACGATAATATTTATAATAGTAGGAGCAAATAAATCATATATTCATATGGACGAAGCATATTCATTAGGTCTTGCAAGTTATGATAAAGTTGAAATACAAGATAATGAAAACTTTTATAATATATGGCATGATGGAAAATATTATGAAGATTATCTATGTGTAAATGATGATGAAATTGGTCAATATAAACAAGTATATGAAAATCAAAAAAATGATGTTCATCCACCTTTATATTATTTAATATTAAGATTTGCAATGGGATTCCATAAAAATAGTTATTCAAAATGGCCAGGAATAATAATAAATATGATAATATATGCATTTGTAACAATATTTATGTATTTGATACTAAACAAAATATTAAAAGACAAATACAAATATAAAGAAAAATCTGCAATTATAGCTATGGTATCATCACTTGTATTAGCATCAATAACAAATGTAATATATATAAGAATGTATGCATTATCAACACTAAATGTATTGATTACAACATATTTACACTTAATGCTATTAGAGAAGAAAGAAATAGATTATAAGTTATTAATATTTATAGGAATTTCAGCACTTGCAGGTTCATTAACACATTATTATTATTTATTTTATTTAGCAATGATGTTTATAATGTTTGCAATAAAATATATAAAAGAAAAAAGATATAAAGAATTAATTGCATATATAGTAACAATGTGTATAGCAGGTGTAACATCTTTAATAATTTTCCCATATTCAATAAAACATTTATTTTTTGGATATAGAGGACAAGGAGCCTTAAGCAAATTAACGCAAATTTCAGAGTTTTTAAAAAGCATAAAGATGTATATAAAGAAATTTAATAGACACGCATTTAATGGCTTGTTATTTATTTTACTAGCATTGATAGTTGGATTAGGAATTTATAAAAAGGCAAATAAAAAGAAAATATTTGAGAACAAAAATCAGTATATAAAATATATAGCAATTCCAACAGCATTTTATACTTTATTAGTTTCATTATCAGCCCCTTGGATTGAATTAAGATATATAATGCCAGTATGTGGATTAGTATTTATATTAATTATATATTTATTAGAAAATGTTTTGGAAAATATTTTTAATGAAAAAAATGTATTTAGAGTTTTGGCAGTATGTTTAGCAATTATATTGATAACACCTATAATATTTAAGATGGAGCCAGAAGAAGAATTTTTAGATAAAAGGGATATTGTAGAAGAGGTTCAAAATGAATTAAATGTTCCAACAATTTATATGTTTAATTCTAATGAAAATAGATTTTTAGATGATATATTGTTATTTTCAAAGTTAGATAATTCATATATAGCTAAAGATGTAGAATGTACAGATGAAAATATAAATAAAATTTTGAATGGTAAAGATTTATCAAATGGAATTTTAGTATTTATAAATGGTGGACAAAATAATGATGAAATGATGGAAAAAATAAAAAATGCAACAGGATTAAATGAATGGAAATGGATTAAAGGATTAAATGCTTGTAATATATATTTAGTTAAGTAATAGTAAAAAACACTTCGTTTGAAGTGTTTTTTTGTACATTTATGCGCGACTTTTAGCAATTGCTATAATTATAAAAAATGTCAATGGTAAGAAAAATGTCTTAAAATACTAAATTGTACTGACCTCCCAGTATAATCAAAAAACATCAAAAAAATGGTATAAATATATAAGGTTTACAAACGAAACCAAAATTAAGAAAATAAGGAAAAAGAATGGAAAGATTATATAAATATATAGAAATAACAGATTTAAAAGATATGCTAAAAAAATCAGGAGAAAAATATGGTGAAAAAATAGCATATAAAATAAGGCAAGAAAATGGATATAAAGAAATCACACATAATGAAGTAAGAAAAATGGTTGATGGACTTGGAACAAAATTGATAGATATGGGATTAAAAGATAAAAGAATAGCTGTAATAGGTGAAAATAGATATGAATGGGAAATAGCGTATTTATCAATAGTTTGTGGGACAGGAACAGTAGTACCATTAGACAAATCATTACCAGAAAATGAATTAGAAAGTTTAATTGAAAGATCAAAAGCAGAAGCAATAATATGTTCACAAAAATATGTCGAAATATTAAAAAAGACAAAATTAAAATATATCATTTCAATGGATTTAGAAAAAGATAATGATGGAATCATATCACAAAAAAGACTTATATCAGAAGGAATACAGCTAGTAAAATCTGGAAATACAAGTTTTATAAATGCAAAAATTGATAATGAAAAAATGAGTATAATGTTATTTACATCTGGAACAACATCAATATCAAAAGCAGTAGCACTTTCACATAAAAATATATGTTCAAATTTAATGGATATATCATCAATATTAGATGTAAATTCATCAGATGTGTTTTTATCATTTTTACCATTACATCATGTATTTGAATGTACAGTTGGATTTTTATTTTCATTATATGTTGGAGCTGAAACAGTATTTTGTGATGGAATTAGACATATTCCAGAAAACTTAGCTGAATATAAGGTTTCTGTAATGGCATCTGTTCCAGCAATATATGAAAGATTATTCAAAATAATAAAAAAACACTTAGAAAAACAAGGAAAAGTTGAACAAATACTTGAAGATGAAGAAAAATATAAAGATTCAAGTATGGAAAAGAAAAAAGAAGTATTTAAAGAAATACATGATTTACTTGGTGGAAATATAAAACTATTTATAAGTGGTGCTGCAAGTTTAGAACCAAGTATTGAAGAAAAATTTAGAAGGCTTGGATTTAATATGGTTCAAGGATATGGATTAACAGAGACATCACCAGTTGTTGCAATAGGAAATAAAAAATATCATAAAACAGGATCTATTGGAAAATGTGTTCCAAGTGATGAAGTAAAATTATTAGATATAAATAAAGATGGAATTGGAGAATTAGCAGTAAAAGGACCTAATGTAATGCTTGAATATTATGAAAACAAAGAAGCAACAGAAAAAGTATTAAAAGATGGATGGTTTCAAACTGGTGATTTAGCAAGAATTGATGAAGAGGGTTATATATTTATTTGTGGAAGAAAGAAAAGTGTAATTGTATTAAAAAATGGCAAAAATATTTTCCCAGAAGAAATGGAAACATTAATTAATAAAGAAGATGGTGTAGAAGAATCATTTATTTTTGGAAAACCAATTTCAAAAGATCCAAATGATATAAAGATTTTTGTAAAAATTGTTTATAACAAAGAAAGTTTTGAAGGAAAAACAGAAACTGAAATAAAAGAATATTTTAATGAAAAAATAAAATCAATAAATAAAACAATGCCACATTATAAAGCAATTAGAGGAATTATTATTTCAGACAAACCATTAATAAAAACTACAACAAATAAAATTAAAAGAGAAAAAAATTTAGAACAAATAATTAAGGAGTTATAATGACAAAACAAATTTTAGGTAATGTATTTGAAAATTATGAAGAAATTGACTCTACACAAACAGAAATACATAGAAGAATAGAAAAATGTAAAATACAAAATGGAACAATTATAATGGCAAATAGACAAACAAATGGAAAAGGAACACATGGTAGAGTTTGGCATACAGGTAATGAAAATAATATTGCATTTTCATTTTATATTGAAACAGAATGTGAACCACAAAAACTTGAAGGAATAACAATAGAAATTGCACAAATATTAATACAAATTTTTGAAGAAAAATATGGAATAAATCTTCAAATAAAAGCTCCAAATGATATTTATTATAATGGAAAAAAAGTTGGTGGAATATTAACAGAATCTAAAATTGTTGGACAAAAAACGAAATATATAGTTGTAGGAATAGGCATAAATACTAATGGGAAGAACTTTAGTGATGATATAAGAAATATTGCAACATCAATTAAAAAAGAATTTAACATAGATGTTGATAATTTATTTATTGTAAATGAATTTTGCAAAATATTTGAAAAAAGATTAATGAAAAGGATAGAAGAATAATATGAAAATAGGATTTTTGTTCCCAGGTCAAGGTTCACAATATGTTGGAATGGGAAAAGATTTATATGAGAAATATGAGGAAGTTAGAAATATATATGATAGAGTAGAAAATTTGACAGGAGTAAATGTGAAAAAGATATCATTTGAAGGCCCTGAAGAAGAGTTAAATCAAACTAAAAATACTCAAATTTGTATTTTAACAATGAGTTTAGCAATATTAGAAATACTTAATAAAAATGGAATTAAAGCAGAAATATCAGCAGGTTTAAGTCTTGGTGAATATTCTGCACTAATATATAGTGGAATATTAAATTTTGAAGATGGAGTAAAATTAGTTCAAAAACGTGGAGAATATATGCAAAATTTAGTTCCTGATGGTGAATGGCTAATGTCAGCTATACTTGGAATGGGAGAAAATGAAGTTGAAGAAGTATGTTCAAAAGTTCAAAATGGATTTGCAGTACCAGTAAATTTTAATTGCCCAGGTCAAATTGTAATTTCAGGTGATAAAGATGGAATAAAAGAAGCAGAAAATATAGCTAAACAATATGGTGCTAGAAGAGTTATTGAATTAAAAACATCAGGTCCTTTTCATACTATAAAATTACAAAAAGCATCTGATGAATTAAGAAAAGAATTAGATAAAATAAAATTTAATAATGGAGATTCAAAAGTTATTAAAAATATAGATGCTGAAGTTTATACAGAAAATGATGATATGAAAGATATTTTAGCAAAACATATAATAAGTCCAGTAAGATTTTCAAAGAGTTTAGAAAATATGATTAAACTTGGTGTTGATACTTTCATTGAAATAGGTCCAGGTAAGACATTGTCTGGATTTGCTAAAAAGATTAAAACAGATAAAGAGATTAGGATTTTTAATGTGACAGATGTGGAAACATTGAAAAACGTTTTATATCAAGTTTTGGAAAAAAATTAATTATTTTTCAATAAGAAAGGTGGAAGAAAATGGATAAGTGTGCATTAATAACAGGTGCAACAAGAGGAATAGGCAAACAAATAGCAATAACATTAGCAAAACAAGGTTATAATATTGCATTAAATTATAGAAAAGAAAATGAAGAACTAGAAAATACCAAAAAAGAAATTGAAGAAATTGGAGTTCAAGTTCTAGCAGTAAAAGGTGATGTTGCAAATTTTGAAAATTGTGAAAACTTTGTAAAACAAGTAATAGAAAGATTTGGACAAATAGATGTATTAGTAAATAATGCAGGAATTACAAAAGATATGTTACTTATGAGAATGAAGAAAGAAGATTTTGAACAAGTAATAGATACTAATTTAGTTGGAACATTTAATGTTACAAAAAATGTAGTGCCATATATGATGAAAGCTCGTTCTGGAAGAATAATTAATATTTCATCTGTTGTTGGAATTTCAGGTAATGCAGGTCAAACAAATTATTCTGCATCAAAAGCAGGAATTATCGGATTTACAAAGAGTTTAGCTAAAGAGATTGCTTCAAGAAATATTTTAGTAAATGCTGTTGCTCCTGGTTTTATTGAAACAAATATGACTGATGTTTTAAAAGATGATGTTAAACAGGAAATTGCCAAAAATATTCCTTTGAAAAGAATGGGAACTACTCAAGATGTTGCTAATGTTGTTAAGTTTTTAGCTTCTGATGATAGTTCTTATATTACTGGGCAAGTTATTAATGTTGATGGTGGTATGCTTATGTAATTTGAATAATAATTACAATTTTCAGTTAATACATACTGAGGCTGTAACAAGCAAGCCTTAACAGCCTCAGTGTTCGTCAAAATTTAATTATTATTCAAATAAAATAAGTAAAAAAATAGGAGAGAAAGATATGGAAAGAAGAGTAGTAATTACAGGACTTGGAGCAATAACTCCAATAGGAAAAGATGTAAATGAATCATGGAATAGTATATTAAATAAAAAATGTGGAATTGATAATATTTCTTTATTTGATAATTCTACATTTAAAACAAAAGTAGATGCAGAAGTTAAAAATTATGAATCACAAGAATATTTTGATTTGAAACAATCAAAAAGATTAGATAGAAGTTCACAATTTGCAATTATAGCTTCAAGAGAAGCTTTTAAAGATAGTGGAATTACAAAAGAAAATACAGATTTTGAAAGAGTAGGAGTATTTGTAAGTTCAGGAATTGCAGGGTTAAGCACAATTCAAGAACAATGTACAATAAATTGTACAAAAGGACATAATAGAATTTCACCAATGTTTATTCCAATGTCAATTGCAAATATGCCAGCAGGAAATGTTGCAATTGAATTAGGTGCAAAAGGGGAATCAATTTCAATACTTTCAGCTTGTGCATCATCAACACATGCAATAGGAGAAGCATATAAAACAATAAAATATGGTTCAGAGGATGTAATAATAGCAGGTGGTTCAGAAGCATCAATATGTGAAATTGGAATTGCAGGATTTGAAAATATGAAAGCATTATCAAGTGCAACAGATATAACAAGAGCAAGTATTCCATTTGATAAAGAAAGAAGTGGATTTGTAATGGGAGAAGGTGCAGGTGTTTTAGTTTTAGAAGAACTAGAACATGCACAAAAAAGAGGTGCAAAAATATATGCTGAAATAATTGGATATGGTGCAACATCAGATGCTTATCATATAACATCACCAGCTCCTGATGGAGAAGGTGCAGCAAGGGCTATGACAAGAGCAATAGAAGATGCAAAAATAAAACCAGAAGATATAAATTATATAAATGCACATGGAACTTCAACACATTTAAATGATTCTTGCGAAACAATGGCAATAAAAAAAGCATTAGGAGAATATAGTTCAAAAGTAATGATAAGTTCAACAAAAGGAAATACAGGTCATTTATTAGGAGCTGCAGGTGGAGTAGAAGCAATTTTCTGTACAAAAGCAATTGAGCAAGGAAAAGTTCCACCAACTATTAATTATAAAGAAAAAGATGAAGAATGTGATTTAGATATAGTTCCAAATGAAGTAAGAAATGAAAAGATAAATATTGCAATGTCAAACTCCTTAGGATTTGGAGGACATAATGCAAGTATTATTTTAAAAAAATATGAGTAATATTGCTGACAGAAAGGAATATAAAAATGAATTATGAAGATATAAAAAAATTAATTGATGACATGGGGAATTCTAAATTAACAGAGATTTCAATAGATTTTCCAGATGGAACTAAAATTGGAATGAAAAAAGAAGTAAAAGTAGTTGAAAAATTACAAGAAAAAAATATACAACATATTGAACAAAAAGAAGTAAATGAAATTGTAGAAACTGAAACACAAGAAGATAATTGCAAAATTGTGAAATCACCAATGGTTGGAACATTTTATTTAAAACCAGATCCTAATTCAAATCCTTATGTAGAGATTGGAAAAAAAGTAAAAAAAGGTGATATTTTATGTATTATAGAAGCAATGAAATTAATGAATGAAATAGAATGTGAATTTGATGGTGAAATTGCAGAAATACTTGTTAAAGATGGAGAAATGGTTGAATATGGAAAGCCATTATTTAAGATAAAATAAAAGGAAGGAAAATAAAGATGTTAAATAAAGAGCAAATAAAGGAAATAATACCACAAAGAGAACCATTTTTAATGATAGATGAGGTAGAAGAATATATACCAGGAGAAAGTGCAGTAGCATATAAATATGTAAATGAAGAAGAATGGTATTTTAAAGGACATTTTCCTGGAAATCCAATAATGCCAGGTGTATTAATAACAGAAAGTCTAGCACAAGCAGGAGCAATTGCAATATTAAGTATGGAAGAAAATAAAGGAAAAAATGCTTTATTTGGTGGAATAGACAAAATGAAATTCAAAAAAATGGTTGTTCCAGGAGATAAGTTAAAATTAGAAGTAAAAATTATAAAAAGAAAAGGTCCAATTGGAATTGGAGAAGCAATAGCCACAGTTGATGGTAAAATTGTAGCAAAAGGTGAATTAACATTTGCAGTAGTTGATAACAAATAAAAAATTGTTAATATGTGTGAACTTGAAACAATAGAGAAAAGGATGGGAATATAAATGAACAAGATATTAATTGCAAATAGAGGAGAAATAGCAGTCAGAATAATAAGAGCATGTAAAGAAATGAATATAAAAACAGTAGCAGTATATTCAGAAATAGATAAAGATGCAATGCATACAAAACTTGCAGATGAAGCAATTTGTATAGGCCCAGCAAGCTCAAATAAAAGTTATTTGAATTTCAAAAACATAATAGAGGCAGCACATATTACAGGGGCAGATGGAATACATCCAGGTTTTGGGTTTTTATCAGAAAACAGTCAATTTGCAAAAATATGTGAAGAATCAAATATAAAATTCATAGGACCTAAATATCAAGTAATAGAATTATTAGGAAATAAATCAAATGCAAAAAAATTAATGGAATCTGCAGGAGTTCCAGTAATACCAGGTTCAAAAGGAAGTGTTACAGGGCTTACAGATGCAATAAAAACAGCTGAAAAAATAGGATATCCTGTTATGCTAAAAGCAGCAGCTGGTGGTGGTGGAAAGGGAATACGAATTGCAAATAATTGTGAAGAATTAGAAAAAAATTATAATATAGTAAAACAAGAAGCAAAAATATCTTTTAATGATGATGAAATATATATGGAAAAATTCATAAAAAATCCTCGTCATGTAGAAATTCAAATATTAGCAGACGAACACGGAAATGTAATACATTTAGGAGAAAGAGATTGTTCAATTCAAAGAAGAAATCAAAAAGTATTAGAAGAAACACCATCAACAGCAATAGATGATAAATTAAGAAATAAAATGGGAGAAGCGGCAGTAAAAGCAGCTAAAGTTGCAGGATATACAAGTTGTGGAACAATAGAATTTTTAGTGGATAGTGATAAAAACTTTTATTTTATGGAAATGAATACAAGAATTCAAGTAGAACATCCAATAACAGAAGAAAGAACAGGTATAGACATAGTAAAAGAACAAATAAAAATAGCAGCAGGTGAAACATTAAAATTAAAACAAAAAGATGTTGAATTTAGAGGATATAGTATGGAATGTAGAATAAATGCAGAAAATCCTAGTAAGAATTTTATGCCATGTCCAGGAACAATTACAGGATTAAACTTGCCAGGAGGTAATGGTGTAAGAATAGATACAGCAATATATGAAGGATATACAATTCCACCAACTTATGATTCAATGATAGCCAAAATAATAACACATGGAGATAGTAGAAATGAAGCAATTAGTAAAATGAAAAGAGCTTTAGAAGAAACTGTGATTGAAGGTGTTGATACAAATATAGACTTTTTATTTAAAATAATTAAAAATCCAAATTTTATTAGGGGAAATTTTGATACTTCTTTTATTGAAAAAGAAATATTGAAGAAATAATTTTATTGAAAGAGGTTAAATATGATAGTAGACAAAATAAAAAAAAGAGAACCTACTGCCAAAAGAAAAGAAAACAAAGTTGATATACCTGTTGGAAAATGGGTAAAATGTGATAAATGTAAAGAAATAATTTATAAAGAAACAATCAGAGAAAATATGAATATTTGTCCTAATTGTGGTGGATATTTTAGAATGCATATAAATAGAAGGCTTGAAAGTATAATTGATGAAGGAACATATCAAAAATTTGACTTGAATATAGATACAACAAATCCATTAAACTTAGAAGATTACACTAAAAAGATAAAAGCTTTAAGAGAAAAAACAGGATTGCAGGAAGCAGTAAGTGCAGGAAAAGGAAAAATAAATGGTGAAGATGTTGTAATATGTGTAATGGATAGTGGATTTTTGATGGGAAGTATGGGAGTAGTTGTTGGTGAAAAGATTACATATTCAATAGAAAAAGCAATAGAATTAAAACTCCCAATAATAATATTTTGCGTTTCTGGTGGTGCAAGAATGCAAGAAGGAATAATGTCATTAATGCAAATGGCAAAAACAACATCAGCTATATCTAAATTAAATGAAGCAGGATTATTATATATATCTGTTTTAACAGATCCAACTTATGGAGGTGTAACAGCATCTTTTGCAAGTATAGCAGATATAATTTTAGCAGAACCAGGTGCAATGATAGGATTTGCTGGTCAAAGAGTTATTGAACAAACTATTGGAGAGAAATTACCAGAAGGATTTCAAACAGCAGAATTTTTATTAGAACATGGATTTATAGATAAAATTGTTGAAAGAAAAGATTTGAAAAATACATTATCAAATCTAATACAATTAAATAAATAATATATATAATAAAAGTTAGAATTTTTTATTGATGACAGATAGTTAGAATTGTGTGAGAATAAATCAGATTTTAAGGAAGGAAAGATAAAATGGATGCTTATGAAAAAGTAGAAATTGCAAGAAATCCTAAAAGAAAAACATCATTAGATTATATAGAAAAAATATTTGATGAATTTATTGAATTACATGGAGATAGACAATTTAAAGATGATAAGGCAATAGTTTGTGGACTTGCAAGAATTGGTAATCAAAATTTTACAATTATAGCAGAACAAAAAGGAAGAACAACAAAAGAAAATATTGAAAGAAATTTTGGGATGCCAAATCCAGAAAGCTATAGAAAAGGAATAAGATTTATGAAACAAGCAGAAAAATTTCATAGACCTGTAATTACTTTTATAGATACAAAAGGGGCATATCCAGGAATTGGAGCAGAAGAAAGAGGACAAGGTGAAGCAATTGCAAGTTCAATGTTAGAAATGGCAAGTTTAACAGTTCCAACAATTAGTATTATTATTGGAGAAGGATCAAGTGGAGGAGCTTTAGCATTAGGACTTGGAAACAAGGTATTAATGCTTGAAAATGCTATATATTCAATTCTTTCGCCAGAAGGATATGCAAGTATATTATGGAAAGATGCTTCAAGAGCAAAAGAAGCGGCAGAAAAAATGAAATTAACAGCCAAAGATTTAAAAGAAATGAATGTAATTGATGAAATAATAAAAGAACCAGAAATTGAAGAAAGTGAAGCTTGTGAAGTTGTTAGCCAAAATTTGAAAAATGAAATTTTGAAAGCAATAAAAAAATATGCTAAAATGAAACCAGAAGATATAAAAGAAGAAAGATATCAAAAGTTTAGAAATATGGGAGAATTTCAAATATTATAAAAAGGAGGAAAATAGTTTGTTTGTGTTTAAATAATTGTCTAATAAAAAGGATTATACACAAATTTTATAAACTATAAAAAAAGAAATGTTATTAGAAGGTAAAAAAATATTGATAATGGGAATAAGAAACAAATGGAGTATAGCATTTGGAATTGCAAAATCAGCTTATGAAAATGGAGCACAATTATTATTTACATATATGGGAGAAGAAAATAAAGAAAAAATAGAAGAACTTGTATCAGAATTTAAAGGAAGTAAAGCATATGTATTAAATGGTGCTTCAGAAGATGAAAAGGTAAGAGAAACATTTACAAAAATAAAAGAAGAAAATGGAAAAATAGATGGAATAGTACATGCAATAGCACATGCAAATACAGAAGATTTGCATAATGATTTTATATATACAAGTAAAGAAGGATTTGCACATGCTTGTGATGTTAGTGCATATTCATTTGTATTAATTGCAAGAATGGCAAAAGAATTAGATATGCTAAATGAAAATGCAAGTTTAATTACATTAACATATCATGGTTCAACAAAAGTATTAGAAGGATATAATGTAATGGGAATTGCTAAAGCAGCATTAGAATCTAGTGTTAGATATTTAGCAGAAAATTTAGGAAAAGAAAATATAAGAGTTAATGCAGTATCAGCAGGACCAATAAAAACATTATCAGCAAAGGGAATAAAAGATTTTAGTTCAATATTAAATGTAGTAGAACAAAAGGCTCCTTTACACAGAAATGTTACAACTGTACAAGTTGGAAATGTAGCAACATTTTTATTAAGTTCTATGTCAGAAGCAGTTACAGGTCAAGTTATTTATGCAGATAACGGATATAATATAATGGGAGTATAGTTTTATACTCCCATTATATTATATAAAAAGTAAAAAAAACATACTCAAATAGCTTTCTACAAACTCCTTTAATATTATAATATAAATAAAAAGGAGAAACAAAAGAAATGCAAATAATAAGAAGAATCAAAAGAAGTATAAAAGGAGAAAATAAATTTAGAAAAGTAGCAAATGAATGGTTAGAATATAAGAAAAATTCAATCAAAAACTCAACATATTACAATTATAAATTTATAATAGAAAAATATTTAAATAAAGAATTTGGAGAGCAAAATGTAGAAAAAATAAAAGATTATAATCAATATATACAAGAATTAACCAAAAAGTTAGCATCAAAAACAATAAGAGACATAATTTGTGTATTAAAAGCAATTTTAAAATATTATGAAGAAGAAAATGATTGCAAATTAAAATATAAAAGAATGAATATCCCAAAATTAGAAAAGAAAGAAATAAAAATATTATCATCAAAAGAAAGAATAAGATTAGAAAAGTATTGTTTAAAAGAGAATACTTTAAAATCACTCGGAATCTTATTAAGTTTAAATACAGGGTTAAGAATAGGAGAAATTTGTGCTTTAAAATGGGAAAACATTGATTTAAAAGAAAAAAATATATATGTAAAGAAAACATTGCAAAGAGTATATGATACTGAAAATAAGAAAACTAAAATAATTATAGATAAGCCTAAAACAGAAAATTCTATAAGATGTATATCATTAAATTCCAAGATTTATGGAGAATTAAACAAAATAAGAAAGGGGTTTTCAGAAAAAGATTTCTTTTTGACAGGAGCAGATGGAATTTATATAGAGCCAAGAGTTTATCAAAATTATTATAAAAACATGTTAAAAAGTAGTAAAGTAAAAGAATATAATTTTCATGTTTTAAGACACACTTTTGCAACAAATTGTATAGAAGTTGGAATGGATATAAAATCATTGAGTGAAATATTAGGACATGCTACTGTAGATATTACATTAAATAGATATGTACATTCATCAAGAAAAATGAAGGAAAAATACTTAGAAAAATTATAAGAAATTAACATTTTATTAAAAAAAATCATAAATATTGATAAAAAAATACATTTATGATAATATTTATAAAGGAAAGAAGAAAAAAATGAAGAAAAAGGGTAAAGTATTTAGAAATGCATTAATATTTATAATTTTAATAGCATTAACATTTTATATATTATTAAAAGATCAGAATCCAATGGAAATATTGAAAATAATATCTTCAGCAAAAGTTGAATTTGTACTTATAGGAATATTATGTATGTTTATTTATATTGTATTAGAGGCAGTAAATATAAGAAGAACATTAAAAAATTTGAATGAAGAAACAACATTTTTACAAGACATCAAATATGCGTTAATAGGATTTTTCTTTAGTGCAGTAACACCAGCGGCAAGTGGTGGACAACCAATGCAAATATATTATATGTATAAAGATGGAATAGCAGTGTCAAATTCAACGCTTGCATTATTATTAAACTTAACTAGTATGCAGATTTGCACTATAGGTATTGCACTAGTAAGTTTAATTTTTAATCATCAATATATGAATAAATTATTAATAATATTTTTTATAATTGGAATTGCACTAAATTCAACTGCATTAATTTTATTATTAATAGGAGTGTTTTCAAAAAGATTATCAAAATGGTTAATTGATTTTGCTATAAAAGTTTTAAAATTATTTAGAGTAAAAAATATAGAAAGTAAAAAAGAAAAATTTGAAGCAGAACTTACTAAATATCAAGAAGGAGCCAAATATGTAAAGCATAATAGATTATTAATGTTAAGAATTTTAGGAACAACATTAATACAATTTTTAACATATTATAGTGTAACATATTGGACATACAGAGCACTAGGATTTTCACAATATAATATTTTAAGATTAACATCATTACAAGCAGTACTATATGCAACAGTATCTGGTATACCATCACCTGGGGCAGTTGGAGTAACAGAAGGAGCATTTACAGAAATATTTAGAAATATTTATCCAGAAAATATAATGAGTAGTGCAGTATTATTAAATAGAGGAATTAATTTCTATTTACTTGTATTAGTAAGTGGAATTATTACAATAATTAGTCATATGAATAGTGAGAAAATAGAAAATCAAGAAGAAAAATAAAAAAATGTTGAAAACAATTGACAAAGCTGGATATATATGTTAAAATATTTAACTGTAATCCGCTTAGTCAAGGTAAGCAAATGTTATGAAAAAAATAACTACCTTTTTTAAGGATTAGCGAGTATACAAATAAGGGAGGTGCATTTTAAATGTACGCAGTAATTGAAAGTTGTGGAAAACAATACAAAGTAGCAGAAGGAGATGTAGTATTTTTCGAAAAATTAGATGCTGAAGAAGGAAAAAAAGTATCTTTCGACAAAGTAATATTAGTATCAGATGACGGAAAAGTACAAGTTGGAAATCCTTATGTAAAAGGTGTAAAGGTTGAAGGAAAAGTTGTTTCTCATGGAAAAGCTAAAAAAATCATTGTTTTCAAAATGAAAGCTAAGAAAAATGAAAGAAGCAAACAAGGACATAGACAACCATACACAAAAGTTGAAATTACAGGAATTAAAACAGCTGCAAAGAAAGCAGAAAAAGCTGAAAAAGTAGAAGCTTAGTTTTAAATAAGTAAGATTTTTATTGAGAAAAATATATGTGATAAAATCACAAACAGTCAGTGAGAGCCGACTAGATTAGAAACCGAAAGGAGTGAGATTAATGGCACATAAAAAAGGTCAAGGTAGTATTAAGAACGGTAGAGACAGTGAATCTAAAAGACTTGGTGTCAAAAGAGCTGATGGTCAATTTGTTTTAGCTGGAAATATTTTAGTTAGACAAAGAGGAACAAAAATGCATCCAGGAACTAATGTTGGAAAAGGTAGTGATGATACACTATATGCATTAGTAGATGGAACAGTTAAATTCGAGAGAAAGGGTAAAGATAAAAAACAAGTAAGTGTTTACCCTGTTGAAGAAAATGCATAGTAAATAAGTATTTAAATGAAATGGAAAATTATTTGTTTTCCATTTTATTTTTTTATTTATCCACATAATAAATATGAGGAAAACTCGAATTTTGTCGAACGATTTTTGTTGACAAGTCTATTTAACAATAGTATAATGATTTCGTATTTAATCATTTGGTGAAAAAAATTTTTTTCAAAAATTTAATTCAAATAATTAGAATTTTATTCTAGTAAAAAATAACAATTTAAATTCAAAAAAGGAGGTTGATCTATGGAAGAAACAAATATTAATATGTTAGTAGCATCTTTAATAACATCATTTAATAAATTTCAGGATTTAATGATAGATAATATAAGAGAAATTAAAGATGATATAAGAGTTATGAAAGCAGACATCGATAGTATGAAGAAAGATATAGATATCATGAAAGCAGATATAGTTGTTATGAAAGCGGATATCGATAGCATGAAGAAAGATATAGACAGTATGAAGAAAGATATAGACAGTATGAAAGCAGATATAGAAGAATTGAAAAAAGATTCAGAAGAAAACAAGAAACGTTGGGAAGAGAACAATAGACGTTGGGACGAAAACGATGCAAATTGGAAAAATTATGAAAAAAATAGAAAAACAGATATACGTTCTCTAACAAACATATTATTTGAACACGAGGAATATATTGCATCTATTGTAAAAGATAAAAATATAAATAAAAAAGCAATTTAGTAAAAAAATCACCAAATGAAATAAAAATATAATAAAATACTTGAAAAAAATAAAAAAAGTGATATAATAATAAACATAAAAAATAAAAAGACTATAACAAGGACAACACAAATATTGTAATATCCTAAGAGAGAATCAAACATTTGGTGTGAGTTTGAAAGTAAAAAGTATTTGTTATCACCTATGTTAGTTGCAAGACTGAAACATAAATAGTAAGTTTTGACGTATATCTGCGTTAAAGATAAAAGAGAGAATATTAAATATTTAATATTAAAATAGGTGGTACCGCGGAATTAATATAAGATAAATTTCGTCCTAATATGCAAAGCAAAAATGCATATTAGGGCTTTTTTGTTTTGTAGAAAAAAGAAGGAGGTAGCTATTATGCAAGAACTAAAAATTAATGGAATCTACAAACACTTTAAAGGAGATTACTACTTAGTTGAAGAAATTGCAAAAGATTCTGAAACACAAGAAGAAATGGTCATTTATAGAAGACTATATGAAGATGGAGGATTATGGGTACGCCCAAAAGATATGTTTTTATCAGAAGTAGACCATAAGAAATATCCAGATGTAAAACAAAAATATAGATTTGAATTACAAGATATTAAAAGTGTAAAATCAAATTTTAATAAATAAAGAGGAGGAAAAATTATGTACAAAAAAGTAGAATTAAAAAATGGTTTTGTAGGAATGGAAAATGAAGTAGCAGAAATGTGGAAAAAAAAGAATATCATGAAGAAAAATTTTGATATGAATAAAGGAAAAAGATATTTTACATTTTATGATGGACCTCCAACAGCTAATGGAAAGCCACATGTTGGACACATCG
>ERZ827512.2144-NODE-2144-length-16868-cov-35.131624_pt1 | contig 16868 bp, 21 predicted proteins | sample MGYA00519916_ERZ827512 | MGnify/ENA primary metagenome ERZ827512 (study PRJEB31778, sample SAMEA3449335) | human gut metagenome | biome: human gut; feature: human-associated habitat; material: faeces | place: United Kingdom | collected 2010/2012 ... | reverse complement strand
GTTTCACCAAAATTTCCACGTATTTTCTTGGTTTTCTTTCCGTTGCGGTAATCGGTGTTGTCGGAGCGTTCATATGAACTGTATCCCAGGGGCTCGTCCATCTCTGCCTCAAGCATTTCCTGTATCGTTCCGCTCATCAGATCCTTGAGAGCATCCTCAATATCCCTCACTGTCCTGATATCATACTCCTGCAGCAGTCCTGTTATGATGTTCCTCTTGCCCTCGCTCATTGGCTCTCGTTTTCTTCTTCCCATAAAAATTCATCATCCTGTGTTATTCCTATTTTACCACAGTTCTTCGTTTTTTACAGACTTTTTTTCATAGGGTCCCCGAACAGGAACTTTTCCGTAAACATACCCTTACCGCTGAGTATGGTGCTGCTTCCTGCATATTGGCAAAAAGAGCATCCGTTTCAGATGCTCTTTTATCATATTGCTAAATCATAAATCAAATTTTTTACATCGTTTGACCAAAATAACTGACATTATAAACACCAATAATTCCGTAACAGGAAAGGCAATCCATATTCCTGTGATATGCAGAAAATGATTCAGCAGCCACATCAACGGAACCAATAAAATGCCTTGACGAAGAAGCTGAATAGCCATACTTGGTACTATCCTGTCCGTTGCCTGTTCAAAGGTTGCTATCATTGTTGACAAACCGCTGAATATGAAGCCAAGCGACATAATACGCATTGCAGAGATGCCCAAAGAACGCATCTCGTCCGATGCGGAGAAAAGCGAAAGTATTCCGCTTGGAAAACACAGTACCGTAATTGTTCCGACAAGCATCATGACAGCAGCGATGAGTGTGCCTGTTTTGAAGGTTTGCCATAAGCGTTCTTCTTTTTTGGCTCTGTAATTGAATCTCATTATAGGCAGACAGCCCTGTATAAGTCCGTTAACGGTCATTACGATCAGTTGCTGGACCTTGAAATATGCTCCGAAAAATGCTACCGCTGTATCGGAATATTTCACCAGAAATATATTTACGAAATTCACCATAAAAGAGCCTAAGGCGTTCATAATGAAAGAGGGCAGTCCATATGAAATGAGCTGCCCAAGCATTTGCAGCTCAAAATGATAACCTTTCAGCACTGGTCTGACCTTTTGTTTGGTAAAAAATAACTGTATCAATGCGATAAACATTGACAGCGTGTATCCCAAAACAGTGGCAAGTGCCGCACCTGCAATTCCCATTTCAGGAAAAGGCCCAATGCCGAAAATAAGCAGTGGGTCAAAAATAAAATTAAAGATCACGCCGGCTATCTGAAACCACATCGGTGTTATCATATTTCCTGTTGCCTGTAACATTTTCTGTATAGCAATATGCACCATATTCGGAAGCTGCATAAATGCACAGATCTTCATATAGGTCAGTCCGTATTCAAATATCTCGCTATTTTGCGTAAATGCAGCATAGTAGGGCTTGATTATACAAAGGACTGCAATATTTACTGCTGTCCCAACTATCACAGATAACAGCAGTCCAAGCGTTGCCGCAGAGTTAGCTTTTTCAGATTTGTTCTGACCAAGATATCCAGCGATCAGAACATTCACGCCCACACCTATCCAGACAGAAAGTGCGTTCATCAGTGTTGTTATCGGGAATGAAATCGACACTGCCGCAAGTGCCTGCTCGTTTATCTTTGCAACAAACATACTGTCCACAAGATTGTAGGAATACTGTAAAAACATAGAGATAAGCGGCGGAGCGGACATTTGCAATATCAGTTTATTGATAGGCTGATATGCCATTTTGTTTTCTGTTTCCATTTCCTGTCATCTCCCATATATTGCAGGTGCTTAATTTTGTTTTCTTGTTGGTATAGGAAAATCATTTTTTAGGGCAACACCGTACAATGCCGCCAATAAATTCTCACAAATCAAGTTAAACGCATAAAGCCATAAAGCTCTTTAACGGTCATATTGCCTCTGTAAATCTGCTTGCAGGCGCACTTTATCAAGCCGTCAGAGATTTTCTGTCAGCCAGATAAAGGTTTGCGAGTGCAAACATAATATTCAATTTGGCGGTCTGTTTTCGCAGACCCCGGTATCGTGTTTTACGATACCCGAACAGCCGTTTAACGACTGCAAAAACGTGTTCGACCTTTGCTCTGACCGATGATTTTTTATGTTCTGCTTTCTTTGCTGCATATTGTCCGCTTTTTGAAAGCTTTTTCATTGTTGACGGTTTTCTGTTTATCTTGTATTTGATTTTTCGGCCGTTTTTATTTTTAACAACTGCATTTTCTCGCTTTTCTGCACCGATATATCCACTGTCACCGTATAATTCTTCCTCTTCTCCATGCATAAGATCAGGCGTTGCTGTTACATCGTGTTCATTAGCACCTGTTACTTTCAGATGATGTACAAGTCCGCTGTCCTTATCTACTCCGATATGAGCTTTATAGCCAAAGTGCCATTGATTGCCTTTCTTCTCTGAAAATGCACGGCTGTCTATTACCTCGTTCATTACTTTCATATCGGAAATGTCATAAAGGTTCTGAAGAAGAAATATGCGAAGCATCAGCTCAAGGTCGTAGGGCTTGTTTCCGTGCTCTCCTTTGTAATAGCACGGTCTGATTATCCCTATCCACTCGTCAAATGGTATTATCCGCTCTATCTTTTCAAGAAATTCTTTTTTGCTTGTTCTGGCTTGTGCCAGTTCATCGCTTATCAGTGAGAATGTCAGTTGTTTATTCATACTTATATTATACCATTTTTCTTCCTGATTTTCAATGGTTTGTGCGGTATTGCCTATATTTAATGTATGTATCAGCCATTATTATTCCCCTTTGTACTGTATAGTAAGTTGATTGATTTCAGCTTGATCGTTTGTACGCATATAACTACATTGATTCAATATACCCTGCAAAAGAGTTATTGATTTGTATTGGTTTTTCACAGCCAGGAAAAGTTTTATAAACAGACCCATTTGAATCTTGCCAAATCACTATTCCATCAATGCCTGCTTCCTCAAGAACATAAAAATTCTCCGGTACAGAACAGAGACCTCTATTCTTTTCTGTCACACTTCGAACATTTAACCTTTGAACCGATGTAATTCCTGTCAATTCTATGCCATCAAATGCAGCAATACCATACACTAATAAGTACTGCTTATAATCTTCTGCAAATCTTAAACCCAGTTCATTCTCAATATCGGAAATTGCACTTGGACTGCTGCCCTTACCTGATAAAAAATCTTTTTGTATTTTAAGGATTGAAACAATATCTTCCATTTACACTCCTCCAACTGATTTGGCAAATGCTTTCCAGAATTCTCTTCTTACTCCATCAAACCCAGGTCGATCAATTTCAGATACTTTTCCGGCTGTATTAAGAATAGCTGCATTGCCTTGATGTTGTGCTTCATTTAATACAGCAAGGGTAGCATCTGCTTTCTGCCCAATATGGTGAAGCTGAAGTGTCTTACCGGTTGCCGGATCTATTGGGGCATAACCCAAAACCATACGTTCAAGATTTGTAGCCATTTCTCCGTTTGGAAGTTCTGACACAAAATCAAGGTTAATATCCTGAACAAGTGCAATTTTTCCGTTTATCATCTGTGCCTTCAATCCGGCATCCTGATATACTTTATACTCATCCATACTTTTCATCTGTGCAATAACGTCAAGTGGATATCCCGATTCCTTTTGAATTACTGCAGCTTCATCCATTGTAAGACCATTAAGCGTTAATCCATGAAGCGAGATTGCTTCCGACACTCTGCCTGCAACTGCACCGGTAACAGCACCCCACTTAAAAGCTTTACTTCCATCAAGAGCCGCCGCTTTTACAGCCTCATCAAAATCACCGGTTTCGATGTCTTTAATTACACCTGAAGCTACACCACTAATAACCCCGGAAGATAATGCAAATGTTGCAGCTGTTTTTGAAGAAGCCGCAAATATCATACTCACAGCAGGCGCTCCTGCTCCGCCGGTAACAGCAGAAACAGTAACACATATCAGGATAACGCCTGTGCCTATGGCAACATTCTTTATTACCTGTTCGTATGTATCATCATAATCTTCAAATGGCTTAACTATCGTTGTGCCATCTTCCCCAAGTGTAAATACAAATCTTTCACCTGAAAAAGTATTTTCAACATCTTCAAGAGTATATCCGAAGAAAATGTTGGCTCTTGAGTTATATTCCAGTTCTTCAAGATATTCTTTTGACACATAAACAGCACTTACTTCTTCAACAAAATAATCATCACTGTTCAGCTCATCAACTATTCCGGAATATATGTTATCTTCAACATACTTAAGGAGATTTTCATCGGATAGATCTGAAAATTCAGGTACAACATCAGTATATGTCAAGGGAACGTTTTCTTCTTTGCTTTCTTCGGATACACTATAAGTTTCTGATGTTGTATCTGCTTCATCACTTTCCATTACTGCGGATGTTGTTTCAAGCGATGTTGCTTCTGTTACAGCTTCTGATAACTCCTGCTGTGACAATCCACATCCTGTCATTATCATCATGCAAGACAAAAATACAGCAAGGATCTTCGATGCTTTTTTCAAATCTATCATCTCACTTTTTTATTTTTATGAATGCTACTGCTGCAATCACAGCTGTACATACGGCAATGATCGGAACAGAAATATTTCTTGGCTGTTCAGTGATATCTGTTTCTGAAAAAGTATCAACACACTCTTCTTCCTGTGTCTCTTCTTCTGATTCAGCTTGTTCATCAGTATCTTCTAAATTTGTGGCTGTCAACGTTTCAGTTTCCATTACTGTTGTTTCCACTATCTCTGTTTCAGTAACAGGTGGTTCCGTTTCAATTACAGGCTCAATAAGTTCACCATTTTCACCAATAGAATAACCTTCATCTAACTTTTGATTTATTGCATCGACAGAATTATTATTCATTTTAAGAAGCTTATATAGTTCATTTTTTCCCACATAAATTGTTTTTGTCATTTCTCGATTGGTATATTCATTTGATACAGTAAATGTGTATATACCCTCTTCGGTATATACATCAGTTTCATTTGCAGGTCTGTTAAATCTCTGATCAAGATTTATACGTCCATCTTTTTCACTGATTACTGACCTTGTAACATTGATTTTCAGATATCTTGACCGAGCCATATCAAGAGAAAAGCCATTCTCTGTGATTTCATAATCAGACAATTCTTTTCCTGATTTATTGTCTTTCGGGAACACCATACAGTTTCCGTTCCTGATTTGGAACTTGAAAGGAATTTTATAATTAGTGATCTTTATTCCGCTTTTTATTTCATAATCAAGAGTAACCTCATAATCACCTTCTTCATATAACCTTACTCTTGTTTCTGCCCCCGTGCGAGTATTAGCTTCCAGATAGTTTGTATATATTATAGGATCACTCTTCTTATTCTGATAATCAGTATGCCTGATAATCAATGTTCCCCTTCCAAAATTGGTTTGCGGAACATCCATATTTCTATCATATCCATTTTTATCTTCCGAAATTATCTTCTTATCATCACCATCAAGCTTGTTGATATTCTGTGACAAATTAAACCACAGAGTTATATCATCACCAACTGTCTTTAAAAAAATCACATCTCCGTCAGCAGAAGTGATTTGTTGAGTATATCCATTAATTGCAAACTTTCCTATATTCCAACCCATATGTGGATCTTTATTATCAATCGGTTCATTGCCGGAATATCCATTATCTTTACCTGTGTTTATTTTGTCCTTGAATTCATAGCGAGGTTCCGTATCAAAAGTCAACGATGATTTCTCGGTATTAACGTCAATAATATAAAAATCATATACCTCAACTATGTCTTTCGTATCATAATTTTTTGTATCAAAAAACAGAATTTTTCCGTCCTCTACACGTTTCTCCATCTTATATGCAGCAATTACCCTATAATAGCAGCCATTTTGAAGCTGAATATCCTTGGTTGTATATATTGGATTATTCAACAATGATGATTCCGTAAAAACATTCGTATATATTTTTTCTGTTACCCAATTTATTCCGTCAAATGATGTCTGAACAACAATGGCACCACTTTCAACTTTAGAACCAAGCTGAATATCGCTGATTGCTTTCCGGCTGTCACTTTTTATATGCCATTCAGTTTCATCAGCAGTAAGTTTGTTTGTATCGATCTGATATGATATTGAAATCTGCTCATCCGACGATGCTGAAAAAGAAGCAAATCCGTTTTTCATTTCGTTATTAGTCCTTATATCACCAACCAATGATAATGTCCCCATAGACACTTCATTAGCTGCTGCTTCTTTGTTTTCAAAAGAATATTTTTCTTTTTCATCGAGTACATATATTTTTGACGAAGCAGAAATGGTATTTTCTTCTGCTGATACAAAAATACATCTACAGTTTACTAACATTACAAGACTAAAGATTGAGCATATGATATATGATAATACTTTCTTCATATTTTTCCCTACCTTTAAAGATATTTGATTCAAATTCCTTTTCTTAAAGTCATTATACCATATTTTACGCATTTATTCAATATATTTTGTACTTATATACCATTATATCACACAATGTGTGTCAAAATACGGACAGCACTAAAAAAAGGCCGTGCATTCAAAAAATGCTGTCCAAATTACAAATACTAAAAAGTCTTTAGGTAAACATTACATAACTTAACCTGCCTGCAAAATTCAATTCTGTAAACTGTCTTACAGAACACGATAACGTCTGCCATAGTATCATATATTGCCTTTTAAGTCAAATAAAAGTTACGCCGAGCAAAATGTTCCACCGGAACATCTTACTCGGCTCATTTCATAGTATCAGTAATTCAAAGTCTTAGCCACTATGCGATCCGCAGGCTCACCGTCCTCACCCATATTGGTATGGTAAGCAAGAACCGATATCTTCATATCGGGAAACAGTCTTTTGTCAAGCTCACTCGCTTCGCATTCAACAGTAACCCCCGAACCGTCCGCTGTCCTTATCTTCACGCCGTACCAGTCAAGCATTCTGCCTGTTTTCTTTATCATAGCCACCTCAATTACTCTGCCCTGAACTATAATCTTGTTTTCCATATTGATTTACCTCCATTATACGTTTGTCTGCTCAAAATAAAGAGCAAGTGCCTTTTCGATGATCTCATTTGCCTCTTTCTTTGAATAACTGCTTAAATATCTCTTGTACGCCGCTGTCGGAAGTGTTATCTTCATGCCCTTGTCTTTCAACTCGTTATCCTCTTTTCCATATTCACCTGTAAGAACTTCCGTTATCAGTTCTTCGGATACAACAGCGTATGATGAAGCAATCTCACGAAGCTGTTTCGCCGTTTTCATATCAATGACATTCACATTAAGCTTTACCATAACCGAATATGTAAGCTTCTGCTGTTCCTCGGTCATAAAAGATATATCGACAGCTGAACGGAGCTTGATATTTTCTTTATCCACAAGCTCCTTGAACTCATCAATGAGCCTGTTCACCCTCAAAAGCCTTGCCACCGTTGCCGAGCTGATGCCGTACTGTTCTGCCGTGGCTTCTCTTGTAGTCGAATGTTCCACCGGAACATCTGCATTGGGCTTTGGCTTTCCGTTTTCTATCAGATACAGCTCATCATTAATGCCTTTAAGCTTGCGTTCGTCAAAAAGCTTGCTGTACCGAAGCTCGACCGCAAAAGCCTGTTCGCTTATCTTTAAGTCCTTAAATCCCCTCTGAATAAGATTGGTTTCCACAACATAAATTTCCGCATCTTCATCGGACAAATCAGTCTTTACAACAGCAGGAACAGACGTAAGTCCTGCCTGCCCTGCGGCGTAAACTCTGTTGTGTCCCGAAAGTATCTCATACTTTCCGTTGTCCATAGTTCTTACGATTATGGGCGTAATAACTCCATTTTTCTTTATGCTCTGAATCATATCGTCCAGACGTTCACCCTTATAAAGCGTGAACCTGTGATTGCGGTACGGAACAAGCTTGTCTATCGCTATGCTCGTTATGCCCTGCTCGGAAGAAAAGTCCAGACCGTCCGCCACTCCGAATTTGCTTGTAACATTCCTTGCCATAATATTCTCCCCTTTCAGCCTGTCAGCTCATCGGCGAGCCTGTTGTAGTCCTCGGCGGCAGTACAGTTCGGTGCATATTCTATAAGCGTCCGCTTCTGTGCCTGTGCTTCCTTGACCTTTATGTACTCACGGATAGAAGTATCGAAAATCTTCGTATTCATACTCTCCGCAACGGTTTCAAGCGATGCTCTGACCTCTCTCGAAAGATTTGCCCTGCTGTTGTACTTTGTGAGAAGAAGCCCTGCAACTGTAAGCTTCGGATTTTGACGCTTCTTTATCGCCTTTATGGTTTCGTTGAGCTGTGAAAGTCCCTGCAAAGAATACCTGTCCGCCGTAACAGGGATAATGACTTCATCTGCGGCAATAAGACAATTATGCAGTATGGAGTTCATCGCAGGAGCGGTATCAATGATTATGTAGTCATACCCATCGCACTTCTCCAAAGCGTCAACCGTACGGTAAAGCCCGTCAACACAGCCTTTCAGCTTTTCGTCCGCCTGCCTTAAAAGGCTGTCCCCTGCAAGTATTTCACCGCACTCGGTATGCTGAACCGCTTCCGACACGCTTATCCTGCTGTCATCAAGAAGAACATCATAACCGGTCGCTGCACCCTCGGTTTCCGCACGGTAGGTATCCGTGCTGTTGCACTGCTGATCGCAGTCGATAAGGAGCGTTCTGTATCCACGCTCGGTAAGTATAGCCGAGAGAGCTGTTGCGGAACTGGACTTGCCAACTCCGCCTTTCATATTCGCCAAAGTTATAACTTTCATATCGGTATCCTTTCTCACGCAAGCTCAAGCCTGTTCATTTTGTCTATCCACTTATCAACAGCATTTATAAGCCCCTCATAAGCTTCGTACTTCTCCAAAAGCTCGTTATAGAGGTCAATATCGTCCTCGTCCGCATCTTCAGGAAGCTCGGGCTTGTCATAGTAGCCGTTAAATTCAAGGTAGTCACGGCGTTCTTTAAGATAGCCGAGAAATGCGGCGTGAATGCCCTTTGCATAGTTCCTGTTTTCATCGTTAAGGTCGATGATCTTCTCTCTAATGGCTTCACAGGTCATTTCATAGCGTTCAGCATCGAGATCGTCCATAACACAGAATGACGGTCTTGCGACATCTTCCCACTCCTCATAATAATCGGAGGTTTCGCAGGCACAGCCTATGTCCTCCAGAATGTCATTCACTCTCTCATAGCTTTCATCGGAAATTTTGATCATAATATTTACCTCTCAATCATTCAAATTTTTAAGTGTGTTCCAAACCGCTTTGCGTTCTTCGGCGGTCATTGGTGTACGCCGTGGCTTCGGCTTTCTGCGTTCGGCATAAGCCCTTAACGCTTTTTCACGGATATTTCTGCACCTTTTCTCACGGCTGATAATGACCTCTGCCTGTGCCGAAAGAATTGTCTTGGCAATGATAAGCTCGTTCTTGGCATCAGTCATCTTCGTCCTCCCCAATAAGTCCCTGCCTGTCATACTCACGGTACTTTCTGTCGATCAGACCGCTTAACAGCAACTCCGCATAATTGTCAAAGGTCATATTGGTTTCACCGTCCGCCCTCCTGAGAAGCCTGAGCTTGTCAAAGCTTCTGTCCGAAAGACTGAATTCCATTTTAACTGCCATAATAACATTCCTTTCATTGATGATGTTCCACCGGAACATTTCATTGTTTTCGTTTTTTCTTACAATTACATTTTACTACTTGCGACAGTAGTTTTCAATAGTTATCCCGGACAAAGTTTTCGGCAAATTCCGGTGCAATGCGCACATTGACTTCTGTGTATGGGTGTGATATAATAAGGTATTAAATACTTACGCAAGTAGAAAGAGTGATAATATGCCCGTATCGGAAAAGCAAAAGGGATATGCCCGCAAATGGGACAAAGAGAATATGCACACCATTTCCACCCGTGTCCGAATGGAAGAATTCAAGGACTACAAGGCTTGGTGTGAAATGCGTGGGGTAACTGTCACCTCCGAGATAAAGCGTTTTGTTATGGGCGAGCTTGACAAATATTATGCTGAGCTTGAACGCCTGCATGAGGAAGAACAGAAGAAGTGATACAAAATATTTTGTTCTTTTACATTGGATCACCGTCCTTTCTTGAAATTTATAATTGATTTTTCCGTTGGGATATGGTATAATGGGTTTAAGAATCAGTCGGGGCAAACTGCCCGACCAAATCGGAATTTGGCGGAGTGTGATAGTAAATGAAAATTGAGAACAACATTTTAAAACATTATCTCAAAAATGTTTATTTTATTACAGGTACAGCCTATGCAGGAAAATCAACCACAGTAAAAATGCTTGCTGACCGTTATGACATGGTTTTCTGCGGAGAAAACTATCACTTAAATGTATCGGATGTTGTAGCAACAGATGATGCACAACCCGATATTTGCTTTATGAAGAATCTAACCGATTGGAAAGAGTTTGTTACTCGTACTCCCGAAGAGTATGAACGATGGATTTATAGTGTTGGAAAAGAAACAGCAGAGTTCGAGGTGGCAGAACTCATTTCAATATCACAGAACAGGAAAGTCATTGTTGATACTAATATTCCTATTGATATACTAAAAGAAATATCAGATTATAATCATGTGGTTGTTATGCTTTCACCTCAGTCTATGAGTGTAGAGCGCTTCTTTGACAGAAGTGACCCCGAAAAACAATTTCTTCTCAATGTAATAGAGAGTTGTGAAGATTCCGAAGCGGTTATGGAAAATTACAGACAAGGACTGGCACTTATCAATAGCAAAAAGCACTATGATGAATATGCCAACAGCGGATTTTTCACAGTGGTTCGGCAAGATACAGAGAAAGATACGAAAGAGGAAGTCTGTGAGATAATCGCCAAGCACTTTGGTTTGTCTTGACAAATTCCAATTTGTCGAGCATACCACTCATCGCAGCACTCCCAACGGGTGCTGCGATTTTCTGTTTCACCGCATAAGCCAACACCTCACAAAATCAAATTGAAAATCCCGACTTCCCCCTGCTCTGCGGTTTGCTCTCCTGCTGAACCTCACCCCTTTCACGTTCTTCCTTCTGCCGTTCTTCCTCCCTGCGGATATACTCCATTTCCGCCTTAGCCTGTTCAAGCAAAACCTGATAATCGGACTTCATCTGATTTTCGTACAAGGCATAAAAATCTGAAACGGTCTTTTTCTCGCAAACAGCTTCACGGATCTTTCCGTCAGCCTCTTCAAGCCGACTTTTCATATCGGCAAGCATCAGCCTGTGCTTTTCCGCATCTTCAAGCGAGGTTATCCCTGCATCTTTCAGATAATTGTATTTCGCAAGCTCGAAAATATCCTTTGGAAGCAGGGACCTGCGTTTCAGAATTTCAAGATACTTCGGAATATCGCCAATGAGCTTTTCCTCATCGGCAATTTTCTTTATAAGGCTGTCCTTTTCGGCTTTCAGTTTTTTGAGCCTTGCTTCAACATCGGAAACAGCTTTCCGAAAATCATCTGCCGAATGAATTTTGTTATCACGCAAATAAACCAGCAGACGGCTTGACCTTTCGACCTCTCTGTATGTGGCAAAGTGCAGACGTTCGGCTTCGGGGCGACGGTAAAGCTGAATTTGGATCTGCCTGATACACAAAGCATACTCCCTCTGAATGCCTGAATACTTCAAAGCTTCAGACATCGGCATCTCCATATTCTTATGCTCAATGCGGAATTGCAGATGTTCAAGAGCATAACCGTCACCAAGCCGATAACTGCGGATCGGCTTTCGGTTCTGCCTGACCTTTATGGAAATATACTTCCCTCGCTTAATGCCGTAGCCCTGCTTCATCAGTTCTTTCAGCAGATCATCAACGCTCCCGACACTCTCTTTCATAATAGCATCGTCAATATCATCACACAATTTCTGTTTCCAAGACTTCCCCTCCTTTCGCATTTTGTACTCGCCGTACTTGTGGTTATATGATTTTTTCGGGTGTTCAATGATTTCAAGCCCGTGAGCAAGAGCGATTTCATCGGATATTGCTTTGCATCTCCGCAGACTTTCCTTGTTGGCGTGCCAGTGCTTTCCGTCAATATCGTAAGGGCATACGGCAAAATGATTATGAATATGCCCACGGTCAGTATGGGTTGCACACAGCACGACTGCCTTTTTCCCGAAAACCCTTTCCGCCCATTCCACTCCGATTTGATGAGCTTCTTCGGGAGTGACCTCTCCCGGTTTGAATGACTGGATATAGTGATGAAGCCGAATTTTCTGCTTTTCGGATTTCGCCTTTTCAGATCTTATCGACATTTTGAAAAATCTCTCACCGCTGAACATTTCAAAACCGAGTTTCATATCCTCATAAGCTTCGGAAGCATTCGCCGAGCAGTTAAGCCCCGTGACAAGAGTTTTTTCCGTTTTCTTTTCGTTGGTCACATAGGAAAGCAGTCTTTTCGGAGCGGCATATATCGGAATATGTTTGATTATCGGCAAGGCACACCTCACGAAATGTATGTCGGCGAGATTTCAAACAGATAGTTTTTCATCACGCTTCGGAAATATTTGAACTCTTTCTGCAAGTCCTCAATGTCTTTTTGATAAACCGAACCGGAGGAATTTGCGACCTCTGCGATCTGATTGACATTGTTTCCGATTGAAAGAAATGCTCTTTTCAAAGCTGAAAGCTCTTTCAGTTCGTAGATTTTGACCTCGCCCTTGACCGCCATTCTTCGGACGTAAGTCCCGTTTCTCATCTTCGCCGCCTTAGCTTTTCTGCAAACAATGTTCCATTGTTCGGGAGGAAAATATATCACAATGGCTTTGTTTCCTTTTCTTGTCGGCATATTTTTATCATCTCCTATCTACTTATTTTTATATTAGGGTTTTAGGGAGCAATCCCTAAAAATGCCGTACCTATGCGGTCGGCATCGAAAAGTCATATGACTTTTCTACGCTTGCGGGTATCTGCCCCATTATTGCTCCGCATCACACTCTCGTCCCCCGACAGCACCGAAAAAGGTAATTTTTCATCGATTTCTGCCGGAGAACGAAGTGCATTGAAAGAAATTCAGTCGGAATCAGAGTCCGTGCAGTAATCAAATCCCCGAATGATTTTGAAATACACATTTGAGTATCTCTCACGTTCCGCACCGTCGGAATTCATCATCGCCTCAAGGAAATGATTTCTCGCTTCCGCTCTTTCGTCCCACTCACGAACTTCTCCATAGCAAACTGTTGTGATGCTGTCCTTTGACGATTCGGAAAATTTCACTTCTGCCTGTCCCTCATCTTTCCATAATGCAGAAATTCAAGGAATGCGTCTTTGGGAATATGTATCTTACGCCCCGACCTCACCGTCGGAAGATTCATCTTTTCACGATTTCGGTAAAATGTTGAAATCGAAATTTCCATAGCCGCAGCCGCTTCGGCAGGCGTAAGAAAATTTCTGTCCAGCTTTTCGATTTCTTCTATAAGCAGTCTTTTCATAGATCACACTTTCGGCTTTTTCACATTGTGACGGATAATAAAAATCGTGCCTGCCACAGCTGCACACACAGCAGAAATTACTGCGATAAGCTTGACTGTTTTCTTGGATTTCTTCCTGCCGCCGTTTTCACCGAAGAACAGAATATCAAAATCTTGGGGAAGCGGCATTTCGGGATCGGTGTTTTTTCTGTAATAGATCATTTTGGGATTCTCCTTTTTTACATCTCGATGTTTTTTCTTCGTTTTTCATTTCTGCCCGTCAGGACAGCTTTCAGCTTTTCGTTCTCACATTTCAGCCTGCTCACCTCCTTTCGCAGCACTTCATTTTTAGCCGCAAGAATATTTATTTCATCGGCGGCAGAGGAAACAGGACTTTTGCAGAGCTGTGCTTTCTTCTCTTTTCGGAGAATTGCTCCTGCCGCCGTTATTGCCTTTTCATCAAGCACACGTTCGCCCTTGGAGTTGGTTTTCAGTTTCTTTGCAAGCTCAGGATGTCTGCTTAACGTTTCGCAGAATTTTGTCAGTTTCAAGCCGTTCGCTTTGCAGTATTCGGAAATCAAAATGTATTTGCTGTTTTTGCGCATGGGGTATTTCCTTTCTGTGATTTTTAAAGAAATTTTGATGCGTTCAAGTGGAATGATGCCCACTTGGACGTTTTACATAAAACAACTATTTGTTGAGTACGAAACAATGAATTGATAATTGATTTGGTTATATCTTCATGCTATAATTAGCATACACCGGTGATAAAACAGTTTGGAGGTATTAAATATAATGCAAGTAAATATTGGCGAGAAAATAAAAGTTTTACGAAAGGCAACCGGAAGAAAGCAAGAAGATTTAGCTGCTGCTTTAGGTGTTACACCACAAGCCGTTTCAAGGTGGGAAGCAAATGGTGGTTATCCGGATATATGTATGATTCCATCTATTGCTAATTATTTTCATATAACGATTGATGAATTGTTTGGCTATAATAATGACAGGGACAGAATAATTCAGGAATATAATAATAAGGCTCAAAGGCTGATAAATAATAACGATGATATGACGGAGTGTATTGCTCTGATGCGAAGAGGACTTGAAGAATTTCCTGACAGAGTGGATTTTAAGACAAAGCTGGCTTGTGCCTTAAATATGCAGGGTTGGAAAAAGAAGGGCGAAGTTCCGAATATCTTTTGGGAGGAAGCTGCTAAACTATATGAGGAATTATTGGCTCACGACCAATCGTGCATCATTCCGTTAATATCCATATATTCCAACCTTGGTGAACATAAAAATGCCGAGAAGAAAGCATCGGAACAGCCCGACCTTGAATTGTGCAAACAGGTTCTGCTGGGTAACTTGGGAAGTATCGGCAGCATAAATGATGATAAAAGAGCTGAACAATATCGTGGTGAAGCAGTATTAGAGCTGCTCCATGCTTTTCAAAAATCGCTTGGTGAGGCAATAGCGTGTAATGATGAATTGAAAAACAGTCGTGAGGGTCTGGAGCTGCTTTTATTGACCCTACAGTTGTTTGAAAAAATTGTGGGTACTGAATGTTATGGATTTCATAGCGACTTATGTTTTATAAATATGGAATGCGTAAAAATCGCAAATAATATTGGAGAGCATGAAACTGCAATGGACTATTTTGATTCAGCTTTTGAGCATTATATAAAATTTGAACAGTGGAAAAACGGAAAAATCCTAAAATGGGAAGAAAGGAATGCTGAGAGCAGAAAGAATGGAGATAGCGATGAACATTTTACTTCATCACTGTTGAGATCTGTAGACCCGTCAGGTCTTAAAGTAATTGTATGTGAGCCAAGTTTTTTAGAAATGACTATAGATTCTTTCCCAGAGGAGAAAAAGAAGAAAATTAAAAATAATCCAAAGTACTCTTGCATATTTAATTGTTGATTTTACATAAGCAGCAAATCTACATTTGTATATTTGAGAAATTTCTATTTATCGAGCCTATTTCTCTCACAGCACTCAAACGGGTGCTGTGATTTTTTGTACCCACCTAAATCATCTTCAACCCCATATCGTGTTCAAAGCCTGCAAATGTTGCATTAGTCAGCGTGTAAACCGAATTGAACAGCGACGTTGTAAGGAATCGGTCAATCCTACTTATCTTTTCGGGATAGTTCACAAGGCTTTGCAGAACATACTGAACGTGTTCAAATGTTATCTTTCCGTAAGCCGACTTTGCCGTTTCTTCCGATACCCGTTTTCCCTCCGATACCACACTTCGCTCTCCGCAGAGAACATCGACCATAAGGTCTTTGATTTCTTCTGCCATTTGAACAACAGAGCTGTCAGGGTGAGAGATGAGGCAGTCATAGTCGATCTGTTTCTTAATTTCTTCCTCAACTGTGTTTCTGTCTATTCCATCAATTAATCCATCTCCGGGTGAAAAATTCTGAAAGTCAGTCCGTGGCGGATTGATAGATTGATCGTAAGTATAACTCATATCAGTATTATTTATATCAATATTATTAGAGTCCGATTTTCGGACTTCAAGAAGTCTGTTTTTCGGATTTGCAGAAGTCTGATTTTCGGACTTCTTGAAATCTGTTTTTCCGACTTCTTGAATTCCGTTTTCCGTACTTCTTGATGTCGGCACATAATCAGTGCTTTTCTCACCTTTGACAATGAAATTTTTCACATACAGAATTGACGGTAGTCCCAACCCTCGGCGTTTCTTCCTCACAAGCCCGATGCCCGACTGATCGTCAAGCTCCTTGAGAAGATTAAGAGCCTTTTCGTGACCAACATCAAAGCTTTCCTCAATTTCTTCAACAGGGAAAATGATATATACCCTGTTGTGCTTGTCTATCCAGTTATTTTTACGGCTTAAACTCATACGTTCAAGAAGCAAACCATACAGAAGCTTTGCTTCATTGGATAAATTACCGAAATGCTCCTTATCGGTAAACAGCACCCTCGGAACACGAACAAAAGAAAATTGCTCCGATTCCGCACCGTAGTAATAGTCAAATTCTGTTTTGGGCATATACTTCACCTCATTTTTTCTGAATTTAATAAAAAAAGCACCCCGACTTTTACATCAGAGTGCCCGTAATTAAAAAATCTATATAAACAAAAAATCCCGCATACTGTAATTGTTATATAAACTATCACAGTATGCGGGATCGCAATTATTTTATTGGCTGCTTGTTGCAGGTAATTACTCACACATCACTCACACAAAACTCACACAAGTGTGTGTTTACGACACTCTACGACAGAGCGGTTTTGCATCATTCACACAAAACTCACACAAATTGCCTAAGAAAGAATGTCAAAGCAAAAAGAAAACCACGCAAACGGCTTCGTTGCGTGGCTTTTTGGCAGGGGCAGAAGGATTCGAACCCTCGGCACGTGGTTTTGGAGACCACTGCT
>ERZ827512.2135-NODE-2135-length-16920-cov-4.217017_pt1 | contig 16920 bp, 24 predicted proteins | sample MGYA00519916_ERZ827512 | MGnify/ENA primary metagenome ERZ827512 (study PRJEB31778, sample SAMEA3449335) | human gut metagenome | biome: human gut; feature: human-associated habitat; material: faeces | place: United Kingdom | collected 2010/2012 ... | reverse complement strand
ACATAATTTTCATAAATTTGTAAATACTTTACCCCTTATAATCTAGGACACAGCGAAAGAATTAGAAAATCAATATGAATATTTTAAAGAAGTAGTTATAAAGGTAAAGAGTATAGTAATATAGAAGTGGATCTACTGACTAGGTTTATAAAATTACCAAAACTAGGTAAGGTAAAAATAAGAGGGTATAGGAATAAAAATAGAGTAGAAGGTAAGATAGTTAATACTACTATTTTAAGAGAAACAACAAATAAGTATTATGTAAGTGTATTAGTAGGGGAAGAAATTTTAATAGACAGAGTAACACATACTACTATAGTAGGAATAGATTTAGGTATAAAAAATTTAGTTATAACAAGTTAAAGGTAGTAAGAATATATGTTAAAATAAAGAATTGTAGGAAACATTATTTAAACAATATTGCAAATGAAATAGTTAATGAACAAGGTATTATAGTAACAGAGAGTCTATTAGTTAAAGAAATGTTTAAAAATAAGACAAAAGTATTTAATAAAAGTCTTTTAGATGCAGGTGTTAGTACATTATGTTCCTTAATAGAGTGGGAATGCAAAGAAAATTTACATATAAGAGAAATATCTAGTTTTGTATCTGGTTGTTACCTTAAAATGGTTTTAGAAGAAAGTGCCCCAATTACAAAGATGTAATAGGGTGTTTTACTGTCTATAAATAACTAAACAAAACCTATATAATAAATCAATTAAATAAGATTCATTTTTCAATAGAACAAATATTTTATAATGTTTGCTCTTTTCATATGTGTCTTTTTTTGATAAAATAAATTAAGAAAGAGAAGTGATACTTTTGAAAACAAGAAATGAAGTAAGAGAAATTGCCCTTAGAATAATTTACAAAATAAACATATTTGATGCTGCTCATGTTTATTATGATGTAGATGACTTAATTAAAGAAGAATATGAAGTAGAAAATGATTTTGTTAATTCTCTAGTTAATGGAGTTATAGAAAAAAAGCGTGAGTTAATTAGTTTAGTTAATAAATATATGTCTGATTGGACTCTTGATAGACTTAATAAAGTAGACGAGGCCTTATTTCTTTTATCTAGTTATGAGTTAAAATATCTTGATACACCTAGTATTGTTAGTATTAATGAATGGGTAGAAATATCTAAAAAATATAGTGATGATAAAGTTACTAAGATGTTAAATGGAGTTTTAGATAACATTTATCATAGTGAGGATAATAATGAATAAAGAATACTTAACAGTTAGTCAGTTAACTAAGTATATTAAATATAAATTAGATAATGATGTTAATTTAAGAGAAGTTTATCTTAAGGGAGAAATATCTAACTTTAAAGCTCATACTAGAGGGCACTTTTATTTTACTATTAAGGATGAAGGTAGTAGAATTAATGCTGTTATGTTTGCAAGTAGTGCTAGTAAAGTTAAATTTACTCCCGAAGATGGAATGAAGATACTTGTAACTGGAAGGATATCTGTTTATGAAGCGACTGGTGGTTATCAAATTTATGTTAATGAAATGATGGAAGATGGGGTAGGTAATCTTTATGTTGCTTTTGAACAGTTGAAGAAAAAATTAGCTTCAGAGGGTTTGTTTGATGATAGATACAAGAAAGCAATTCCTAAAATACCAGAACGTGTTGGAGTTATAACAGCACCTACAGGAGCGGCGATTCGTGATATAATATCTACTATTAATAGAAGATTCCCTTTAACAGAAGTAATACTTTTACCTAGTTTAGTACAAGGAGAAGTGGCTAAAGAAGACATTGTAAGACAGATTAAGCGAGCAGAGAACTACAATTTAGATGTTTTAATAGTAGGTAGAGGTGGAGGCTCTATTGAAGATTTATGGGCTTTTAATGAAGAGATAGTAGCTCGTGCTATTTTCGAATGTCCTATTCCAGTAATAAGTGCCGTGGGTCATGAGATTGACTTTACAATAGCAGACTTTGTAGCAGACCTAAGAGCGCCTACACCAACAGGTGCAGCAGAAGTTGCTGTTCCTAATAAAACTGATGTTATAAACTATCTTAATCAGTTAAGTTTAAGAAGCAGAAAAGCTATAGGTAATATTTTAGAATTAAAGAAAAAAAGACTTGATAATATTAGGGGTAACTACATCTTGAATAATCCTCTAGATTTATATTCTGCCAAAATTCAAAAACTTGATTATTTAACGGAGAGTTTAGTTAAGAACTATAAAAATATTATTGATAAAGAAAAGATTAAACTAAATAATATTAAAACAAGGCCATTGTTTAGTAATCCTTTAGTGATATTAGATAAGACTAAACAAAAATATGCTTTATTAATTGGTAAGTTAGATGCCTTATCTCCTTTAAAAACTTTAGAGAGAGGTTATGGTATTATTAAAATTGGTGATAAAGCTGTTACTAGTATAAAAGACTTAAAGAAAGATGATTTAATAAATATAGAATTAAAAGATGGTAGTATGGAGGCTATCATAAAGTAGGAGGAATTGATTATGGAAAAGAAAGAAATGAAATTTGAAGAGAAAATAACTGAATTAGAAACACTTGTTAAAGCTTTAGAAAATGGCGATGTAGAATTAGATAAAGCGATAGATTATTTTACAAAAGCTACTAAACTTGCTAGTGAGTGTGATAAGGATTTAAAAGAAGCAGAGAAGGCCTTAACTTCTATAGTTAATGAAGATGGAAGTTTATCAGGGTTTAAAGGAGAAGTAGAAGCATAATTATGAGAGAGATTAAAATACATGGTATTTATAAACACTTTAAGGGAGACTTTTATTTAATTGAAGAAATTGCAAAAGACTGTGAGACATTAGAGGATTTAGTTATCTATAGAAAACTATATGAAGATGGTTCATGTTGGGTTAGACCTTTAAAAGACTTTATGGAAAAAGTTGATTATAATAAATATCCTAATGTAGAGCAAGAATATAAGTTTGAACTTATAGAACCATATAGTAAAAGAGAGAAATTTAAAGAAATTAGAATATGCAAATAATATGAAAATGTAACATTTTCATATTGGTCTGTCCTCATTCTGTTTAAAAGATTTTTATTTTGATTCACTCATTAATTGTAATGGTAATATGTTTTTCTGGATAGATAAAAAGACTTTAATACCTAAAGCATCTGCAATCAGTGTTTTTGCTGATTATAGTTATAGTAATGATAAAATATCTATTGAAGATAAACAAAAACTTTTAACTAGGATAATGGTTCCAAGAGGATTTTTAAATTTAGTAGAGTAATTATATATAAAATTAAAACGAGACATACTGAAAGATATGCTAGAATAATTAGTAAGGAGTTGAATATTTCTTGTATCAAATTATTGTCTACCAACACTATTTGACAAAGAACCTAAATAGTAGTATACTAAAGCTACTTTTGAAGGGGGAAATTTGAATGAATTTGAACGATTTAAAATTACAACTTTTTGATTCTATTATTGGTGCTAGAAAAAGTAATGATATTGTAGGGATTAAACAAGAGACTGATGCTATATATGAAAGATTAAAATCAATAAGTAAATTAGATGGAAAATTTAATTCGGAATTATTTAAAAGTAACGTTTATACAGCTATATCATCATATTATTTTAATCCTGATTTTAGCCTAGAAGATAGAATTCCTATAATTGACGGAATGATTTTTTATGGTGATATATTTGTTAAGAATGAATCAATTATGGAAAATATTGGTGTTGGAGAACAAATAACACTATGTATTGGTTTGCTTGAGAAGTATAAAAATATGATTGAATTAAGCGAAAAGTATAAACATAATATATGTTTAGGTATTGCTATTTCTGCTAAATTAAATAATGTGTCTAAAGAAAAATAGCTATTAATTTAGTTATTTTTTATATAAAAAGAGTGTTAGCATCAGCTAGCACTCTTATCTCCTTCTTCTAACATTGTGGTTATAAAAATACCATACCCTTTCTTAGCATCATTTACGATGACATGAGTAACCGCTCCAACTATTTTATCATTTTGTATAATTGGTGAACCACTCATACCTTGGATGACACCTCCAGTTTCATTTAAAAGTTCTTCATCTGTAATTTCAAAAAGAATATTTTTAATATCACTATCTTTATTAATATTTAAAATATTTATGGTATATTCTTTTATTTCATTACCATTTATAACAGTCCTAATTATGGCTTCACCTTTCTTAACATCATCCTTTGTTCCTACTTCTAAAGCCTTATCTTTTAATAATTCATCTGTATATTTACCGAAAATACCTGATTCTTCATTAGAATTAATCTTACCATAAGTTATCGTCTCATCATAAGTTGCATTTTTTTCTCCAGGTGAACCGTTTTCACTTTTGGTATTATCAGTTACTGTGGCTTTAAAAATTTTACCATCTTTTATCTCAAATTTCTCACCAGTAGTTTTTTCAGTTATTTCATGTCCTAATGCACCGAATATAGTTGTTTTGGGATCAATATAAGTTAATGTACCAATTCCTGTTATTTCATCTTTAACATATAATCCAGTTTTACAAACATTCTCACTATCACAAAGCATTTCTAAATTTAATGTCGAAGACTTATTATTACGAGTAATGGTTACATCTAACTTATTACTATCTTTTGCTTCTTCATTAACAACATTCACCATTTCATTAATATTATTAACTTTATTATTATTTATTTCTGTAATAGTATCACCAATTTCAAAACCAGCGTCTTTTCCAATATATCTACTATTTACTTCATAAAAGCCAACTACTAAAACGCCTTTAGAATTAACTTCTATACCAATGGTTTCTCCACCTGGGATAATATATTTGGAATAAGCATAAATGTTTATGGGCATAATAAAGAGTATAAGAAGAGGAAAAATTATTTGTAGCTTTAATTTTTTTAAAAAATGCATTTTAATCACTCCTTAGCTACATTACTATTATGGAGCATTTTAAGAAAAAAAGACGTGTTAAATCTTGCCAATATTAATCAAATATGATATAATATAGAGCTAATTAAGGGGGAATACTATGAAAGTATGGAAAACTGCTAAATTTTTAAAAAAAGATAAAAATATAGAGTTAATTACTAGAAGTTATATTAATTATATATATAAATATGGGCCAATTAATGATATTATTAGAAAATATAATATTAATCCAAGTGATGTTTATAAATTAAATCAATATACTGCTAATAGAATAGCGGGATTACTAATATTATATCTTGCTAAAGATAAGAGAAGACTTAATGATATAGCATTAAAGTATGATACTAGTGATCTATTAGTTAGTGATATTACACCAGAAATAGAAGGATATATAGAAAGGTAAGGAGAGTTTATGGAAGCGAGAAAAGTTAAAGGAAATTATAATAAAAAGAAAAATGTTAAAAAACTTAATTGTTTATCTAATAATAGAAGAGTTAATACAACAAAATTATTTAAATAAAGATGTGTGGAGGTAATGAAATATAAAAATGAGAATTTATAAAGTGCTCTTTTATATTGCTAAAGATATTATAGTAAAAGTCAAAGAAATAATAACAGGATTTAATATTTTTTTATATGATATGGATTCTGTTTTCCCCGCCAAAAAATATTCAACGAGATGATTTTGTCTTGTTTATTAGAAAAGACACTTTGATGGATAGAAATTTATTAACACTAAAAGATATAGAAGAATAGAAAAAAATTGAGAATAGTGAATTTTATAAATGTTATGAACAAATGCATATTATTCCCAAAAAAGGGCACAAAACAATAAGAGAAAAAGTTAAAAGCTTAGGTAATTGAGTATATTATATAAAGGGAAATAGGTGGTATTATGTATGCTAAAAAGTTAATTTATGATTATATTATTGGTAATGATATAGCTAATATAGAAGAATTAGAAAGTGATAATGTCTTTCTTTTTGAAGTCTTAAAAGCATCTCATGATATATCATATTACAGTTATTTAGATATAGCTTATAGAAGAAAATATGATGTTATTAAGTATATGTTACTTAACTTTAAAGATAATTTAGATGTCTATCAAGGCGATGCTGATTACTTATTGGATAGTTTAGATGTAAGGAGCCTAGAATATAAAGAGATTATAATTTTAATGTCAGATTTAGATAAAGATAAATATAATGATTATAGAATATCTAGAGCAGGTTTTTATCTAGAAGATAAAGTAGAAGTAGGAGCAGTTCAAAATAGTGATAAAGAACTTGGAGAATTAATAGGACTTGGTTTTGAAGTAGTTTTATCTAAGTATGAGGATAAGCCTTTGATACTTGATTATTATGCTATATGCTTTTTATATGAGATGTTTTATGAAAATAAGATTTTTGAAGAAATAGTTCATAAAAATATTAGAGATAAAGAGAAATTAAAAAAACTCGGTAATACTAAGTTTTTGTTAGATTATATTGATACTTTAGATTGCTATTTAAAGGAATATTTAGAAGGTCATTTATATCTTTTAGATAATTTATCTAAAGACTTGGATTTAGTTAGGAATAACTGGGATAACTATATTATGAGAATTAATGAACAAAGAGTAGCGATAGTTTATCAAGCAGTAGAACAATTTATGGAAGCATATCGAGGAAAATTCTATTTTGATATATATGGGACTTTGGATAAAATAATTCGTAAATATCACTTAGAAGAAATATTTGAACTTGCAGAAGAGATAGAGGAATTTGATTTAAAAGATAATGAATACTTGAAAAATAAATTTACTTCTGATATGGATAAGTTAATTATGGGGTTATTTAGGGAAGATGTAATCTTTAATGATAATAGTGATTATGATAATAATAATACAAAAGTTATAAAATTTAAAAAGAAATAGGTTTGTTTAATCTATTTCTTTTTAAATTACATAAAAGAATATTACACTAATTACCCCCACTAGTATTGCTACTAACATAATAGCAGAAATTATTTTGATCATTTTTTGACTCATGTTTTCACCTCATTTTTAATTATATATAAAAAGTCTATTTTTGTAAAATGAATTTAGGTAAATAATAGATAATTATGAATAATATTAACTAGGTGATTATAATGGATTTAAAACTTAAAAAGGTAAAAACTAAAGTAACTGATAAACTAGCAGAGCAAAAGAAAATATATATATTTCTAATAATAGTAATGCTTATAGGGCTAATATTTGGTATTATTTATGCTGTTATCTTAAATAAAAGTGACCATGCCTTAGTTACTACTAGTCTAGATAGTTTCTTTACTAGCATTAAAAGTAATGATATTGATTATAAAAGTGCTTTAATTAATAGCTTAGTTGGTAATATTTCTTTTGTAACTTTTATTTTCTTGCTTGGCATTTCTATTATGGGAATACCTCTAATTATCTTTAGTTTACCATCTACTGCTTTTATCTTTGGTTTTTCTTTATCATCAATTATTTATACATATCACTTTAATGGTATTTTAAAGGCTATCTGCTATCTTTTTCCTCATCAGTTGATTACTTTATTAATGAGCTTGTTTTTAGGCTTCTATGCTCTTTATTTTGGCATTAAATTATTTAAATATTTATTTAGAGGTATAGATATTAATCTAAGAAGTTCTATGAAAAGATATCTACAAGTATATATAACAGTTTTATTAATATTTATATTATGTAGTTTTATAGAAGTATTTTTGTCTCCAGCTTTAATTAAATTAGTTGTTTAATTTTTATGTAAAGTTTTTCCAAACATTTTATCTATTATTAAATTACTACTTATATATCTTTTTAAAACTGTTATTCATTAAACTACCCTTAAAGTATAATGCAATTATAAGCTGTTTTACCTTGAAAGTAAAAGGTAAATATAGTATAATTAGTACGAATTAGAGGTGGTAGTTATGTCTAAAGTAGTAGTGGGAATAAGTGGCGGAGTAGATTCATCTGTCGCTGCCATTCTTTTGAAAGAACAAGGTTATGAAGTTATTGGACTATTTATGCGCAATTGGGATAGTTCTATTAATAATGATTTTTTAGGGAATCCTAATTTAAATAATAATATTTGTCCTCAAGAAGAGGATTATAATGATGCAAAGGAAGTGTGTGATAAGTTAGGTATTCCTCTACATAGAGTAGATTTTATTAAAGAGTATTGGGATGATGTATTTACTTATTTTTTAGATGAACTTAATAAAGGTAGAACCCCTAATCCTGATATTATGTGTAATAAATATATAAAATTTGATTTATTTGTAAAAGAAGCGAAAAAGTTAGGGGCAGATTATATTGCTACAGGTCACTATGCAAAAATAGAAAATGGTAGACTTATGAGAAGTCATGAACATAATAAAGATCAAACCTACTTCTTATCACAAGTATCTAAACAACAACTTAAAAATGTTTTATTTCCACTAGGAGATATTAAAGATAAAAAAGAAGTACGAGCAATAGCGGAGAAGTATGGATTAGTAACTGCTAAGAAAAAAGATTCAACTGGTATTTGTTTTATAGGAGAGCGAAATTTTAAAAATTTTCTTAAGAACTATTTACCTAATAAGAAAGGTAATATTGTTAATATAGATACTAATGGAGTGTTAGGTGAACATATTGGTCTTATGTATTATACAATAGGGCAAAGAAAGGGCCTTGATGTAGGAGGAACTAAAGATAAGTTATTTGTAGTTGGAAAAGATTTAAATAAAAATATTTTATATGTTGCAGAAGGGGAAGACAATAAATATCTATATTCAGATAGTGCTATCCTAGAAACTATTAATTTTAACTATGATGAAAGGCCAGTAGAATGTACTGCTAAATTTAGATATAGAGCACCTGATGTACCTGTTAAATTAGAATATCTTGATAATGGTGAGATATTAGTGAGATATGATAATGTTAAGGCTGTAACTCCTGGACAGGCATGCGTTTTTTATGATGGAGAATACTGTTTGGGTGGTGGTATTGTTAAAGAAGTTAGAAAAGATGCTGAGAAACTATGGTATTTATTGTAGTTTCTTTTTTTGTAAAGTATTTTACATAAATTTTACTTGACTAAACTTGTCAAACTAATTAAAATGTATTATAGGTGGTGTGTGACATGAAAAACTTAAACATTTTATTAAGTGAACTTGGAATTTCAAAGGTGAGACTTGCTAAGTATTTAGGAGTATCAAGACAGATGTTATATAATTATTTAGCAATGGATAGTTTAAAAGAGTGGCCTAAAGAGAAAGCTGTAAGATTACTTGCCTTATTAAATATAGAAGATGAGGATGGAGTAAGTGGAGTAAATGTAACAAGTGATTATATTATTGAGGTTGAAAATAGATTAAATGAAGGTGTTAAAGATTCATCTAATAGAGAAGTATTGGCAGATCTTAAATGTTTTAATAAAAAAGAACAAGAAATAATGGCTGATATTATTAACCTTTTGAAAGAGAAGTTAGCAGATGATAAGACTAAAACTACTTATAATACATATGTATATTTATATCACTATTTACAATCGATGGAAACAGCGGATGAATTAAGATATATACTAGCTTATATGTCTAAATCTATGGGATTTACTGATCCAATGGAATTTGTATTTGAAAAAGATAAACAATTTATATTTGAAAGTATTTTATTCTCTGCTATGACACTATATCATAACGGAGGAGCATCTAAAAATAAAATAGCTGAAACTCATAAGAGATTTGTTCAAGATATTGAAATGAAAAAAGAAGAAAAACTTAGTCGTACTCAAGAGTTAAATACTGCTAAGGTACAAGCTTTAAGAGAGCTAGGATACAGTGAGATTAATGAGACTAATGCTAAAGAGGTACTTGAGAAAATAGCAGAAATTCAGTCAAGAAAGGTATAAAGTGTATAATTTTTTAATTCTAATAGCAGTTTTAATAATCTTAAGCAGTTTAACAAGATTAATAGTGACAAGAAATTAGAAACTATCTATAAAAAGAAAAGTGTAATGACCAAAGTTGAAAAGAGTTTTTATAATAAAATTAAATGTTTAGAACCAGAATATAAAGTTATACCGCAAGTTAATTTAGCTTCTATTATAAGCAAGGAAAATAATAATAGATATTATACTGATCTATTTAGAAATATAGATTTTGCTATATTTGATAATAATTTAAAACAGTTTTATTATTGATAGAGTTTAATGATGGTACACATAATTTAAAGAAAAGAAAAAGATTATGTAATTAATTGTGTAAAGAATACTTTAAACACAACAGTAAAAAACAACTAAACTGAGAATAAAAACAAACTAGACTAAAAAATCTAGTTTTTATTAATTACAATAAAGCGTAAACTAAATGTAAAGCACAAAGTGAAGTAGGGTAGTAGTATTACATTTTTTTGATATAATCTAAATATAGAGGTGTTTTATATGTTTGGTTATGGTACAGCGGAAAATATTTCTAATATAATAACATATAATTATTATTATGGTTTGTTTTTAACTAAAGTAGAAAAGAAAACGGAATTATTAGATGAAAATATAGAAAGCAATGATTTTGCTGATTCAGAAAAAAATAAACCTAAATCATTATATGAATTAACATTAATACCTGCATTAATTTGTTTATCTATTTTTTTAATTATGTTTTTGTTGCTTTATTTTCTTCTTTATGAGATATATTATTTCTGTGATATTAGTTAACATAATATATATTATAGGAAGTTAAATATTTGGTTATTTAAGACTAACAATTATTCATCTTAAGACTCTTGCTATTTTATTGATTTCTAATAATCTATAATTTAGTAATACTTTATAATATGTTTTTTGTGTTTTATCTATATAGTATAAAATATTATTATATTATTATATTATTATATTATTATATTATTATATTATTATATAATTAAACCTATTAAATTATATATCTACATATTGTACAATTATTTATTTTCTTGCGTAATTACATTCAGCCTAATATACTACTATTCTTATAATACTACTATTCTACTCTTTTAATATAAGTCAAACAAAGTAGGGGAAGTGAATAAAAAAATAGGGGAATAATATTATATTTTTAGGGAAATATAATATTGAAGGAGAGATAAAAAAGATGAAAAAACAAAATATTAAGTGTGATGTTGATAGTTGCAAATATAATAGTAATAATAAAGAATGCAACTTAGATGAAATTCAAGTTAGTAGTAACTGTGACTGTCCAAAAGATGAAGTTTGTGAACAAGAACAAACTGTATGTGCGAGTTTTGAAAAAAATGAAGAAAATAACTAGTAGATTAATTCTACTAGTTATTTTATACCCTAAACTACTCCTCTTCCCTACTCTAGTTTATCTAAGATGCTAGTTCCAATTTCAGGAGGTGTAATTTCAAAATTATCTGCTATTGTCGCTCCAATTACTGCTATAGTATCTTGAATTTCTAATCTTTTTGGTTTTTTAAAACTTCTACTATATAATATTAAGGGAACGTTTTCCCTTGTGTGATCATTACCTTTAAAAGTAGGATCACTACCATGATCTGCTGTAATTATAAATAAATCATCTACTTCTAATTTATTTAAAATTATGGGTATTTCTACATCTAACTCCTCTATTGCTTTAGCATAGCCTTCTACATCTCTTAAATGACCATATAGACTGTCAAAATCACATAGATTTACCATACATAGTCCCGTAAATTTTTTATCCATAACATTAGTTAACTTATTAATGGCATCCATATTAGAATTAGCTTTTAAAGTTTTATTTATACTCGTTTTACTAAAGATATCATTCATTTTACCTATGGCAATAACATTATAATTATTAGTATTTAGATAATCTAAAATAGTTTTGGATGGAGGAGCGACTGGATAATCTTTTCTTCCGGCATTATTTAATTTAAATTTACCATTACTGCCTGTAAAAGGCCTTGCTATTACTCTCCCTACTAAAAATTCATCTTTTAGTGTTAATTCTCTAACTTTTTCGCAATAACTATATAAAGTTTCTGGGCTAATTACGTCTTCATGAGCAGCAATTTGTAAATCGGAATCTGCTGATGTATAAACTATTAGAGATCCATAATCTACTTGCCTCTCACCAAGTTCAGTGATGATGCTATTGTCATTGCTACATTTATTACCTATAACTCTTCTTCCTGTAGTAGTTTCAATTTCATCAATTAGCTCAATAGGAAATCCATTTTCATTAAAGGTTTTAAAAGGGGTATTTGATGTGATTCCCATCATTTCATAGTGTCCAGCTAAAGTATCTTTCCCAGCATTATTAGGCCTTGCGATAGTATAATAAGCCTCTACATCAGTATTTTCATCCATATTTAAAGTATTTAGAAAGCCAATCTTAGCAAGATTAGGAATAAATAAATCATATTTTTCTTTAATATGCCCTAAAGTATTAGAACCACTATCTCCATAACTAGCTGCATCTTGTGCTTCTCCTACTCCTAAGGAATCTAAAACCATTAAAAATATTCTTTTAAATCTCATAATCAATTCTCCTTCTTTGCTCTTGGATGGTTGTTCAGATAATCAATCTTAACCTTTTTATTAGTTATATGTGTATATATACGAGTAGTAGCAATATCAGAATGTCCTAAAAGCATCTGAATACTTCTTAAATCTGCTCCTCCATTTAATAAGTGAGTTGCAAAAGAATGTCTTAAACTATGAGGGGATATTTCAGGATCGAGTCCTTTTTCTTTTAAAATTTCTTTTAAGTTTTTAAAGAATCCTTGTCTTGATATACCAGTACCTCTAGAGTTTAAAAATAAGTAATCAGACTGTTTATTTTTTAATAATAGATGTCTTTTATTTAAATACTCATTTAAATAATATTTTTCTACATCATTAATAGGAACAATTCTCTCTTTACTACCTTTACCCTTAACTCTAACAATATCATTATTAAAGTCAATATCATAAGCTGTTAGATTAATAAGCTCAGATACTCTTAGTCCTGAACCATACATCAATTCTAACATAGCTTTATTCCTATAGTCAAATGGGGTGTTTAGTTCTATATCTAAAAGTTTATCTACTTCTTCTATAGTTAAACCATGAGGAAGCGTTTTAGTAGTTTTAGGTCTATCAATAAATTCACTAGGATTATTAGTTTCATTTTCCTCTTTTTCTAAATAGTTATGAAAGTTCTTAATGGTAGTAAGTTTATGAGCGACAGTTTTACTATCCTCATTACGTTCATAACAATATTTTAGATATTTAGTTATAATGTCCTTTGTTATATTTTTAGTATTATTTATCTTTTCTTTTTCTAAAAACCTAATATAGTCTTTCATCTCATAGCCATAACTTTTAATACTATTATTAGAAAGTCCTTTTTCAAATTCACAGTAATTTAGAAAATTTTCATTAGCAGTTATAAGTTTCATAACATCATCCTCATAATTATTATATAACTATTTGAAGATTTTGTAAAAGCGTGTATAATATGTTAATTTAGAGTATAATATGTTAATTTAGAGTGATATTGATTTAGCAATTAAATAGTGTTATAATTAATAAACAAATTAAGGAAGGGGTGTTAGTCTTGTCTAAACATATAGTTGGTATTATTGCTGAATATAATCCTTTTCATAATGGACACTTATATCATATGGAAAAGGTTAAAAAAATGTTTCCAGATAGGCCTATTATATTAATACTAGGTGGTAATTTTACCCAAAGAGGAGATATTTCTATCTTAGATAAATGGGAAAAGACTGCTATTGCCATTAAATATGGTATTGACTTAGTAGTAGAACTGCCCTTCCCTTTCTCTTGTGCATCGGCTGATATCTTTGCAAAGGGGGCCATTGATATATTAAATCATTTAGGGGTTACTGATTTAGTTTTTGGAAGTGAGTCAGATGATATAGAAAGCATTAAAAAACTAGTAGAAACAGAACTTTTCAATGAAGATTTTGACAGCTTAGTTCAAGTTTATTTAAGAATGGGTTATAACTACCCTACCTCACTTTCTAAGGCTTTAGAAGATATAACAGGAGATTGTTTTAGATTACCTAATGATATTCTAGGTATTAGTTATGTTAAAGCGATTTGCGCTAATAATTATAAAATTACTCCTCATACTATAAAAAGAACTAATGATTATCATAGTAAAGATTTAAATAAAAGGAGTATATCCAGTGCAACAAGTATAAGAGAATCTTTATTAGATGGTAAAGATATAAAGAATAGTATTCCTTCTATTACTTATAATTATTTAAAGAATAAGAAAATACCTAAGCTAGATGATTATTTTAATCTCTTAAAATATAAGATAATTAGTTCTAATGATTTAACTATCTATAATTTAGTAGATAGTGGTATTTCTACTAAACTAAAGAAAGAAATACTTAATAGTTATAGTTTTGATGAGTTAATTAATAAAGTTAAGAGTAAAAATGCTACTTATGCTAAGATATCAAGAATGTTAATTTATATATTATGTGACTATACTAAAGAGCAAGCTAGGAAGTTTAGGGATATTAATTATATTAGACTACTTGGTTTTTCTAATAAAGGAAGGGATTATTTAAATAAGATTAAAAAAGATATAGGTATTCCTATTATTAGTAAATTTACAAGAGAAAAGGATAGGATGCTAGAATATGAATATCAAATTACAAAGATATATTCTTTAGTTTTTGATAAAGATAAGTCTAAAAGCTTAATAGAAGCTGAATATAAGATGAAACCTATAAGGGAGGGTTAAATTATGGATAATATGGTAAAAACGAAGAAACAAGGGCTTTTAATAGTTATTTCAGGACCATCTGGTTGTGGAAAGAATAGTATAATTAATGAATTATTAAAGATAAGAAATAATATCTGGGTATCTATTTCCTGTACTAGTAGAGAACCTAGGGGTGAAGAGAAAAATGGTATCAATTATTATTTCTTATCTAAAGAAGAATTCGAAAGTGATATTAAAAATGATGAATTCTTAGAGCATGCAGAATATTCTGGTAATTACTATGGTACACCAAAAAAGTATATTAAAGAACATTTAGATAAGGGTGAAGATGTAATACTTGAAATAGAAATACAAGGAGCTTTAAAAATTAAAGAAAAATTAGATGAGACAGTATTTATCTTTATAATGCCACCTACTATGAATGAATTAAAAAGGCGCCTTATTAATAGAAAGACTGATAGTTTAGAAAAAATAGAAAAAAGGTTTAAAAGAGCTTATGAAGAAATAAATGAAATACCTAAATATAACTATGTAGTTGTTAATGATGATTTAGATAAAGCAGTTAAAAAGGTAGATGCTATATTAGAAGCAGAAAGATGTAGAGTTGATAGAATTGAAGAAGTCTATCTAGATAGTAAAGAAGAAAGGATTCATGAAGCCTTACTCGATGATGTTAAAGACTTTGATAATTCTAAAATAGAAATAAAATAAGCAAGGAATTAATCCTCGCTTATTTTTATATTTCTTCAATCTTCATTAGGTTAGTAATTCTCTTAGTTTCTGTATTAGGGAACCCTCCAGTAATTACAATTAAGTCTCCTTCATTAAGTTCCATAAACTCTTTAGCTTTCTCTACACTCCTAGTTAATACTTCATCAGTTGTATCTAATAGAGGTAATGTACCAGCATAAACGCCCCAGTTTAAAGCTAAACGTCTACCAGTTTTTTCATCAGTACATAAAGCAAGTATTGGAGCATCTGGTTTTAAGTTACTAATAACTTTTGCAGTTCTACCACTGATGGTTGCAGCACAAATTAATTTAGCACTTAAAGCATTTGTACTAAGTACAACATTAGAAGCGATAGACTTAGTAATGTTATCTAAACTTTCAATATCAAAAGCGTAATCAAAACTTGCATATTTTTCAGTAGTTTCACAAATACTAGCCATAGCAGCAACTGTTTCAACTGGATGTTTTCCAATAGTAGTTTCACCACTTAACATAACAGCATCTGTTCCATCTAATACAGCATTAGCAATATCACTAGTTTCTGCTCTTTTTGGACGAATACTATTACTAGACATCATAGTCTCAAGCATTTCAGTTGCAACAATAGATATTTTCCCGAGTCTTCTACAAGTATTAATCATTTGTTTTTGATAGATTGGAACCATTTCACTAGGTACTTCTGTACCAAGGTCGCCACGAGCTACCATAACACCATCACTAACACTTAAGATATCTTCTAAGTTTTCAATACCCAAAGCACTTTCAATCTTACAAATTATTTGTAAGTCTTCTCTACCATGTTCTTTTAAGATTTCTTTAACTTCCAAAACATCTTCTTTAGAAGATACGAATGAAATAGCAAGGAATTCTCCACCATGTTCACAAGCATAAATAATATCTTCACGATCTGCATCACTTACATAAGGAATATCTAGTTTAATACCAGGAACGCTCATACTCTTGCGGTTCCCTAATACTCCACCATCAATAATCTTACATGTAACTCTATCTTCGTATTTGTGGATAACTTCAAGTTTCATCTTAGCATTTTCAAGTAAAATAATATCACCAACATTAAGAGAATCAATAGCACTTGGATGATTAACAGAAAATCTCTCTTTAGTACCAGTAACTGTTTCTTTAACTATATCAATAGTTTCACCAGGAACTAGTTCAATAGAATCATTTTCCATAATTCCACATCTAAACTCTGGACCTTTAGTATCCCAAAGAATAGCAACATTCATACCAGTTCTTTTTCTAACTTCACGGACTGATGCACATGCTTTCTCTCTTTCTTCTATAGTAGCATGAGAAAAGTTAATTCTTGCTACATTCATTCCAGCTCTAACCATTTTTTCCATAACATCAGGTTCATTACTAGCAGGACCTATACTACAAACAATTTTTGTCTTTTTCATTATTTACTTCACTCCTTCTAATCAAGCTATACAATTATAGCATAAATTTATTAAAATTAAAAGAGTATTTTAACTGAATTACGAAATCTCTATGATTAACTTATGATAATGTCTTAAGTGTTAACTTTTGAAAATGTCCTAAAGT
>ERZ827512.2128-NODE-2128-length-16969-cov-2.767648_pt1 | contig 16969 bp, 16 predicted proteins | sample MGYA00519916_ERZ827512 | MGnify/ENA primary metagenome ERZ827512 (study PRJEB31778, sample SAMEA3449335) | human gut metagenome | biome: human gut; feature: human-associated habitat; material: faeces | place: United Kingdom | collected 2010/2012 ... | reverse complement strand
GCGGCTTATGTGTTCGGCACCGCGACCTTGACCGCTGCGGCTGGACCTTCCGAGGTGATGGCGGCGGTGATGGCCACGAACGCGAGCGCCGCCTTCGCGCCGTGCAGGCGCTCGAGCGCGAACTCCTTGATGGAGGCGGGAGCGCCTCCCGGCTCGAAGCCCTCGCCCGGCACAAGCTGCAGGCACACGCCCGTGAACTCGCGGTCGAACGTCTCCAGGTCAAGCTTGACCTCGCCCTTCGCCGGGTCGTTCACGTACACCTTGTCGCCTTTGAACCCGCGCACGACGACGAAGTGGTTGAACCCCCAGTGCACGATGCACGGGAAGACGGCCTTCGCGCGCAACGACTCGGGCTCCATGCGATATCCGCGCGCGTCGAAGCCATACGAACGGGCGGCCTTCACCACATTGAGCGCTGAGGAGCCATCGCGCGAGACGCCGCAGTCGGCGCGCACCTGCTCGAGCGGAATCCATTTCCCGTAATAGGCGCAGACCATGGCCAGGCTGGCGGCGCCGCATTCGAGCGCCTCCATCTGCATGATCTGCGGGACCTTCGCGGCCATCTGGCCGGCAGGCCGGACTTTGTTCGCCACGTTGCGCGCCATGGGCCCTCGCTATTCTCGCCCGAACAGAAGGGCGAGCGGATGGTACTCGCGCGTGGTGACCGTGCCCGCGTACACGCCGTCGGGCAGGTCGATGGACGCCGACGCCGCGTAGACCCAACCGGAGTTGGACTGCAGGGCGTCCTGGGCGGTGGCGGAAAGGCTGGAAAACGGTGTGGCCTCGGACGAGACGCTGGCCACGGAGCCTTCCGTGCCGGAGACGTCCACGACGTCGCCCATGGTGAGGTCCGCGGCGTTCGCCTGGTCCACGTAGCAGACCACCTTGCCATCGGACACTTCCACCGCGCAAGGCTGCTCTTCTGCAAGGTTCGCGAAGCATGCCCACACCAGGCCGCCCGCCAACAAGAGCAGGATGGCGATGAGCACCATCCACACGCTTGGGTTCGAAACCTGGATATAGTCATCCAGCCGGTCGGGCGCGGCAGCCCGCTCAAGGCTGGATTTCCTGAATACCTGCGCCATGCGTCTCCTCTTCGTGCACGGAAACCGCCGGCCGAACGCCAGCAGCCTCCATTATGCACCAACACACAGCGAAACGCCCCGCCGGCGTGCACCGACGGGGCGTTCGCGCAGGCGCTCGTGAGCCTAAACCGATGCGACCTTCAGCAGAGCGCGGTCGATGCCTGAGGCCGAACGCAGCGAGCCGATTTAATGGCCCCAGCCCGCGTGCGCCGCATCGGACTCATAGTCCTCGCCGAGCAAGTCGCGCTTCAAGGCAACGCCCAATTCTTCGACATCCCACAGCGCGCCGCCTTCGCTCTGGATCTGGCCGACCACCTTCGGATTCGAGTACAGGCTCACCTTGCCCGCCGCGGTGGCAGCGAACACGCTGCCACTGATGTAACCGGCATCCTCTGTGCACAGGTACGTCACGAAGGGACCTAGGCCGACCGGATCGCCATGGTCTGCCTCCACTACAGCCAGGATGCGCGGATCGGGCGCCTGGCCGGTGGCAGCCTCCACGTTGCGCACCATCTTCTTGTACTCCACCGCATGAGAAGGCGAAGCGCCTTGCGGGCACAGCGCGTTCACCGTGACGCCGTGACGGTACACCTCCTTTGCCGCCGCCCAGGTAAGACCGACCATGCCGGCGGTGCTGCAGCTGTACGCGTCGTTGTCCGGCAGGCCGACCCACGCATCCGACGCGACGTTGATGATGCGGCCGAATCCCTGCTCGATCATATAGGGCATGGCGAAGTGCATGAGCGCGAAAGCGCCTTTGGAGCGGCTGACCGTCATCTTGTCCCAGTCCTCTTCCGTCAGCGCCAGGATGCCGCCCATGCCCATACCGGCGGCGTTGTTCACGATGATGTCGATGCGCCCCCACGTGTCGACGGCGGTGCGAATCATCTTCTCAGCGGTCGCCCAGTCGGAGACGTCGCCATAGAACGGCAACGCCTCGCCTCCTTCGGCCTTGATGATGTTCGCGGTCTTCTCAGCGTCGCCCTTGAGCGCGATGAACTCGTTCCAGTCCTCTTCGGGCATGTCCTCTTTGCGGTACGCCTGCGCACTCAGGCCGTTCGGCTTGCGGTTGTTCGTGATGACCTTCGCACCCTGGCGCGCCAGGTAGATGGCGATACCGCTGCCAATGCCCTGCCCTGAGCCAGTGACGATGGCGACTTTCCCGTCCAAGATTCCCATGATGACTCCTTCCTTTCGAGCTTGCCGAAGCGAACCCGCTTAGATGTTGTTCGCGATGCCCCACGCGTCCTCGATGGCGTGATGGATGACACGCTTGTCGTTGCAGCGCGAGCGCAGCGTAGCGTCGCCCACCAGGTACGTCTCCGGAATGGCGGCGCGAATCTCCTCCCACATCTTCGGACGACCGTGGTACCCGCGGCACATGAGGACGTGATCGCACGCCACCGCCTCTTCGGCCTTCGACTTGTTGTTCCGCAGGACGGCCCCTTCGTCGGTCAGCTCGACGAACGTGTGGTTCAGCTTGAGCCTCAGCTGCCCGGTCTTGAGGTAGTCGCCGAGCAAGATGGACAAGCGCTGCTGTTGCGGGCTGGAGTTGTCGTCGCCGAGTTCCATGAGGCCCATGCGCGCGCCGCGGCGAGAGCTCACGATGACGTTCTTGCCCTTCTTGAGCAGGCTGATCGCCATCTCGAGGTTCATGAAGCAGCCGCCCACGATCATGACCGTCTGCCCCACGTCAACAGCTTCGGTGTCGCTCGCATAGTCCGAGAGCACCGTCACCTTGTCACCGTGGTCGGCCGACCCTTTGCACTTCGCCGGCAGCGCGTCCGCGCCCGTCGCCACGATGACGGCGTCGTAGCCTTTCTCGATCACGCCCTGCGCCGTCGCCTCCTCGCGGATGACGTTCACGCCAAGCTTGTCCATCTGCACGGCGTAGTAATCGATGAGCCGCTTGATGTCGCCCTTGAGCTCCAGGTCGAACGCCGCCTCGTGCATGGTGCCGCCCAGCTTGCGCTTCTCGTAAAGGTCGACCTCGTGCCCACGCTCGCGCAGCAGGCGCGCCGCCTCCATGCCGGCAGGGCCGCCGCCCACGATGCCCACGCGCTTCACCCGGTCGATCGGGTTGACGTCGCGGATGCCCGCCATGTTGCAGCGCGGATTCACCGAGCAACGCAGGCCTACTGCGGCGTTGAACGTCTCCATGGTGCCCACGCAGCCACGCGTGCAGCGAATGCACGGAGTGATGTCCTCAGGACGGCCCTCCGCCAGCTTGACCGCCCACAGGGGGTCGGCGATGGCAGGACGTCCCAGGCCGATGTAGTCGCACACGCCGTCTTCGAGCGCCTGCTCGGCAAGCTCGGGCGTAGTGAAACCGCCGTCCAGGATGAGGGGAATCTTGATGCCGGCTTCTTTGAAGCCCTTCGCGATCGGGATGAAGTCGCCGCGCTTGTCGTATTGCGCGTTGATGCAGCGGACGTTGCGGTAGTCGCCGCCCACGATGTGGAAGCACACGACGCCCGTCTTCTCGAGGATCTTCGCCTGCTCGATGCCCTCTTCGAGCGTCAGGCCGTCAGGGCTGTACTCGCTGCCCGCCAGGCGCGCGATGATCGGGAAGTCCTTGCCGCATTCCTTTTGGACCTCTTCGATGATCTCTTTGTAGAAGCGCACGCGATTCTCGGGAGAGCCGCCGTACTCGTCGGTGCGGTGGTTGTAGAACGGCGAGCAGAACATGGCGATCAAATGGCAGATGGAGCCGTGGATTTGCACGCCGTCGAAGCCTGCCATCTTCGCACGCCATGCCGCCTTCGCGAAGTCTTTCTCGCACTGCTTGATCTCGGCCTTCGACATGCCGCGGATAGGAAACGGCATGACGCCGCCCATGATCTCGTTCATGGTCGACGGGCCCCAGGACGGGCGGTCCATGAGCGTGATCTGCTTACCCATGTGATTGAGCTGGAGAATGGCCTTCACGCCGTAGTCTTTGATGGCAGAAGCGAGGCGCGCATAGCCCGTAATCTGCTCGTTTTTCGTGAGCGTCTGGCTGTTCTCTTCGCCTTTGCTGGCAATCTCATCGATGAAGGTACACTCCACGACGATCATGCTGAAGCGGCCTTTCGCCTGCTCGGTATAAAACTTGATCGTGCGGTCGGTCACAAAGCCGTCTTTGTCGGCATTCAGCGTGCCCATCGGGGCCATGACAATGCGATTGGGCATATCCCACGGGCCGATGCGCCCTGGCTCGAGGAGCTTCGGGAACTCGTTTTTCATCGGAATTGTCTCCTGTCCCACCTTCCTCTCCATCTCTCTACCGCCATTTCACGCTCTTTATAGAGAGATGTCAATTATTTTCCATTAGTTATAAGTATCTGGAAAACATTTGAGCATAAACGGCACGTCATGCTTGATGAAAAGAAGTCTGCGGCAGGAGCGCCGGGGACGATTCTGCCTGTCAGTACTCTTCGAGCCTCTTCTCGAAGTCCGGCAGCTGATCGTAACGGTCGACGAGCTCGCGAATGTCCGCCAGCAAGCAGCGCTTCGTACGGAAGCTCACGTCCCCCAAGTCGGAGAACGGAATGCTCAACAGCTTGAGCGCAAAGGCAGGATCCCACTGCAACGTCTCGTAGAACGCGTTCAGCTGGTTCGTCACCGCGATAGAGTCATGCCGCGACGCCTCGTCCAGCACCTCCGCGATTCGCTGGGCGATGCGCGGATTCGCGCGCGCAAGCGGCTCTTGATGGGCAACGAACTCGTCCGATGAGACAAAATGGCTAAAGCCCGTCAGCGAGTGCAACCCCCACTGATCCATGAACGAAGCAGTGCACCGCAACACGGTCACCGCTTCGTCCGGCGGGAGCTTGCCCACCGCTTCGGGGTAGTTGACCAATCGAAACATGACAAAGGCGATGTCCATGAGATCCAGGTAGGACAAAAGAGGCTTCTCTTCCGCAAGGGCGCGTTCCACACGGTCCTCGCTCAGCTCAACGCGCACCGTCAGGCGCGGGCTGCCCTCGTAATCGACCGACACGAACTCATTCGCCGGAAACCCTGCGCCCAGCCCGGAGTCGGCGTTGCTGTTCACGCGGCGCACCAGCTCGGGCACCGTCACCCCCGCATCCGCCAGATGCCCCTTGATGTCCGCCGCCATACCCGCCGGCACGGAGACCGTCCGTTCCACGACGTCAAACTGCAGCAGCCACACCTGGTTGAGCAAGCGCTCGCGCGTCATGAAGGACGTCAGCATGCGCACGGCAGCCGGAAGCACGTCCTCGAAAAAATCGCCGCCTCCTGCCACGGCGGTCAGCGCGCAAGCAAGCACGTCTTTGCGAATGGATTTGACCTCGCCATTCTCAAGCTTTGAGACGTACGAGGGGCTTTTTCCCAGCGTCTCCGCGAGCTCTTTCGCGGAGACGCCGCTCTGGGCTCGCAGAGTCTTCAGAAGAAGAGCAAGTTCGGGCGTGACGCTGAACTTCATAACCGGTCCTCTCGACGCATACGGCAAGAGGACTGCTCCCGCGTCGGGCAAGAAGCCGAACTCTCGCATGGTTGCCGCACTATTTGTTCAATATATTTCCATTCTTAAATTGATGATTGAATTATCGTGAATTATACTGAACAGAAACGTGCAGGAAACTATCACCCTCCTCTCCATCTACGCAGTGCCGCACTCCTGCACAAGCAGACCAACCACATGGCATGGGGGTGAGTTTCTCATGGGAAGCATAACGCAGCATCCAATTCGTTCCAAGATTGACGCGCTCACGTGCGCGCTCGTGATGAACGGGTTCACGCTGCACGACGACAACGCCGCATCGGAAGTCGAGAGCACCGACTGGTCGTTCTCTTTGTTCGAGCGGCCTGACCTCTCCAACAGGCGACGAATCGCGCTGGAAGAGGAAGGGCGCTACACCCTGCGCACCAACCTGCTGGCCACGCAACTGAACGCCATGGGAGGCGCGGTGCCGCTTCATTCGTTCTCCGTCGGCCGCGTCTTCGACGGAGCCGACGCCGACGTCCCTGCGCGATGGGTCATCGAAGGCGTCATCGTGGAAGATGGATTCGATGCCCGCGCATGCGAGCTTGTGTGGTCGCGCATCGCGCAGGCGGTCTACGGCATCGGCGCGAAAGCCCGCTTCGTCGCGCTCGATGAGCGCTCGTACGCCGTCGAGTGCGAGACCGGCGAAGAGCCGTTCACGCTTGCCATGCTTGGCAAGGCGTCGGGCATCGCGCGCACGCTCTTGGGCTTGCCGTACGGAGGCCCCTCCGCCTGGGTGTTCACCATCGACGTGGACGACCTGGCCATGCGAGCGAACGGGCTCGAAAGCCGCGCAGCGCTGTATTCACCGGTCGTTTCCTTCCTGGACCAGTTCGAGGACGACGCCCCGTGCGTGGGCGAATCCTTCTCCCACCGCGCTGCCAATGTCCTGCGCACGCACGGCTACCGAGAGTTCTACGGCCTCGGCCTCTATGGGCAGGATGCCTACCAGAAGATGAACATGATCATGGAAAGCTGGGATTTGAACAACCGCGGAGCCTTGCTACAGCGCCCGTTCGGCAACTTCACGCGCGTTCCGACCGTGCTCACGCCGTCGCTGCAAGACGCCCTTGAAGCAAACTACAAGGCAGGGGAAACGTGCGTGAAGATCTTCGAAATCAATCACCATTACCTGCTGAAGCAAATCGGCACAAAGCCAGAGCTCAAGACGTCTTTGTCTTTCGGCGCGTTCGGCCCGAACATCGACCGCGCTGGCTTCAAGCGCGAAGTGGACGCCATCTTGACCGAGCTGGGCATCAAGAACCACTTCTTCATCCCGACGGACATGGCGATTCCGTACGATCCGACCGACTGCTGGGTCATCCTTGACGAGCATATGCAGTACCTCGATGGCAACTTCGGCAGCATCTGCCAAAAGGCGCGCGACGCGCACGGCATCGAAGTTCCGGCATACATGGCCCAAATCGAGATTCCCGCTCTTGAGCGCAAATCGGCCGAAGAGCTGCACTTCGTGCCGCCCGAGGAGCAGTAGCGCGCACGCCGCACCCATCGCCTAAGGCCGAAACGATAAGGGGGGCTTGGTGGATGCTCTCCACCAAGCCCCCCCTTTTTTTGGACACTGCGGACTCGCCGCTCGAGCATGCCATCGAACCGTCCGCGAAGGCATACCCCTGCTCGCAGAAAGCCGTAGGCTTCTTTACGACACCGTGATCGGCAGCGCCGCCATGACGATCAGGAAGCGCAGCAGGAAGCCGCCGACGAGGACCGCGGCGTCGGACGCGGCGCTGATGTAGTGCGCCGTGCGGGACTCCTCGAACTCCTTGGAGCTGAAGAACAGCAGGCGGCACTCCAGCACGGTCGGGAGCACCAGGCCCACGGCCACCAGGCCGACCCAGAACAGCGGCGCCCACTTCCCCGCCACGAGGCTCCAGACGGACTCGAAGCCCGCGGTGGAGTTGTACATGGTGACGAACAGCAGCGCGGCCACGAGCACGAACTCGATGATCGGCAGGCAGAAGTGGAACTTCTTGAGCACGCCCGCGCGGTTGAACTCCTCCGGGTGCTTGAAGATGGCCGTCAGCAGCACGCTCGCCGCGCCGGCCGACATGGCCGACACGAGGAACAGGACGGGCAGGAGCGCGGTGTTCCACAGCGGGAAGGTCTTCACCACGCCCAGCAGCGCGCCGGTGTACATGCCGACGCACAGGCCGAAGGCGGCGCCCACGAGCTCGAGCCAGCGCGGGACGCCCTTCTTCAGGATGTCGAGCACGAGCACGACAATCGACACGACCATGAAGCCCGCCAGGAAGACGACGCCCCAGGTCATGACCGAGAACGGGTTGTGCAGGAGCAGCGCGAAGCGCAGCGGGTTGTGCAGGCCGCCCTCGGCGTCGAACATGAGGAGCACCAGGCCGATCGCCACGGCGATCGGGGCGATCACGTGGCCGATCTTGCGCATGGTGACCGCGTGCGGGTGGCGCCAGTGCAGGAAGGCGGACGTGATGAACGCGCCGCCGCCCATGCCGGCGAGGAACAGGTACCACGCGATGAGGGAATTCCAGACAGGCTCAAACGTCATTTCCATCTTTCCATCACCTCACGTAGAACACTTTGACGTCGGTCAGGTCGCCCTTGATGGGCTGGGCGTTCAGCTCCTTGACCTGCTTGGAGATCTCGGAGTCCGGGTCGTCCAGGTCGCCGAAGACGCGGGCGCCCGTGAGGCACGCCTCGACGCACGTGCACATCTTCGTGCCGCCGTCGGAGGCCGACACGGTGCAGAAGCGGCACTTGTCGGCGATGCCCTCTTCCTCGTTGAACGTGCGCACCTGGTACGGGCACGCCGCCATGCAGTACTTGCAGCCGATGCAGCGGCCGTGGTCGACGAGCACGATGCCGTCGGGGCTGATGTGCGTGGCGCCGGTCGGGCACACGTTCGCGCACGGGGCGTCGGAGCAGTGCATGCACTGCAGCGGCACCGTCTCAACGCGGACGTCCGGGTAGGAGCCGTTGACGTGCTCCTCGTAGCGGATGAAGTCCTCGTTCGGCAGCAGGCCGTTCTGGCGCTGGCAGGCGGTGCGGCACGCGTAGCAGCCGACGCACTTCTTGGTGTTGATGAGCATTCCGTACTTAGTCATGGGCCTTACGCACCTGCTTTCTTCACCGTGACGAGCGCTTCCTGCGACATGGTGCCGCCGTAGCCCGGCTCAATGTGGAACGGCACGAAGTCCATCTGGCGCAGGCCCACCTGGTAGGCGGTCTTCTGCTCCGGGACCGAGCAGCCGTAGTGGCTCGGCAGGTAGACGGCCGTCGGGTTGATGCGGGGCGTGACGTGCGCGCGGCCGCGGCCGGTGAACCCGTTCGCCGGGGCGGTGACCTCGACCTCGTCGCCGTCGGCGATGCCCAGCTCGGCGGCCTTGTCCTCGTTGATCCACACGCGGTCGAGGCCGTACTCCTTCGTGATGGCCATGAGCTCCTCGTTGTTGGCCGTCTGCGTGTGGGTGTGGATGGCCTGCTTGCCGCCGATCAGGCGGAACTCGTTGCCCATCGGCATGACCATGGGCTCGAGCCAGCCCGGCGACGCCGGGAAGCCGGCCTTCTCGCAGGCCTCGCTCGTGAAGTGGACCTTCTTGTCCTTCGTGCCCCACGAGGTCTTCAGGCCGAACTCGAGCGCCTTCTCGGGGAAGGCGACCGTGCCGCCGGCCTCGCGCAGCGCGTCGAGCGAGAGCCCCACGGTCTTGAGCTGCGCGTCGGCGAGCTCGTCCACGGTGAACTGGAAGTACTCGCCCACGCCGCAGGCCTCGGCCAGCTCGGAGAAGATCTGGTCGACCGGGCGCGTCTCGGGGTGCACCTTCTCGATGACGCGGTCGCGCAGGGAGACCACGGGCACCTTGCCGCCCACGAACTCGGGCACCTCGAGGCGCTCGAGGTAGGTGGTGTCGGGCAGCACGTACTGGCAGGCCTGGCAGGTCTCGGTCATCTGCACGTCGATGGCCACGGACAGCTCCGCGGCCTCCACGAACTCCGTGAGCTGCGCGGGGTTGGAGTAGCCCGCCACGCAGTTGGACTGGTAGAAGAAGACGCCCTTGACCCTGCCTTCGGGGACCTGGGAGAGCGCGTAGGTGGCGACGCCCATGCCCGAGGAGGACAGCGGATACTCCTCGGCGCCGATAATCTTCGCCTCGGGCGCCGCGGGCGCGGCGAACTTCGGGTCGGTGAGCTTGCCGGCGGACTGGCTGGCCGGGAAGTAGGCGCCGCCCTCGACGCCCCAGCACCCGAGCAGCGTGTTGAACAGGCACAGCGCGCGGGCGGTCTCGCCGGAGTTCTGGTAGGCGCAGCCGAAGGCGGCGCGCCAGCCCTGCTCGATGCAGGCCTTGGGCGCGGCGTTCCACATCTCGTTGGCGAGGCGCTCGATGGTCTCGGCCGGGATGCCGGTCTTCTCGGCGGCCCACTCGGGCGTGTACTCGGCCAGGCGCGCGGCCCAGTCCTCGAAGCCCACGGTGTACTGCTCGACGTAGGCGGTGTCGTAGGTGCCCTGGGTCACGAGCACGTGCGCCATGCCGAGAATGAGCGCGAGGTCGGTGCCCGGACGAATCGGCACCCACTCGTCGCAGAAGTGCATGGAGTTGTTATAGCGCGGGTCGACCATGACGAAGCGCGCGCCCTTGGCGTGGCCCTCCTGCAGCGCGTGCAGCGAGGAGGGGCGGATGCCGTCGGCATAGGAGCGGCCCAGGAACATGACCATCTTGGCGTTGGCGACGTCGGCCGTGAAGTCGGCGGCACCGATGGCCTGGGTCATGCCGGAGTTCTTCGACATGTTGCACGCCACGCCGTGGGTGTAGACGTTGGCGCTCCCGAGCGCGTTCATGAAGCGCGCGGTGTAGTAGCTGCCGGACGGGCGCGGGTCCTGGATCATGGCCAGGGCCTGCGGGCCGTCGGAGCTGATGATGGACTGGACCTTCTCCGCGATCTCGGCGTAGGCCTGATCCCAGCTGATGGCTTCGAACTCGCCCGCGTCGTTCTTCTTGAGCGGGTCCGTCAGGCGGTCCTCAGACCAGGCGATGGACGCGTAGCCGTAACCGCGGGCGCACAGCGTCCCGTCGCAGTACGGGTGGTCCTTGTCGCCCACCATCTCCGTGAAGCGTCCGTCCTCGCCCACGTACGCGGTGAAGCCGCACTTGGACGAGCAGGAGTTGCACAGCGAGTGGACGGCTTTCTTGGTGCCGGCCGCGCGAGCTTGCTGCCCCTGCTCCCAGGCGGAAAAGCCCACGAATCCGCCGCCGGCCACGACGGCCGCGCCGGCCGCGCTCCGCTTTAGGAAGCTGCGCCGGGTCAATGCGTTGTCAGACATCTCCTCCCCCTTCTTTTGTCTTGCTTGCTCTCAAGCGGTTCTATGCTCAAGCGGAATGCCCGCTTGGCGCCAGGCTGTCGGCGCAGGACTGCTGCGCCGCGCGCACGCCGAGCATCAAGTCGACGAGCGCAAGGTAGAATCCCGCCTCGTCGCCGATGCGGCGAAGGCGGGCGCGATAGTCGGTGAGCCATGCCGTGCGCTCCTGCCAGAACTGGCACGCCTCGTCCACCATGCCCGCGTCGATCAGGTGCGCGGTGACGGCGCACTCGACGCACAGGTGATCAGGGTAGGCGGACAGCGCGGAGGGCGCTTCCAGGCCGAGCGAGGCGAGAAGGTCGCTCATGTAGAGCGCCGCGTCGCTGCGGTAGAGGCCGGAGCGCTCCGCGAAGGGCAGGGCGCACTCGCGTTCGGTCCACGCGACGTACAGCGACTCGACGGGCACGGCGGAGGCGGGCAGGCCACCGGTGAAATGCCGTGCGGCGAACTGGCGCTTCTCTTCGAAGCTCGGCGGCGCGTAGAGCGCTTTCACCTCGGCTTCGGTCAGATACTCGGAGAAGGGCGTCGCGGCGTGCGCGTGCTCGATAGGGGAGCTGTCGGCCGAAAGGGGGCGCACCTCCTGCAGCAGGCGCCGCGCGGCCGTGAGGAACTCGGACCAGGCGGCCGGGGCGGTGGTCTCCGCCCACGTACCTTCGTCGACTGGCCCGAAGCACGCGGACAGCGTAGCGAAGACGAGCGCGTCGTTGACGGCCATGCGATTCCTCCTCTCATCCGGTCTGCTCCGGGGGCGCCGTGCCTCCCTCGCGCACGCTTCAGAACCCCGCCGGATGTGCTTCAGCATAGGGGCGAGCGGAAGCCCCGCGTCCTCTCTTGAGGTTGAACTTTCGGGAAAGGATTGTTTCGAAAAAATTAAACTCCCAGGTCAGAGGCTGTCATCTGTTAGAGGTGAGGGGGAGATGACACCTTCGTCCGCGTATCATTATGCTAGGATTACCCGGAGAATTCGAAGGGGAGCGCGGCACTGCCGCGGCAGGATGCCCGCAGGCCTCGTCTGCCAGCGGGCAGGGCCTGCGAAGAAGGAGGTGCGCGGTGAAGCGCGCGAACGGGGAGAACGGGACGGAGCCCACGTCGCTTTCGTCCGAGGCAGCTCAAGCGGGCGGCCTGGCGGGTGCGCTCGGAGTCTACCGGCCGCTGTGGCCGTGCATCATGGGCTTTGCGTGCATGCGCGTAGGGGCGGCGTTCACGCTCGGCGGCCTGTACGTCGGAACGGACAAAGGCGTGTTCACCGACGGCCCGAACGTCGTCACGCTGCTCGTCTTCCTCGTCGTGGGGGCCGTCATGTTCCGCACGAGGGCCCACGTGTACAAACCGTGGGTGAACCGGGTCCTTTTCGCCGCGGTGGCGGTCCAGGCGCTCGCGGTCTTGTCCATGGTCGTCCTGGCGGCGGCGGGCCTGTACACGCCGCTTGCGCGGTTCAGCCTGCTCGCGCTCGTGTCGTTGGGGTCCACCGTGGCCACGCTCTACTGGCTGCGCCGCATGCGGGGCGCGAGCATGGTCACCGCCTCGGTGATGATCCTCGTGTCCTTGGGCGTGAGCGAGCTCGCCATCTTCGCCTTGTCGTTCATCCCGTCGCAGGAGGTTCGCTGCCTCGTCTCGTCGGCCTTCGCGCTCGGCCAGCTGCCCTGCGCGCGCTGGGCGCGATCGGAGACGAGCGCGTTCCGCATCAGTGCCGCGCCCTCCACGAGCGATCATTTCGCGTACGTGCAGCAAGGGTTCGCCAGCCCGCGCTTCTTGTCCGCCTGCGCTGCCGGCATCGTGGCGCTCTCCCTTGTCGTCGGGTTCTTGCGCGGCTACCCGCACGGCGAGCCCGTGGCGCTCTCCTTCGAGGGGCGCGTCCTGGCGTTCGTGCTGACCGAGGCCGTGCTGTTCGGCCTTTTGGCGGCGGTCCTGCGCGGGAAGGGCGACGCCATGACCGTGGGCGTGTGGGTCATCATGCAGCTGCTCGCCGCGGTGGCGCTCGTGCTGTACTGCGCGTTCCACGGGAACCTCTCGTACGGCGCCGCCCTCGTGACCACGCTCAACTCCGTCATGAGCGCGTTCGTGTGGCACAGCATCATCGCGTTCATGACGTACGGCACGCGCGACCCCTTCTATTACGGCATCGTGGTCTGGTGCCTGTGGATCGGTGCGCGCACCATCGGCCGCTTCGTGCCGTTCGCGCTCGGCGTGGGCTACGCTTCCGACAGCCACCTGGTGGGCACGATCGTGAGCCTCACGCTGCTCATCTCGGCGCAGTTCGTGTTCGTGAAGCTCATCGAGGTGGCGGCGTTCTCCGCTCGCGAGGAGCTGCGCGCCGAGCACGCCGCCGCGCCGGACGGCTCCTCTGGCGATGCTGCGGTCGCGCGCGCTGCCGCATCGGACGCGGCCCCGCGCACGTTCGACCGCATTCTCGGCTTGGAGGGCGACTCGGGCTTGAAGGACGTGCGCGAGGGGCTCATGTGCCACAACGCGCAGGCCATGGGGCGCCAGTTCCTGCTCTCCGAGCGCGAGGTGGAGGTGCTCTCGCTGTACGCCTCGGGCATGACGCAGAAGCGCGTGGCGGAGAAGCTGCACATTTCCACCACCACGGCGCACACGCACATCACCCGCATCTACGCGAAGACCGGGCTGCACTCCCGCCAAGAGATCCTGGACTACATGCACGAGTACGTGGAAGGCGCGGCAAGCGCGCAGTGAGCTGCGTGGGGCAGGGCTGGTCGCGATGGCGGGCGCGCTGCCGCCAGCGTGGCGTATATAATCGAGCGAACGGTTGCATTTCCTGCGTCCTCGCGGGCGTCGGGGCCTTGCGGGGATATCCTGGGATGCGTAAACGGTTTCCTCGCGCGCGTGCAGGCGCGCGAGGATGGGCGAAAGGCGGCGTGCATGGAGTCAAGGCGGTTAGAGACGGCGTACGGCCCGGTCGCGTACCGCGTACGCCCGGGCGCAGGATCGCTTCCTCTCGTGCTCTTGCACGGCCGCGCCGCCGACTCGACCCAGTGGGAGGGCGTCGTGCCGCTTCTCGCGGCCGACGCGCCGCTCGTGCTTGTCGACCTGCCGTGCCACGGCGCATCGCGTGCCTACGAGGGGTTCTACTACGACCGCGCGGCCGACCACGTGGCGGAGATCGTGCGGCTCGAGCTGGCCCGCCCCGCCTTGGTGGTCGGGCATTCCATCGGGGGCGCCGTCGCCCAGGCGCTGGCGGTGCGGTATCCCGACGCCGCATCCGGCCTGCTCGTGGCCGACGCCGCGCCGCTCGACGCGCGGGCGTACTCGGCGTTCGACCGGTTCGCGCTCAAGCGCTCCGCCACCTCGCTGCGCGTCTACGAAGAGCGCTCGGTGCGCGGCCTGGCCGGCGGCATGGCGAAAGAGCTGGCGGCCACCGCCGCCGGGCGGGAGGCGCTGCATGAGATCTTCGCGCGCACGGACGCGCTCGGCCTGTGTCGCCTGGTCTCCTTGGCGGACGGCGAGCTCGTGCGCTACGTGGAGCGCATGGTCGAGCCGCAGCGTCCGGCCTGTCCGCTCTCCCTGGTGTGTGGCGCGCGCGACCGGCTGAACAAGACGCTTCGCGCCATGCGCGCGTGGGCGCAACGGGCGCGCGTCCCGCTGTGCGAGCTTGCGGGCTGCGGTCACTTTTGCATGCTGGACGACCCAGCGGCCTTCGCGCGCGCAGTGGCGGCGTTCGCGGACGACCTGCGGGGTGGGCGCGCTTCCTGCTGAGGAGTGCAGAAATCGTGCAAAAGTAAACCATGCGTGACATTATGTTGGCTTCGGGCTAGAATAACCGCCTTGCGCGCCCGGATGCCGCCGCTTCGGCGGACGATGGGTTGCGCGGAGAAGATTCGAAAGGAAGGCAGCCCGTGGAGGAGATTCTGCATCTGGCCTCGCATGCGCTCGAGCACGCGTTCTGGGACACGCTGCGCCTGGTCCCTTTTCTGTTCGTGACGTACCTGGCCATGGAGGCCATCGAGCACAAAGCGGGGGACAAGGCCGAGGCGGCGATGCAGAAAGCGGGCAAGGCCGGCCCTCTTGTCGGCGCGGTGCTCGGCGTCGTGCCGCAGTGCGGGTTCTCTGCGGCGGCGTCCACGCTGTATGCCGGCCGCGTTATCACGGTGGGCACGCTGCTGGCGGTCTTCCTCTCCACGTCCGACGAGATGGTGCCCCTCTTCATTGCCGAGCAGGTGCCGGTCGGCTTCATGCTGGGCATCCTGCTGGCGAAGGTGGCCATTGCGTGCGTGGCGGGCCTGCTCGTCGACTTCATGCTGCGCCGCCTGCACCGTGACGGAGACCGCAAGTTCCATATCCACGAGCTGTGCGAGCAAGAGCACTGCGCCTGCGAGGAGCATCATTCGGTGGTGGGCTCCGCGCTGCGGCACACGTTGCAGGTGACCGCGTTCATCCTCCTGGTGTCCTTCGCGCTCGAGATCGTCATCGACGCGGTGGGGGAAGACGCCCTTGCCCAGTTCGTGAGCGCAAGCCCGCTCCTCTCGGTGCTGGCCGCTTCCCTCGTGGGCCTGATTCCGAACTGCGCCGCGTCGGTCACCATCACGCAGCTGTACCTGGAAGGCGCGCTCGGTCTGGGAGCCATGATGGCCGGCCTGCTCGTGAGCGCGGGCGTGGGCCTGCTCGTCCTGTTCCGCACCAGCCGCCCGCTCGGGCGGAACTGCGCGATCGCCGCGGCGCTGTGGGGGTGCGGCGTCATCGTGGGCATCGCGCTCACGCTGCTCGGCTTCTAGCGCGACTGCGCACGGTCCTGACTGCGCATGGCGAACGAAAGGCCCGGTTGCACGCCGGGCCTTTCGTTCGCCATGCCTGTTGCCTTGTTGCGGGGGTTCTTACCGCTCTTCGTCCTCCGGGGCGGCGGCCTCGGCGCGCGCGAGCTTGGTGGCGTCCACTTCCGCGCGGCAGGCTTCCTCGATGAGCTTGCGCAGGTCGTTGATGCCGGTGCCCTTGAACGACGAGGTGAGCACCGTCCGGTCGGCGGGCACGTCCAGCTGCTTGCGCAGCGCCGCCATCTGCTTGTTCAGCGCGTTGCGACCGAGCTTGTCGGCTTTCGTGAACGCGACGATGAACGGGAAGTCAAATCTCTTGAGGTACGCGATCATCTGCTCGTCGAGCGCGGAGGCGGGATGGCGGATGTCGATGAGCGAGACGACGAGCGCGAAACGGCGGTCGTCGCCGAAGTAGACGCCCATGAGCTCCGCCCAGCGGTCCTTCTCGGTCTTGGCGACCTTCGCGTAGCCGTAGCCCGGCAGGTCGACGAAGTCCACCCAGTCGCACTCGAAGAAATTGATGGAGCGCGTTTTGCCGGGCGTGGAGGACACCTTCACGAGGTTCTTGCGGTTGAAGATCTTGTTCATGATGGAGCTTTTGCCCACGTTGGAGCGCCCGACGAACGAGACTTCCGGTCGCACGGAGTCGGGCAGCTGCGTCGACGTGCCGTACGATGCGGTGAACTTCGCCTTCTGGTAGTTAATCGCCATGATGCTCCTTTTCGTGTTCATGGAGGGCGTTCGCCCGTGCGTTCGAGCATCGTACCAGCTGGCCGGGCGCCTGTCGCGAAGCTTCAGAAATACCTCGCTATTCCGATTGCATCATACCCCCTCCGGGCATATACTCGGTACGGTACAAGAAACCCCACGGGGGTATACGACGTAGCGGATTGAAGGATGATGGCCATGGGGGAAGACGACGCGACGGTGAAGCCGTCTGGCGAGGAGGCGTGCGCGGGCACCGCGTGCTGCGGCGCGCGGCACAAGGCGACGCCGCGCAGCGTCGAGCTGCAAGCCGACGTGCAGAAGCGGCTCAACCGCATTATCGGGCAGCTGGGCGGCGTGAAGGCGATGATAGACGACAACCGCTACTGCGGCGACGTGCTCATTCAGCTTGCCGCCGTGGACGCCGCGGTCAAAAGCGTCTCGCGCCTAGTGTTGCAGAACCACCTTGAAACGTGCGTCGTCGAGCAGATCCAGCAGGGCAACACGGAGATCGTCGACGAAGTGATGGGCCTGTTCAAGCGGCTGTCGTGAGGACGCGCCACCGGACTGCGCGATA
>ERZ827512.2123-NODE-2123-length-16994-cov-15.298837_pt1 | contig 16994 bp, 20 predicted proteins | sample MGYA00519916_ERZ827512 | MGnify/ENA primary metagenome ERZ827512 (study PRJEB31778, sample SAMEA3449335) | human gut metagenome | biome: human gut; feature: human-associated habitat; material: faeces | place: United Kingdom | collected 2010/2012 ... | reverse complement strand
ACTTGAAGATTTAGGAAAAGGACATACATCACAAGTTGGAACAATTTATTCAAGTTCATTAAAAGGACCAAGATATTTACAATTAACAGAAGGATACATAGTAGAATTAGGATTAGACAAAGATGACCAAATAATTGGTTATAAATATGTTCATTTAGGAAAAATGATGGACAATATCAAAAAAGGAATTGATCCAATGGAAGCAATTGAAAAAGCTTCTGGTACATATGGAAGATTTGACGAAGCTGTAAAGAAAATTGATCCAAGAGAAGAATAGAATAGAAATAGGAGGAATAAAAAATGGCAGTAACATTTGAAAGTTATGAAAGAAGAATTGATCAAATAAAACCAGTTATGGAAAAATACGGAATAAAAGATTTTGAAGATGCATTAAAAATCTGTACAGATAAAGGATTTAATCCTTATGAAATAGTAAAAGGAGTTCAACCAATTTGTTTTGAAAATGCAGCTTGGGCTTACACTTTAGGTGCTGCAATTGCAATAAAAAAAGGATGTACAAAAGCATCAGATGCAGCAAAAGCAATTGGAGAAGGATTACAAGCATTTTGTATTCCAGGTTCTGTTGCAGACGACAGAAAAGTAGGATTAGGACATGGAAACTTAGCTTCAATGCTATTATCAGAAGATACAAAATGTTTTGCATTTTTAGCAGGACATGAAAGCTTTGCAGCAGCAGAAGGAGCTATTGGTATAGCAAAATCTGCAAATAAAGTTAGAAAAGAACCATTAAGAGTAATTTTAAATGGTTTAGGAAAAGATGCAGCACAAGTAATTTCAAGAATTAATGGATTTACATATGTAAAAACAGATTTTGATTACTTTACAGGAAAAGTAAAAGTAGTTGAAGAAATCAAATATTCAGATGGTGAAAGAAGCCAAGTAAAATGCTATGGTGCAAATGATGTTAGAGAAGGTGTAGCAATTATGTGGTTAGAAGATGTTGATGTATCTATTACAGGTAACTCAACAAATCCAACTAGATTCCAACATCCTGTTGCAGGAACATATAAGAAAGAAAGACTAGAAGCAGGAAAGAAATACTTCTCAGTTGCTTCAGGTGGAGGAACAGGTAGAACACTTCATCCAGATAATATGGCTGCTGGACCAGCTTCATATGGTATGACAGATACTATGGGAAGAATGCACTCAGATGCACAATTTGCAGGTTCATCTTCAGTACCAGCACATGTAGAAATGATGGGATTAATCGGTATGGGTAATAACCCAATGGTTGGTGCATCAGTTGCAGTAGCTGTTGCAGTTGAAGAAGCAATGAAATAATTTTTAGAAGGAGGGGAAAGTAAATGATTAATTTTATCAATTACTTTGCCCTTTTTGATTAACTTTTTAATAAGTGCTTCATAATATAAATAGAATTAAAAAATGAGAAAGGAATGAATTTTTATGAAAAATTATTTAGAAATTGAAAGCATAGAAGCTTTAGAAGTATTAGATTCAAGAGGTAATCCAACTGTACAAGTTACAGTAGAATTAATAGACGGTTCAGTTGGAGTAGCAATGGTACCATCAGGAGCTTCAACAGGAGCATTTGAAGCGGTTGAATTAAGAGATGGAGATTCATCAAGATATATGGGAAAAGGTGTATTAAATGCAGTACAAAATGTAAATACAATAATAGCACCAGAATTAGAAGGAATGAATGCATATGACCAACCTGCAATTGACAAAGCACTTATCGAATTAGATGGAACAGATAATAAAGGAAGATTAGGAGCTAATGCTACATTAGGAGTATCTTTAGCAGTTGCAAAAGCAGCAGCAGAATCTTTAGGAATGGAATTATATAAATATATTGGTGGAGTTAATGCAAAAACAATGCCAGTTCCAATGATGAACATCATGAATGGTGGAAAACATGCGGATTCAACACTAAGTGTACAAGAATTTATGATTATGCCAGTTGGAGCAAAATCATTTAAAGAATGTTTACGTATGTGTGCTGAAATTTATCATACATTAAAGAAAGTATTAAAATCAAAAGGTTTAGGAACAGGTGTTGGAGACGAAGGTGGATTTGCACCAAATGTTAAAGACGAAGATGAAGCACTTCAATTAATTGTAGAAGCAATCAAAGAAGCTGGATATAAGCCAGGAGAAGAAGTTTGCTTAGCATTAGATTTAGCAGCAACAGAAATGTATGATGAAGCTAAGAAAATAGGAAAAGAAGGATGCTATCACTTCTGGAAAATTAATGAAACAAAAACATGTGATGAAATGATAGATTTCATAGCAGATTTATGTGAAAGATATCCAATAATCTCAGTTGAAGATGGATTAGCAGAAGAAGATTGGGATGGATGGAAAAAGCTAACAGACAGATTAGGAGAAAAAGTTCAATTAGTTGGAGATGACTTATTTGTAACAAATATTAAGAGATTACAAAAAGGACTTGATATGGGAGTTACAAACAGTATTCTTATCAAATTGAACCAAATTGGAACATTAACAGAAACATTAGATGCAATAGAACTAGCTAAGAAAAATGGTTACACAGCAGTTGTATCACATAGAAGTGGTGAAACAGAAGATACAACATTAGCAGATGTTGCAGTTGCAACAAATGCTGGTCAAATTAAAACAGGTGCACCATGTAGAACAGATAGAGTTGCAAAATACAATAGATTATTAAATATCGAAAATGAATTAGGAGAAATAGCAATATTCCCTGGAAGAAAAGGATTAAATAAATAATTTTAAACATAATAGGGCGTTACTTTTTTTAAGTAACGCTTTAATATTAGGCAAATATATGTAAAAAAAAGATTAAGTTAAAATATTTACTTGTACTTTTTTTGGATATGTGATATTATAAGTGCGAAATTAAAACTCAATAAAAATGGAGGTTCCAAATGAAAATATTAGTAACAGGAGCTAACGGAATGTTAGCAAAAGAAGTAAGAGAAAAATTCGAGAAAGGAAATGAAGTAATAGCGACAGATGTAAAAGAATTAGATATCACAAATGAGCAAGCTGTAATGGATTATGTAATGAATCTAAAACCAGATTATATAATAAACTGTGCAGCATTTACAGCTGTAGATAAAGCAGAAGAATGTTATGAATTAGCAGATAAAATAAATGGTGATGGGCCAACAAATTTAGCAAAAGCAGCAAAAGCAGCTGGCGCAAAACTAGTACATATATCAACAGATTATGTATTTGGAGGAGATTTAGATTTATCTAAAGACTATAAAGAAGATGATCCAAAAGCACCAGTAACAGTATATGGAAAAACAAAATTACATGGAGAAGAAGGAATTTCATCAAATATGGATGAATACTACATATTTAGAACAGCATGGCTATATGGAGTTGGAGGAAACAACTTTGTAAAAACAATGACAAAATTAGGTTCTACTAGAGATGAAATAAATGTAGTATCAGACCAACATGGAAGTCCAACATACGCAAAAGACTTAACAGAAATAATATATCAAGCAATAAACAAAAAAATACCATATGGAATATATAATGCAACAAATGAAGGATATACAACATGGTATGAATTTACAAAAGAAATACTTGCAGAACAAGGAATTGAATGTAAAGTAAATCCAGTAACAACAGAAGAATATATAGAAATGATGAAAGTAACACAAGCAAAAAGACCATTTAATTCACAAATGTCAAAAGCAAAACTTGAAGCATGTGGAATAAAAGTTCCTGAGTGGAAAGATGGATTAAAGAGATACTTAGAAGAAGCTAAAAATTTAGAGCAATAGAAAGGAAGTATTATTATGAAAAATAGAAAAGGAATTATATTAGCAGGAGGAAGTGGAACAAGATTATATCCATTAACACTTGCAATATCAAAACAAATAATGCCAGTATATGACAAGCCAATGATATATTATCCATTATCAATTTTAATGCAAGCAGATATAAGAGAAGTGCTAATAATTACCACTCCAAGAGATGCAGAAACATTTAAAGATTTACTAGGAGATGGTAGCCAATGGGGAATGCATTTTGAATATAAAATCCAAGAAAAACCAAATGGACTAGCAGAAGCATTTATAATAGGAAAAGATTTTATTGGAGAAGATAATGTTGCTATGATTCTAGGAGATAACATGTTTTATGGAGAACATCTTGCTGAAAAATTAAAAGAAGCAAATGAAAGAGAAAATGAAGCAACAATATTTGGATATTATGTTAAAGACCCTAGAGCATATGGTGTTGTAGAAATAGATAAAGACGGAAAAGCTGTATCAATAGAAGAAAAGCCAGCTGAACCAAAATCAAATTATGCAGTACCAGGATTATACTTCTATACAAATGAAGTAATTGATATTGCTAAAAATGTAAAACCATCAGCAAGAGGAGAATTAGAAATAACAACAGTAAATGAAGAATATATGAAACGTGGACAACTAAAAGTAGAAAAATTAGGCAGAGGAATGACATGGTTTGATACAGGAACACATGATGCATTAATCGAAACAGCAAGCTTTGTTCAAACAATCCAAAAAAGACAAGGATTACAAATCTGCTGTCCAGAAGAAATTGCATTTGACAAAGGCTGGATAGATAATGAACAATTATTAGAATTAGCTCAAAAATACATGAAAACAGATTATGGAAAATATTTAAAAGATGTAGCAGAAGATGTTTTTGGTGAAGAATAGAAAGGATGAAAAAAATGGGAAAATTTAAAAGAATTGATACCTCAATAGATGGAGTATGTATAGTTGAACCAACAGTATTTGGAGATAACAGAGGATATTTCATGGAAACATACAGCAAAGCTGATTTTGCTGAAATTGGATTAGATTATGACTTTGTACAAGATAATCAATCAAAATCAAAAAAAGGTGTTTTAAGAGGATTACATTTCCAAAAAGAAAATACACAAGCAAAATTAGTAAGATGTATTAAAGGAGAAGTATTTGATGTTGCTGTAGACCTACGACCAGGAAGCAAAACATATGGAAAATGGGAAGGTGTAGTTTTAACAGAAGAAAACAAGAAAATGTTTATGATTCCAAAGGGATTTGCACATGGATTTTTAGTATTATCAGACGAAGCTGAATTTGCATATAAATGTGATGACGTATATAATCACGAAGCAGAAGGTGGCTTGAAATTTGATGACCCAGACATAGGAATTGAATGGCCTATGGGAGATTTAAAACCAGAAGATTTATTAACATCTGAAAAAGATGCAAAATGGCCATCATTAAAAGAATTAAGAGAAACAGATTTATTCAAAAATTTAAAATAAGGGAGAAATGAAAGATGAAAAATGTAATGGTAACAGGAGCAGCAGGATTTATAGGAGCAAACTTTGCAGAATATTTTGTAAATAAACATCCTGACTATAATGTAATAGTAGTAGATAAATTAACATATGCAGGAAATTTAGCAAATTTAGATAAAGTAAAAGACAAAATTACATTTGTACAAGCAGACATATGTGATTTTGAAAAAATGCAAGAAGTATTTGAAAAATATCAAATAAATGGAGTAATTCACTTTGCAGCTGAATCACATGTAGACAATAGTATAAAAACACCATTTGTATTTACAAAAACAAATGTATTAGGAACACATACATTATTAGAAGCAGCAAGAAGAGCATGGGGAGAAGGTTCAGAAAACAAATTTGTACATATTTCAACAGACGAAGTATATGGTGCATTAGGAGAAACAGGATATTTTACAGAAACATCTCCAATTCAACCAAGTAGCCCATATTCAGCATCAAAAGCAAGTTCAGACTTAGTTGCATTAGCATATCATACAACATATAAAATGAATGTAACTGTAACAAACTGTTCAAATAACTATGGACCATATCAACACAATGAAAAGCTAATACCACATATGATTAAATTAGCTCTAAATAACGAGAAATTACCTGTATATGGTGAAGGGACTAATATAAGAGATTGGTTATATGTAGAAGACCATTGCAAAGCAATAGATATGGTATTCCACAATGGTAGAGCTGGAGAAAGATATAATATAGGTGGACACAATGAAAAGAGAAATATCGAAATTGTTAAACTTATTTTAAAACGTTTAGGAAAATCAGAAGATTTAATCGAACATGTTGCTGATAGAAAAGGTCATGATTACAGATATGCAATAGATCCAACTAAAATTAAAACAGAATTAGGTTGGGAACCTGAAACAAAATTTGAAGATGGAATTGTTAAGACTATTGATTGGTATTTAGCAAATCCAGATTGGTTAAAATAAACTTGACATAAATATTTGCAAGTGATATAATAGAATTGTATTTTGTATATATACTCTTTAAGCTGGAGATGTACATCTAGTTTATACAAACTTGAAGGAGTGTAAATTATGAAAATGAAAAATCTTTTTGCAGGTATTGGTATTGTTACTCTTGTAACTCCTATTGCTTGCTTTACTGCGGGCATAATTTTTACGGCAGTTGCCAATGCCAAAAGCCCAGAAGTTGCTAAGGCTCTGGAGGAGATTAAAAAACGGCTGAGCAGCAGTAATGATGAAAATAAGGAATATATTCCATCTGTGCATAAAGAAGATGATGAAGCTCTCAAGCATGCAAAAGAGCTTGCTGATGAGATTCAAGCAGAAGAGATCATCGAGAAGTATTGTGATATTGTAAAAAAAATTTTAAACCACGACTAATGCATTAGTACATGAATGTATTAGTTCTAGCCCCTTATCAATGGTTAAGATAAGGGGCTATTTTTTGTAGATGGTACAATAATAAAAAATAATTAACAATATATTGCTAAAAATTAAAAAAAGTAATATAATATATACATTAAAGGAGAAAGAAATGCCAAGATTTTTTGTAAAAAATGAGCAAATAAGAGGAACGACAATAGAAATATTAGGTGAAGATGTAAAACATATAAAAAATGTGATTAGAAAACAGATTGGAGATAATCTAGAAATATGTGATCAAGATACTAGAAAATCATATATGTGTAAAATAGAAAAAATAGAAAATGAAAATATACTAGCTAATATTATAGAAGAATTACAAAATTATGAGGATAAAGTAAAAGTAGACATATATCAAGGACTACCAAAAGCGGACAAGATGGAATTAATAATTCAAAAATCAGTAGAATTAGGAGCCAATGCAATTATTCCAGTTGAAATGAAAAGATGTGTAATAAAGCTAGATGCCAAAAATGAAAGTAAGAAGATTGAAAGATGGCAAAAAATAGCTGAGAGTGCAGCAAAGCAAAGTGGAAGAAACACAATACCACAAGTAAAAAATATACATACAATAAAAGATTTAATAAATATCAAAGATGAATATGATGCAATAATTGTATGTTATGAAAATGAAAAGACAAATTCTTTAAAAAAAGAATTAAAATCAATAAAAGAAATGTTAAAAGCAAAATCAGAAATCAAGATAGCAGTTGTAATTGGCCCAGAAGGCGGATTAGAAGAAAAAGATGTAGAAGAATTGCAACAAAATGGAGCTAAAATAGTAACACTAGGAAATATAATATTAAGAACTGAAACAGTTGCATTAAACATATTAAGTGTAATAATGTACGAGTTTAGTGAATTCTGATATACAGAGGAGAAAAAATGAAAAAAGAGTTTTTAAAAAGAGTATTAATAAATTTAATAATAGCATTAGTTGTAATAATATATTTCGTTATATTTAGTACACAATATACAAAATTAGATTCATCTATTTTATACAGATATACAGACATATCAAGTTTAATATTTCTCGTAATAGCTATAATAGCAATGGAAGTATCCTATAAAAAATCAAATGAATACATATTTTTATCTGGAGTAGAAATAGCAGTAATAGCAGTATTTACACTATTAACAAAGCATGTACCAAAGGTAATTAATTGTAGTATAGAAGTTTATACTTTAGCTGGAGCAAACTTATTTGTAGTATATACATTATTGAAAAATGCAATATTATATACAAAACAAAATCAAGATGAATTAGAAAATATGAGTGATATAAAAGAAATAGTAAAAGATGAACCTGTAAAGAAAGTCTCAAAAAGAAAAAATGTAAATGAAAACGAGGAAATAGAAAATGATTAAAAGTATGACAGGCTATGGAAAAAGTAGTTTATCAATTAATTCAAGAGAATATCAAGTTGAAATAAAAACAGTAAATCATAAATATATAGATGTAAATATAAAAATGCCACGTATTATAAGCTATTTAGAAGAAGATGTTAGAAAACTTGTTGTATCAAGAATTAAAAGAGGGAAAGTTGATATACAAATATCTTTTGAAAATTACAGCCAAGATGGTAATGATGTTAAAATAAATACAGAATTAGCCCAAATATATATACAAAGTTTGAGAAAATTAGCAGAAGCGGAAAATCTATCAAGCAATATAGAAGTAACTGAAATAACAAAATTGCCAGATGTCTTAACAATAAAAAGCAATTTAGATGAAAATGAAACAAAAGAAGAATTATTACAAGTAGTAAATGAAGCAATAGACAAATTAATTCAGATGAGAAAGATTGAAGGAGAAAAGATCTCAAAAGACATTTTAGACAAAATTGCTAGAATAGAACAGAAAAATGAAGAGATTTTTAGCTTATCTACTGGACTTATCGAAGAATATGTAGTAAAATTAGAAGCAAGGGTAAAAGAATTATTAAAAACTGAAGAATTAGATAAATCAAGATTGATGCAAGAAGTTGTTATATATGCAGATAAATGTTCTGTTGAAGAAGAAGTTACTAGATTAAGAAGTCATATATATCAATTAAGATATTTAATAAATTCAGAAGAGCCAATTGGCAAAAAGATGGATTTCTTAATTCAAGAAATGAATAGAGAGACTAATACAATAGGTTCAAAAGCCAATAATCTTGAAATAACAAATACTGTAGTAGATATAAAAACGATATTGGAAGACATAAGAGAACAAATACAAAATATTGAATAGAAAGGGTGGAAAAAATGCAATTAGTTAATATAGGATTTGGAAACATAGTTTCAGCAGATAAAATTGTAGCAATAGTTAGCCCAGAATCAGCACCAATAAAAAGAATGGTTCAAGAAGCCAAAGATGCTAAAACAGCAGTAGATGCTACATATGGAAGACGTACAAGAGCAGTTTTAATTATGGAATCAGGACATATTATATTGTCAGCTGTACAGCCAGAGACAGTTGCTGGTAGAGTAGATAAAGATATAACACCTACTCAAACACCAACTGAAGAATAAAAATAAAAAATGGAGGTAATGTTAAAATGATGGTAAAACCAACAGTACAAGAATTATTAACAAAAGCAAAAAACAGATATGAATTAGTTATAGCAACATCAAAAAGAGCAAGACAAATTGCAAGTGGAGCAGAAGTAAAAACAAAGGTTAAAGAAGAATCACCAGTAACTCTTGCTGCAAATGAAATTGCTGAAGGAGAAGTAGAAATAATCGAACCAGATGAAGCAGTAGAAGATGCTGAAGAAGAAAATAGATAGAATTGGAGAAAAAATATGTTAGTTATATTATCAGGAGTATCTGGTGCAGGAAAAGATACGATAAAAAAAGAACTTCTAAAAAGAATGGAAGATGTTGTTACACTTCCATCTTTTACATCAAGAGAGAGAAGACCAATAGAAGAAGAAGGTGTTCAATATCATTTTATAACAAAAGAAGCTTTTGAGGAAAAAATAAAAAAAGGTGATTTTTATGAATATGATGTACATCATGGAAATTATTATGGTACTTCAAGAGAACTATTAAATGAAAAAATTGAACAAGGTAAAATAATTGTAAAAGATATAGAAGTAAATGGTACAGAAAACCTAATTAAGCTTTTAGGAAGAGATACTAGAATTGTTACTATATTTCTAAAAGTAGGAAAAGAAGAACTAAAAAGAAGATTATTTGAAAGAGGAGATAATGCTCAAGATATCGAATTACGTTTAAGCAGGCTTGATTATGAAGAATCAAAATTAAAGCTATATGATTATGTACTAAAAAATGATGATTTTGAAAAAACAGTTCAAATAATAATGACAATCATAGAAAATGAAAAAAGAATAGAAGATGAAGAAAAATTAAAAGCATAACTTAATTTTAAGCTATGCTTTTTTGCTTTTTACTTTTTAGTAGTCGAGACTCCAAGAATCAGGTTAGTATTTACAAACTGTACAACTGAAAAGCCGTCTTTCTTAAAAAACTCAACAATATACATTTTGAAATATTTCGAAACATTAATAGGAACCACATCAAAAAGAACAAGAATGATGTTATCATCGAACTTTTGATATTCGTAGAGCCCATTTTTAATGAGTTCTACAATGTATGCATGTCTTAAAATTGCAAGTTCTTTGCAATAGGAAAGAAAAGCTTCGTTTTCTTCCATTGTGATGAACTCATACAATTTATATCCCAAATTTTTGGATTGAGATGCTTTTCCGTCTGAGTTGACATACATACTTTTGGCCACCAACAACACAGTTTCGTTTTGCAAAGAACAACTATCTGTATAATTTTTGTCAGAAATAGTTTGCAAATCAAAACCAATTGCTTCTGATGCGGTTTTTACTTCTTTGTAATTTGCTTCAAACGGGATAGTAATGTAGAAAGATACATTTTTCCTATTTTTAATACCAATTTCATCCGGGTCTCGATGTGTAAAAAACAATAACTGAGGGTTAATTAATTTTAATAGCTGATTCCGAACCTCCAAACTTCTTTTCTCTTCGATAGAGAATTTTTCAAATTTTTTGGTATTTTCGTAAACTTCATTAATAATGTCCATGTTTAACCTCCATTTTTGGTGTGTCGATTGACATAACATAAATATTATACCATAAATAAACTTCAAAATCAATAGTTTATAAAACAATTGATGATGATATTTATGGTTAGGTTTTTTTATAAAAAGTATATTGATATTAGAAAAAATGTGATACAATAAATGCGAAGAGAGGAAATTATAATGATAGCAGAAGTAGTAATAAATCGTTCGGCAAAAAAACTAAACCGAACATTTGATTATAAAATACCAAATGACCTAGAAGAATTAGTTATAATAGGAAGTTCAGTGCTAGTACCATTTGGAAAATCAGGAGTATTAACAGAAGGATATGTAGTAGGAATAAAAGAAGAAACAGCATATGAGGTAAAAGAAATTTCTAAAATAAATTATAATCTTACAGAAAAACAAATAGATTTAGCTAAGTGGATGGCTAACAGATACTTTTGTAATGTTTCAGATTGTATAAAACAGATGTTAACACCTGGAACTAAAAGTAAAGAGAATACTGTTCAGGAAAAAATTATAAATGTAGTATATTTAAAAAAGAATACGGAAGAACTACAATTCGATATTGAAATGGGAAAGATTAAATCAGAAAAGCAAAAGAAGATATTGCAATTTTTAAAGAATAATGAAGGCGTTACTATATCAGATATTGAACTATATACTGGAGGAAGCAGAGCTATTGTAAAAACTTTAGAAAAAAATGGATATGTAGAAATTGTAGAAAAAAAACTAGAAAGAAATCCATTAGCTAATAAGCAAACTGAGAAGACAGCCAATTTAAAATTAACTGAAGAACAAAGTTTTGCATATAATAAAATTTCAGAAAATATTGAAAAAAATAATTATGAAGAATTTTTACTTTATGGAGTAACAGGTTCAGGCAAAACAGAGGTATACTTACAACTAATAGAAAAAGCAATTAACCTAAATAAAACAGCAATTGTATTAGTGCCAGAAATATCATTAACTCCTCAAATGATAGACAGATTTATTGCAAGATTTAAAAAAGAAGAAATAGCTGTATTACATAGTAAATTATCTATAGGTGAAAGATATGATGAATGGAATAAAATAAAAGAAGGAAAAGCTAGAATAATTATAGGGGCAAGATCTGCAATATTTGCACCTACAGAAAATATAGGGATAATAATTATTGATGAAGAGCATGATAGTTCATATAAGTCAGAAGCGGTTCCTAAATATGATGCTAAAGAAATTGCAAAAAAGCTTGCAAAAGAGAATGGATGTCCACTAGTATTAGGAAGTGCTACTCCAGATTTAACTACATTTTATAAAACTCAAAAAGGAAAAATAACCCTATTAAAGCTAACTAAAAGAGCTAATAATTCTAATTTGCCTCATGTTGATATTGTAGACTTAAAAATGGAACTTGCAAATGGAAACAGGTCAATGTTAAGCTATAAACTACATGATGCAATAGAGCAAAACTTAAAGGATAAAAGACAAACTATTTTGTTTTTGAATAGGAGAGGATATTCTACTTTTATAATGTGCAGGGATTGTGGTTATACAGTCAAATGCAAAAATTGTAATATAAGTATGACATATCATAGAACAGAAAACAAATTAAAATGTCATTATTGCGGATATGAAGAAAATGTTGTAACTGTTTGTCCAGAATGTCATAGTACTAAAATACGATATTTTGGTACAGGAACTCAAAAACTAGAGCAAGAGATAAATAAGCTTTTTCCAATGGCTTCAACAATCAGAATGGACATTGATACAGTTACAAAGAAAAATTCTCATGAGGAGATTTTAAAAAAGTTTAGAGATGAAAATATAGATATCTTAATAGGAACACAAATGGTAGTAAAAGGACATCATTTTCCTAATGTAACTCTTGTTGGCGTAATTGCAGCTGATAGTAGTTTAAACATTGATGATTATAGAGCTAATGAAAGAACATTTCAAATATTAACTCAAGTAGCGGGGAGAGCAGGTAGAGAAAAATTACCTGGAAATGTTATTATTCAAACATATAATCCAGATAATTTTGCAATATTATGTGCTAAACAGCAAAATTATGAAATGTTTTATAATACAGAAATTGCCTTGAGAAAACAGTTGAAATATCCACCATTTTGCGATATAATATTGATTGGGTTTAATAGTCTACTAGAAAACGAAATAATAGATGTATCTAATAAAACATATCAATATTTAAAAAATAGATTAGATGAACAAGAGTTTAATGTATTAAAACCAATGCCATCACCTATAGACAAAATTCAAAATAGATACAGATGGAGAATTATTATAAAAGGCAATATGACAGAAGAAGCAAATAAAGTAATAAATGATTGCTTAAAAATAATTTATGATAGAAATTACAAGAATACTAGAGTTGCAATAGATGTAAATCCTAATAGTATGTTATAGTGAGAAAGGAAGAGTTTAATGGCAATAAGAAATATAAGATTAGAAAAAGATGAAATATTAAAAAAGAAATCAAGAGAAGTTGAAGTAATTGATGAGAAAATCCAAACATTAATAGATGACATGATAGAAACTATGTATAAATATAATGGTGTTGGATTATCAGCAGTACAAGTTGGTGTTTTAAAAAGAGTTGTTGTAATTGATATTGATGATGAAACAGGAGTAAAAGTTCTTATAAATCCTAAAATAACTAAAACTAAGGGTGAACATGAGGTTGAAGAAGGTTGTTTGAGTTTTCCAAATCAATATGCAAAACTAATGAGACCTAAAGAAGTTACAGTTGAAGCATTAGATAGAAGCGGAAAGAAAATAACAATTAAAGCAAAAGATTTACTTGCACAGGCAATTGCACATGAAGTAGACCATTTAGACGGTGTAGTTTTTGTAGATAGAATGATACCTGGAACATTAGAATATGTTGAACCTGAAAAGAAATAAAAAAATGTCGAAAAAACATTGTAAATAAAAAATATTATTGATATAATAACAAACGAAAAAATAGTTTGAGTTAGAAAGGTTGAGATATATGAAAGTAAACAAAAGAATACCTTTATTTGTAGTAATATTAGTCGTAATTGTAGTTGTTTTTTGTATTGGAAAAATAATAAACGCAAATACAAAATATAGTCAAAAATTATCAAAAATATATGAAAAATTAAATAACAGCCAAACATATTTGTTTGAAATGGAAAAGAATAGCGGAAATAAAATAATTATGGCTAAAAAAGGAGATAAGACAGTAATAAACCAATATTCAAGAGATGCAGAAACTAATGCAGAAAGCCATACTACGACATTAGTAAAAGATAATAACACTTATTTGATTTTACATGATAGGCAAGAATATTATGTATATGAACAAAATAATGTAGAACAAACAATATTAACAGACGGAATAAAAGAAATTTTAGAACGCAATTATAATGTAGGTTCAGAAAAAGTAAAAGGCAAGAAATATTCTTATGAAGAATATGAAGGAAGTAGTATGTTTATGGTATCAAGTACGCTAAATGTTGATGAATCAAATATAAAGACAAGATTTTACTTTGACTCAAAAGATAATTTAGTATATATAAAGACATTAAATGGTGATCAACAAGAATTACTAAAGGTAAAATTAGAAAATGATGTGAATGATTCAGTATTTGAAATTCCATCAAACTATGCAGAAAACTAAAGTGATATAAACAAAGTTAATAACTTTTTTATATATAAAATTTCAAAAGAAGGAGTGAAAAAATATGGCAGAAAGATTCGTATTAAACGAAACATCATATTTTGGGAAAGGAGCAAGAGAAGAATTACCTGGAGAAATAACAAGAAGAAAATTCAAAAAGGTATTAGTTGTAACAGACAAAGCATTATTTGAATGTGGAGTTTCAGCAAGAGTTACAGAAGTGTTAGATAAAGCAGGAATTGACTATGAAGTTTATTCAGAAGTTAAACCAAATCCAACAATAAAAAATGTATTAGATGGAGTTGAAGCTTGTAAAAGAGCTGGAGCTGATGTTATTGTTGCTGTTGGTGGTGGATCTAGTATAGATACTGCAAAAGGAATATCTATAGTTATGACAAACCCTGATAGAGCAGATATAGTATCATTAAATGGTGCTTCAAACACAGTAAATAGAGGAATGCCAGTAATAGCATTACCTACAACATCTGGAACAGCTGCTGAAGTAACAATAAATTATGTAATAACAGATGAAGAAAGAGAAATCAAAATGGTATGTGTAGATCCAAATGATGTTCCAATTTTAGCAATTGTTGATTCTGATTTAATGGCATCAATGCCAAAATCAATTGCAGCAGCTACAGGAATGGATGCATTAACACATGGTATAGAAGGATATATCACAAAAGCACATAACACAATGTCAGATATGTTCCATATGCAAGCAATAAAATTAATCTTTAAATATTTACCAGCTGCTGTAAATGAAAAAGATGAAAAAGCAATTGAAATGATGGGATTAGCTCAATATACAGCAGGAATGGGATTCTCAAATGTAGGTTTAGGAATTGTACATTCAATGGCACATCAATTAGGAGCTGTTTATGACACACCACATGGACTTGCAAATGCAATATTATTACCAACAGTAATGAGATTCAATGGACAAGATCCAGCAACAGCACAGAGATTTAGAGAAATCTTATGTGAAATTGGAAGACCAGATGCAGCACATTTAAATGATCAAGATGTTATAAATACATTTGTATGGATGATATCTGAATTATCAAAATCAGTAGGAATTACTCAAAGAGTAAGAGATGTTGGAGCAAGAGAAGAAGACTTTGAGTTATTAGCAAATAAAGCTATGCAAGATCCTTGCAAACCAGGAAATCCAAGAGAAGTTTCTAAAGAAGATTTTATTAATTTATATAGACAAGCATTTTAATTTGTGCTATAATATATAAGATTGTAAACGCGAAAGCGTTAGTTTAGGTTAAGTCATCATAATAAAGGAGGACTTATATATGGAAAACGAAAACAAGACTTTTGACCAAATCTGTGAAGAACGGATTCAAACTATCCTCAGCATGGCAGAACCCCAAAAACAGTATTCTATTTTAACTTTCAGTGAAAGGACTCTCAAAGAGTTGGAGATTATGCTTGGTAGACGTGCAAGAACTGTTTATCAGATGTCTCCTGATTCGCGTGAACCTGGTGCGTTGAAAGTTTCTTGGAAACGGCTGAATATTCGGGGTTATGAAGCAGAGCTTCGTATTAATACCGAATTTGGGCAAAGCATGGGGGCAAAAGTTTATCTGTATAGTCTTAAAAGGCTTGAAGATAATAAGCTGGTTTATAAAGTTCCATGTCGTAAAATTATTAAGATGATGTAAAACAAAGCGGAGGTCCGGGATAAATTTCCTTGACCTTCGCTATTTATATATAATAAATTATAGTAAAATTATAGATTTTTCTAAAAATATGTGATATAATAGCGAGCAGATGATGCAAAGGGCATCATATAGACCGAATCTCACTTATAATTAAGGAGGTAGAATATGACAATGTACAAACCTGTTTCTAATGCGTACAGAGCAGACAATAAAAGCATCAGAAACCTTTTATTTGAAATTTGTGAGCATTATTCTGACCGGAAATTTATAATGAAAAGTGAAGTGTTTCATAGTTATTGTCGTGAAGGGGCTTGTAATTATTCCATCCGATACTGTAACAACGAAGATGGAAGCACATTACTAACGTTTAAAGGTCCGCTTATCAAAGGTTTTGTTATTGAGTGCATCATTTATGCACACCCTAACGAATATGGTGTGGACTCGGAAATTGAAGAAATCTATTTCCAAGGTGAGTTGAGGTATCAAAAGCCTCAAGATGCAACTGAAGCAGTGTTGTTATTCTAAATAAAGGCAGCTGGGGGAGCAAAATCCTTCAGCTTTTTGTAAATTTTATTAAAAAGGAGAATATAGCTATGAACAATCACAAATTAATGGACAAATATAATCCAAAAGAATTCGAAGAAAAATTATATAATGAATGGGAAAATAAAGGCTATTTTAAGCCATCAATGGATAAAAGAAAAGAAAGTTTTTGTATAGTGATGCCACCACCAAATGTAACAGGAAAATTACACATGGGACATGCATTAGACGACACATTACAAGACATATTAATAAGATATAAAAGAATGTGTGGATATAATACATTATGGGTACCAGGAACAGATCATTCAGCAATTGCAACAGAAGTAAAAGTTGTAGAAAAAATGAAAAAAGAAGAAGGATT
>ERZ827512.2121-NODE-2121-length-17007-cov-7.166942_pt1 | contig 17007 bp, 11 predicted proteins | sample MGYA00519916_ERZ827512 | MGnify/ENA primary metagenome ERZ827512 (study PRJEB31778, sample SAMEA3449335) | human gut metagenome | biome: human gut; feature: human-associated habitat; material: faeces | place: United Kingdom | collected 2010/2012 ... | reverse complement strand
TAAAACATCATCCCGAACTGGAGACAGTGATCCTGCCCGTGGGGGATGGCGTGACATTGAGTACGAAAGCTGTAAGGGGAGAAAAATAAGATGAAAAGTGTGCACAAAAAAATTGTCGGACCATTGAAAGTGCTGGCTATGATCGTGGTGGGAGTATTGTTGGGAGCAATCCTTATTACGCTTGTGTACTGCATTCCCGTCAATCAGACAAATGCCCAAAAATCCATAGACTCTTTGGAAGGAGAAGGATGGTATCCTTCTGCAACGCAACTGAAAAGCTCTCTGGATACCTATTTCCACAGTTATTTACCGGGAGTACTTGATGGCGCTACGGATGGATTGATGCTTGAAAAGGCAACGAGGCAGATAGAAGGGAATCCCTTATGGGAAGCCATGAATATGGAGGGGTACACCTATTATTGGCATGGGTATGTGGTGATTCTGAGAGTGCTGTTACTTTTTATGGATTACGAGCAATTCAGATTTCTCAATTGTATATTGCAATTGATGATGATGTTTTTCGTTGCACACTTTATATGGGAGAAAAAGGGGCAGAGATATGCGCTGGCGTTACTGACTTCATATTTTCTTATGATGCCTATGGCTATGTTTTTATCATTGCAGTTCAGCTGGATTTTTTATATAGCAATGGCGTTGTCTCTTTTAATATGCTACCGACATACATGGTTTACCGAAAAAAGGATTCCATATATTTTTGTAATTGCCGGTATGCTGACGAGTTTTTTAGATTTGCTGACCTATCCGCTTTATACATGGGCATTTCCTTTACTTTTACTGATCCTGCTGTCTGAGGATGGGCAGAAGGCTTTAAATTACGTGAAAACAGTCGTTGTGTCCGGACTGGGCTGGATTCTTGGATATGCGGGAATGTGGTTTGGCAAGTGGGCATTGGCAGGATGGATCGTGCACAGAAATGTGATACAGGAAGCCTGGAAAGAAGTGCTGTTCCGTAGTGGATCTGAAGAGTCATTGAATCTCATTGCGCGTCTGGAGGCACTGTATGATAATTGGAAACATTACGAATATCCTTTATATACAGCACTGCTTGCCATTTGGTTGACATGGTTTATTTATAAGAGCCTGAACGGAAAAACGCAAATAGTACGACAGGAAAAGAATGGTGCGTATTTACTGATTACTTTATCTTCGTTTGTATGGTATTTTGTGTTGGCAAATCATACTCTGGGACATCACTTTTTTACATATCGTATCTGGGGGGTGGCAATTACAGGCATTTTATTCCTGTTCTGCGGAAGCATTGTCATATGTAAAGATAATTGCAGTGGGAGGGATCGAATCTATACATTTTGCAAGTGGGGGATTCTTTGTATTCTTGCTGTCATGTTGACGTTAACGGCAAGAGAAGATGTCAGTGTCCTGAACGGAAACGTAGAATATCAGGAGATAGAACTGTCAAAAGGAGAACAAATAGAGGAAGAATTCCTTCCATCTTTTCCACGTGTGAAAAAATTTGCTATGGGAATTCGCACGGAATCAGTCAAGGGACAGTGTATTATTGAAATACGCGATAATGAAAAGACATTATATGAACTAAACTGGAAATTAGCGGAATTAGCGGACACCGAATACGTGCAAGTTCCTGTTGATTGGAATTTCAAAAGAGACAGTAACTATAGAATTGTGATACATTTGGAAGAAAGTGAAGGACCGGTGTATCTTCGTTTTACGAAAGACAATGTGAATCCTATGCTGGAATTGGGGGTAGCGAAAATCGGTGGAGATATTATATCCGGACAGCTTACGTCAGGCATTGTATACTCTTATCGACCCTTGTCAAAGTATACACTGTTATTCCTGACAATAAGCTGGCTGGGGCTTCTGACAGCATTATCATTCGAAGTAGAACAAATAGTAATGTGGGTATTCCACCGTCTGAAAGGAAAGTCCGGAAGCGTTTAATTTGTTGATAAATTCCAAATTCTCCTTGCGAACGATATAGGCATTGGACGATTCTACCGGGGTTGCGTAATCTATCCCAAATTCATAGCCGTGGGAGCCGTTTTGGTAATGCACTTCAGAGGCGCCCGCAGAGGGATTAACGGGATAATAGAAAAAGTAAAATTCACTCATTCCGGTACAATCCATATAGAGCGTTGAAAAATTTGCATGACTTTCCACATAATCGACAGCGTCTTTAATGGGAACGTTATAAAGAGAATTCGGATATTGATCCGCAAGAGTATAAATGCGGAAATAGTAATTCATGAAAGAAGCCGTCCAGAGAAGATAGCTGCAGGCAAGAACTGTAGCAAACGGCTTGCGATAAACGGATAGAAAGTTGTAAACAAGAGCAATGCCGCTTATCCAGAAATAAAGGTAACAAATGAAAAAACTGTTGGCACGGTAGACATATTGTGTACCGGTAAGCCCTATGGTAATTAATCCGCTGATGTAAAAGAAAAGATATAAGCTGGCAGGATGAAAAGTTTTCTTTACAACAGAGACGACTACCCGGTAAATAGAATACACCATTCCCAAAATAATAAAGGGAATGGAGACGGGATAAAGAGTGTAGAACTTATCTACTGCATCCTGAGGATAAAAACTGTGGGTTAATGTAATTTTTATGATATCAGTCACGTTTTTCCAGAAACTGGATGAGGCTACGTCTTTCATGCGATCGGAAGCAATTGGGGAGATGACAAAACCCAAAAAATGGATCGGTTCCCATTGAAATAGCAGAGAGCAGGCAAAAAGAATCACGGGAATTGCCATAATACAAACCGTAATAGCAAATAAGATCGCTCTTGGAAAAGTTATCTTACGCGTATACAACAGATATAAAGTAATCAGAACCAGAAAAATCGGAACCATAAAATAACTCAGAGCATAAGAATACATGGTAAATCCAAAAGAAATACCACAAAAAATTAAAAAGGAAGTTTGTTGGTCTGAATGTATTTCAGCAAAAACAGCAGGGAGACAGCGGAGCAGCACAACATCAGATTACAGTCCAGCGCTAACCTTCCGGACATAATGTAATAGGGACAAAAAGCAAGAAAACATGCGGCGGCAATCGTGAATTTCCTGTCATGGAAAATCAGAGAGATGCTTTTTACGCCGACACCCCAGAGAAGCAGACTGGCAAGCACTGCCGGAAGTCTGGTAAGCCATAGGGAGACATTTCCGCAGCCGATTGTTTTGATCAGAAGGACAAGCATGTAGGTATATAGAGGGCTTTGACCGCCTTCGAAATTTTGCGCGTAAAAAGGATGTACATTCAGATAGCGATCCGTTCCGTAGTGAGCCAGACACCATGCATTGTAGCCCAGACCGGCTTCGTCAATATGAAGGATATCGGGAAGCTGCGCCAGTTTGTAAACCCTTAATAATATTGTACAGAGGAACATCAGACCCAGGATGAAATAGTAGCTATATTTTTTAGAAATTTTCATTGTTGTTTGCCCTTTATCTATGATGTAATATATAAACTATCTTATCATATGTAAAATATAATGTCATTAATAATTACTTTTATTACCGAAAACTAAAAGGAATAGAATACATGAATAAAAATATAATTTTCAAAAGAATACTTATGATAGCGCTGACCATACTTATGATTTTGCTTGAATTGTCTTTTTGGCCGGGATATCTGGCGCATGATTTTTTTTGGAGCAAAAGTAATAGCGCATATGGAAATTATAATTCGCCATATGCAAAGGGTGTGAGCACTACACAATATTTTATCCCACAGATGAGTTGGCTGTCCGGGATTGATATAGTAGCTGATTTTGATGAAAATGCTGTCGGTAATGAGACGCTTGAATTTGCAATTTATGATGAAAAAGGGAAAAAAATTTACGATGATCAGATATCAATTGCGGAAATGCAGAGTGGTCTGTATTATACCATTCCTGTAAAGAAAAAGTTGAAAGTGGGGGAACAATATTATTGGACCATTTGTGCAACGGAGGATCTGCCTTATGACTGGCGGTTGATGTATTCTGCGGATAAAACAGGGATGGCATCGGAAAATACATTCGTTACATCAGAGGGGCAACAGACATTTGGAGAAGAACAGCAAACGGTATCACAGTATTGTTATTATACGCATAAAGACAAAGTGATTATTATAGCAACTTGTTGGTGTGGATCAATATTGATATATTTGATTATCCTTGAGATCATTCAAAAAATATTTAGGAAACCGTCTGCTGACAATGAAGAAAAGGAGAAAAATCATGACTTATAAAAAACCGGAACTTTTGATCCCGGCCAGCAGTCTGGAAGTATTAAGGACTGCGGTGATGTTCGGAGCAGACGCTGTATACATTGGCGGTGAGGCTTTCGGACTGCGGGCCAAGGCGAAGAATTTCAGCAGTGAGGAAATGGCTGAGGGTGTGGCATTTGCCCATGCGCATGGCGTGAAAGTATATGTAACGGCCAATATCCTGGCACATAACTATGACCTTGATGGGGCCAGAAAATATTTTGCCGAGCTGCGGGATATGAAACCGGAACAGCCGGATGCGCTGATCATTTCAGATCCGGGAATGTTCATGATCGCGAAGGAAGTATGGCCTCAGGTGGAAGTGCACATTTCCACACAGGCTAACAATACGAATTATGAAACCTATCTGTTCTGGTGGAAACTGGGAGCGAAGAGAGTGGTGTCTGCCAGAGAACTGTCTCTGGTGGAGATCAAAGGAATCCGGGAAAAGATTCCGGCAGAAATGGAGATTGAAAGCTTTGTCCATGGTGCAATGTGTATCTCTTATTCCGGCAGATGCCTGCTGAGCAATTTCTTTACCGGGAGAGATGCCAACAGAGGCGCCTGTACCCATCCCTGCCGTTGGAAGTATGCTGTGGTGGAAGAGACCAGACCCGGAGAATATCTGCCGGTATATGAGAATGAGAGAGGAACTTATATTTTTAACTCCAAGGATCTGTGTATGATCGAGCATATTCCGGAACTGGTGGAAGCAGGTATTGACAGCCTGAAGATCGAAGGCCGTATGAAGACGGCATTGTATGTCGCAACTGTGGCCAGAACTTATCGGAAAGCCATTGATGACTATTTTACTGATCCGAAATTGTATGAGAAAAATATGTACTGGTATCAGGCTGAGATCTCAAAATGTACCTACAGACAGTTTACCACCGGATTTTATTTCGGAAAACCAGATGAGAATACACAGATCTATGATAATAACACCTATGTGAATGAATATATCTATCTTGGAATCGTGGAGGCGGTAAAGGATAATCTGTGCCGGATCGAGCAGCGGAATAAATTCTGTGTGGGAGATACGATCGAGATCATGAAGCCGGACGGCACAAATGTACCTGTAACGGTGGAAGCAATGTATACAGACGATGGGGAAAGTGTGGACAGTGCGCCCCATCCCAAGCAGGTGTTGTGGATAAAGTTATCCGAGGCTGCGAAGAAGTATGATCTGCTACGTTGTAAAAGTGTTTAATAAATAGATATTGACCACCATAACGCACGTGTTGTAAACTATATTGGATAATAATTCTATAGTATACCGAAGGGAAGTAGGGACATGCGCGAGGAATTGAATGTAGAGGAGCTTTTTGCCAGCAAGGTATTTACCCTGGGCAAGATGAAGGAGAGACTCCCCAAGAGCACTTACAAAGAAGTAAAAAAGATTATGGATCAGGGAGGAGAACTTTCCCCGGCGACAGCAGATGTAGTGGCGACGGCCATGAAAGACTGGGCGATTGAGAACGGGGCGACTCATTATACTCACTGGTTCCAGCCGTTGACTGGTATCACCGCTGAAAAACACGATGCTTTTGTAACACATCCCGATGAGGATGGTCGTATGATCATGGAATTTTCCGGTAAGGAACTGATCAAGGGCGAGCCGGATGCTTCTTCGTTCCCGTCCGGCGGATTGCGTGCGACTTTTGAGGCAAGAGGATATACCACATGGGATATCACATCTCCTGCATTCATTAAGGAGACAGCGACCGGTCCGACCCTTTGCATCCCTACTGCATTTTGTTCTTATAAGGGTGAAGCATTGGATAAAAAAACCCCTCTGCTTCGTTCCATGGAAGCTCTTAGCAAGCAGGCAATCCGTATTGTGCGTTTGTTCGGTAATACAGAGGCAACCAAGGTACTGCCCTCCGTCGGCGCAGAGCAGGAATATTTCCTGGTGGATTCTGCCAAGGCATTGCAACGTGAAGATATTATTTTCGCCGGACGGACTCTTTTTGGTGCTCCTGCGCCCAAGGGCCAGGAGATGGATGACCATTACTTCGGCGTTATCCGTGAACGCATCGGCGGTTTCATGCACGATGTGAATATCGAACTGTGGAAGCTGGGCGTTACTTCCAAGACCCAGCACAACGAAGCGGCACCCGCACAGCATGAGGTGGCACCGATTTATGAGTCTGCCAATGTGGCAGTAGATCATAACCAGCTGGTAATGGAGACTTTGAAACGCGTGGCAGGCAAGCATGGCCTGCGCTGCATGCTGCACGAGAAGCCTTTTGCCGGCGTGAACGGTTCCGGTAAGCATAACAACTGGTCCATCACTACGGATAATGGCGTGAATCTTTTGGAGCCGGGACAGACTCCAAATGAAAATATTCAGTTTTTGTTAGTGCTGGCATGTATCATGAAGGCAGTAGATACCCATGCGGATCTGCTGCGCCAGAGTGCGTCCAACGTAGGCAACGACCACAGACTGGGTGGTTATGAAGCACCGCCTGCTATTATCTCTATTTTCCTGGGCGAGCAGCTGGAGGATGTGGTGGCACAGCTGGTGGAGACCGGTAAGGCCGACAATCTGAAAGAAGGCGGCGTACTGCGTACCGGTGTGTCCACATTGCCTGATTTTGTAAAGGATGCCACCGACAGAAACCGTACTTCACCCTTTGCTTTCACAGGCAATAAGTTTGAGTTCCGTATGGTTGGCAGTGAGGATTCCATCGGAAGCCCCAACACCACTCTGAATGCCATTGTTGCAGAGGCTTTCTGTGAAGCGGCCGATCGGCTTGAGGGAGCGGATGATTTCGATATGGCAGTCCATGATCTGATCAAGGAATATATGACCGAGCACCAGCGTATTATTTTCAACGGCAACGGTTATGCCAGGGAATGGGAAGAGGAAGCAGCCAGAAGAGGACTGCCCAATATTCCTTCCATGGTAGCAGCAGTAGATACTCTGACCACACCCAAGGCGATCCATCTGTTTGAAAAGTTCGGTATCTTCACCGAAGCAGAGCTGCGTTCCCGTGCGGAGGTACTGTATGAGACCTATGCGAAGACCATCAATATCGAGGCACTGACCATGGTGGATATGGCAAATAAGCAGATCATCCCCGCAGTCATGAAGTACAGCAAGTCTTTGGCGGATGCTGTCATTGCCATTACGGAAGCAGGGGGAGATACCTATGTGCCTGTCCGTATGTTGCAGCAGATCACGCAAAAGCTGACTGAGATGGAGAAGGCTTCGGAGGTACTGCTCAATGTCGAAAAGAAGGCATCCGCAATGGAGAGAGGCAAGGAACAGGCATTCTGCTATCACGATGAAGTCATGGTGGCTATGACTGCACTGAGAAAGCCTGCAGATGAACTGGAAAAACTGGTAGATAAAAAATACTGGCCATTCCCGACGTATGCGGATCTGCTTTTTGAGGTATAGAACGCTTCAAAGGTCGTTTCGGATGCAATCATAAAATTTTTTCAAAAAGGGTATTGCAATCGAAAAAAAACTGTTGTATAGTAATGAACCATAGAGGAGCGATCCTCACAAGTAAATATTTTTCAATGCGAACGAAGGCGTTTACACTAGTAGTGTAGCGCCTTTTTTTTGTGACTATTCAGAGCCGTAAATATTGAACATATTTGTCGAATGCTTGCATTCGTAAAAATATGTGTCAATATTTATTCGGCGAAGTAACCTCAATGAGCAAAAGGAAAGTCTCGTAGAGACGATTTTGCGAATGGAGGTTCTGAATAGTCAGCACGGAATAGTCGCAGGAAGCATGAAAAATTGCAAAATAAGGAGGAAACGAAGATGAGTGAAGTATTAAACGTGGAAGAAATCTTTGGCAGTAAGGTATTCACTCTGGGGAAAATGAGGGAAAGATTACCCAAGAGCGTATACAAAGAAGTAAAGAAGATCATTGATCATGGCGGAGAACTGTCACTGGCTACCGCAGATGTTGTAGCTAAGGCAATGAAGGACTGGGCCGTTGAGAACGGTGCAACCCATTATACGCATTGGTTTCAGCCGTTGACAGGCATTACTGCAGAGAAGCATGACGCATTCGTAACTCATCCCGATGAATCCGGTAAGATGATCATGGAGTTCTCCGGCAAGGAACTGATCAAGGGCGAGCCCGATGCATCTTCCTTCCCCTCCGGAGGCTTACGAGCAACCTTTGAGGCAAGAGGCTATACTGCATGGGATATCACATCTCCCGCATTCCTGAAAGAGGATGCTACCGGCGTGATCCTCTGCATTCCCACTGCTTTCTGCTCTTACAAGGGTGAGGCACTGGATAAAAAGACACCGCTTCTTCGTTCCATGGAAGCTGTCAGCACCCAGGCACTTCGTATCGTAAGACTGTTCGGCAACACTGGAGCTACGAAGGTAGTAGCAAGCGTTGGACCTGAGCAGGAATATTTCCTGGTAGACAGAGATAAATACCTGAAGCGTGAAGATCTGATCTTCGCCGGACGTACCCTGTTCGGTGCACCCGCACCCAAGGGACAGGAGCTGGAAGATCATTACTTCGGTACTATCCGTGAGAGAATCGGTTCTTTCATGAAAGACCTGAACATTGAACTGTGGAAGCTGGGTGTAACTGCGAAGACACAGCACAACGAAGTGGCTCCCGCACAGCATGAACTGGCTCCCATTTATGAGACTGCCAACATTGCAGTAGATCACAACCAGCTGGTTATGGAGACTATGAAAAAGGTAGCCGGTCGTCACGGTATGACCTGTCTGCTGCATGAGAAACCTTTCGCCGGCGTGAATGGTTCCGGTAAGCATAACAACTGGTCACTGGGAACCGATAATGGTGTAAATCTTCTGGATCCCGGCGATACTCCGAACGAGAACATCCAGTTCCTGCTGGTACTGGCTTGTATCCTGAAAGCTGTAGATACGCATGCAGACCTGCTTCGTCAGAGTGCATCCGATGTCGGCAACGATCACAGACTGGGAGCGAACGAGGCACCTCCCGCAATCATCTCCGTATTCCTGGGCGAGCAGCTGGAGGATGTGGTAAAGCAGCTGGTGGAGACCGGTGATGCAACTCATTCTATCCAGGGCGGTAAGCTTTTAACCGGTGTATCCACACTGCCTGATCTGGATAAGGATGCAACAGACCGTAACAGAACTTCACCGTTTGCTTTCACCGGTAATAAGTTCGAGTTCCGTATGGTAGGTAGTGCAGATTCCATCGCCAGCCCCAACACTACTCTGAATGCTATCGTAGCAGAGGCTTTCTGTGAGGCAGCAGATATTCTGGAGAAGGCAGACGACTTCGATATTGCGGTACATGACCTGATCAAGAAGTACCTGACAGAGCATCAGAGAATTATCTTCAATGGCAACGGCTATTCCGAGGAATGGGTAGAAGAAGCTGCCAGAAGAGGACTTCCCAACATCAAGTCCATGGTAGAAGCTTCTGAGACTCTGACCACCGAAAAGTCTATTAAGCTGTTCGAGAAGTTCGGTATCTTCACCAAGGCTGAGCTGGAATCCCGCGAGGAGGTTCTGTATGAGACCTACTCCAAGACCATCAACATCGAAGCTCTGACCATGGTAGATATGGCGAAGAAGCAGTACATTCCCGCAGTTATGGAGTACACCAGGACTCTGGCGGATACCGTACTGGCTGTTAAGAGTGCAGGCGCTGATGCTACTGTGCAGACCACAGTTCTGAAGAGTATTTCCGAGAAACTGACAGAGGCACAGGCAGCAGAGACTTCACTGGAAGATAAGCTGGCAGAGGCAGCAGGTATCGAAGATCCCAAGAAGCTTGCCTTCTTCTATAAAGATGTGGTACATACCGCAATGGATGACCTGAGAGCTCCCGTGGATGCACTGGAGATGATGGTTGACAAGAAAGTATGGCCGGTACCTACCTACGGCGATCTGATCTTTGAAGTATAATCATTGCTTATATCATTTCTCTCATTTTTTAAATATGACGAGGCCGCAATCACAAAAAGGTGGATGCGGCCTTGTTTTTGGCTGAATTGTTCCAATTTTGTATATTTTTTTAAAATTTTTTAAAAATAGGTATTGCAAAACGGAAACAGATAGTGTATACTTCATCAAGTAAACGACATAGGGCTATCGCCAAACGGTAAGGCAACGGACTCTGACTCCGTCATTTCAAGGTTCGAATCCTTGTAGCCCTGCGAAGCAGGGGGTGACCTGCGAATGAGAACCTCAGTAGAGAAATCTGCTGAGGTTTTTGGTGCCTGGAAATATTTATGATAAGGGTTGATAACGATTTTATTTTCTGAAAATAGATATATCATAAAGTTATAAATGAAAATTAGTGATTATGCACAAAAAAGATATATAATATTGAATAAAATTGTAAAATATAGTAAAATAAAAACAAAATTTAAAATGAAAAAGCCAACAGAAGCAGGCGAAACAAAAGGGGAGAGGAGAAACACTTATGAACAACATAAAAGTACAGACTAAAATGATCATGGTAATACTGGCAACGATGGCTGCACTGGTGTTGTGCACCATATTTTCAGCACAAAGCATGATGGAGCTGCAGTCCAGGGCATTGGAGACTATGGAGACCGATGAAAGAGATTCTTACGATGAGCAGATCAAGCAGCAGGTAGATAACGTAATTTCGCTCTGCCAGACCATTTACGACCAGTATCAGGAGGGCGTGTATACGGAAGCGGAGGCAAAGAAACTTGCAGCAGATGAGATCCGTCAGCTTCGCTATGGAGATTCCGGATATTTCTGGATAGATCAGTATGACGGAACCAATGTCGTATTGCTGGGAAGTGCAACAGAGGGTACCAACCGTATGGAGACCGAGGATGCCAACGGATATCAGATGGTCAAGGAGATCATCCGAGTGGGACAGGAGCCGGACGGAGGCTATGTAGATTATGTATTCCCAAAGGAAGGAGAGACCGAATCTTCTCCTAAACGTTCCTACAGCAAAGCGTTTGAACCGTTCCAGTGGGTTATCGGCACAGGTAATTACACCGATTATATTGATGACAGGATTGCCGCAGTAAGTGACGAATTTTCCGGTTATGTGACAGGAAGACTGGCGATGTTCATTGCATCGACCCTGATAGAAGGAGCAGTTGTGATCGTCCTTCTTGTCTTCATTATTATCAGTATTGTAAAACCTCTCAAAAAATGTGTGGCATCTATCGGTGTGATGGAACAGGGAGATTTTACAAAATCTATGGGAGATAAGCTTTTGAAACGCCGTGATGATTTCGGACAGCTGGCAGTCTCTCTGGAGTCTATGAGGACAGAAATGGGCGGCCTGATCGGTGAGGTCAAGGAACAGGCGAACGAAATCAACGATATGGTGCAGAATATTGATAACAGTATTCAGGCACTGGATGAGCAGATCGAGGATGTGTCCGCTACTACGGAGGAACTGGCAGCCGGAATGGAAGAGACAGCGGCATCTTCCGAAGAGATCAATGCTATGTCTCATGAGATCGAGAGTGCAGCAAAAAATATTGCAACACGTTCCCAGGATGGTGCTACTGAGGCGGATGCGATCCGTGAGCGTGCGGTAGGTATCAAAAAAGACATTACGCAGAATGATCAGCGGACCAAAGCCATTCATGCAGAGATCAATGAAGGACTGACCAGAGCACTGGAAGAAATCAAGGTAGTTAACCAGATCGGAGTTCTGGCAGAATCTATTATGCAGATCACGGGACAGACGAATCTACTGGCATTGAATGCTTCCATTGAGGCAGCACGTGCAGGAGAAGCCGGAAAAGGATTTGCTGTGGTGGCGGAGGAGATCCGTGTACTGGCAGAACAGTCCAAGGCAGCCGTTGCACATATCCAGGATGTAACCAAGAATGTGATGAATGCTGTAAACAATCTGGCAGAAGGAACACAGAAGCTGCTGGGATTTGTCGGAACAGATGTGGTGGACAGCTTTGCAACATTTTCCGGTATGGCTGATTCTTACAGTAATGATGCCGGTCAGATCGATGGATTGGTAACGGATTTCTCTGCATCCTCCGAAGAACTGTTGGCATCTATCAGCGGTGTTATGGAGGCAATCAACGAAGTCAGCAAGGCAGCTACCGAAGGGGCTTCGGGAACTACGGATATTGCGGATAAGACGGGGGTGGTCGCAGAAAAAGCCAACGATATCAAGGAAAAAGCAGAGGCTGCAAGAATCGCTGCGGACAAGCTCCGGCAGAATGTGGAACACTTTATTGTATAGAGATTTCTACAGGCAAAGCGAGATACAAAAGAACAAACCATTCGAACGTATTTTCGAAACCATCTGTACTTTTCAAAAAAAATCTGCTATAATCTGTGCGTAACGTGAAAATACTATCCATAACTATCTGGTGCGATGTAACGCTGCCGGATAGTTATGGATCATTATTCCAACGATAGATTTGCACGGAGAGGCATCATGAATCATTCTAACGAACCCTCACAATTCAAATTACATTCCGAATATCAACCCACCGGAGACCAGCCGCAGGCAATCGCGGAACTGGTAGAAGGTTTCCGGCAGGGCAATCAGTTCGAGACTCTGCTGGGTGTTACCGGTTCGGGTAAGACTTTTACAATGGCGAATGTCATCCAGGCATTGAACAAACCGACGCTGATCATCGCACATAACAAGACGCTGGCAGGTCAGCTCTACGGGGAAATGAAGGAATTTTTCCCGGAAAATGCGGTGGAGTATTTTGTCTCCTATTACGATTATTACCAGCCGGAGGCGTATGTGCCTTCTTCGGATACCTATATTGCAAAAGATTCTTCCATCAATGATGAAATTGATAAACTGCGCCTGTCCGCTACGGCATCCCTGGCGGAGCGCAGAGATGTCGTGGTGGTAGCCAGTGTTTCATGTATCTACGGCTTGGGAAGTCCTGATGAATATCAGGATCTGATCGTATCCCTGCGTCCCGGTATGGTGAAGGACCGGGATGAAGTGCTCCGGGAGCTGATCGACATTCAATACAATCGTAATGATATGGATATACAACGTGCAACTTTCCGTGTCAGGGGAGATGTAGTGGAAGTGTACCCGGCACAGGGCGGAGACTATCTGATCCGCATCGAATTTTTCGGAGATGAGATCGACCGGATCGCCGAGGTGGAGCCTCTGACAGGGAAAATCCACGCAGAGCTGAACCATGTGGCAATCTTCCCGGCATCTCATTATGTGGTATCACAGGAGAAGATCAAGGCAGCCTGCGACAATATTGAAGAAGAGATGAAGGAGCGGGTGCAGTTTTTCAAAGGCGAAGACAAGCTGATCGAGGCACAGCGGATCGCGGAGCGGACGAATTTCGATATCGAGATGCTCCGGGAGACCGGATTCTGTTCCGGCATCGAGAATTATTCCAGACATCTGAACGGACTCCCTGCGGGGGCACCGCCCATGACGCTGCTGGATTTTTTTCCGGATGATTTTCTGATCATCGTGGACGAGTCTCATATGACGATTCCGCAGATCCGCGGCATGTATGCAGGAGACCGTTCGAGAAAACAGACACTGGTAGACTATGGCTTCCGTCTGCCCTCTGCACTGGACAACAGACCCCTCAATTTCGAAGAATTCGAAGCACATATAGACCAGATGATGTTCGTATCTGCGACACCTTCCGATTATGAGAAGGAGCATGAGCTGCTCAGGACAGAGCAGATCATCCGTCCGACAGGCCTGCTGGATCCGGAAGTACAGGTACGCCCTGTGGAAGGACAGATCGATGACCTGATCGGAGAAGTAAATAAAGAGATCGAAAAACACCATAAGGTACTGATCACCACGCTGACCAAGCGTATGGCGGAAGACCTGACAGACTATATGAAGGAAGTCGGTATCCGGGTAAAATATCTGCATTCCGACATTGATACGCTGGAGCGTGCCCAGATCATCCGTGATATGCGACTGGATGTATTTGATGTGCTGGTAGGCATTAACCTCCTGAGAGAGGGACTGGATATTCCGGAGATCACACTGGTGGCGATCCTGGATGCGGACAAGGAAGGGTTCCTAAGAAGTGCAACATCCCTGATCCAGACCATCGGTCGTGCCGCACGTAATGCGGAGGGACATGTCATCATGTATGCCGACACGATCACGGATTCCATGCGGGAAGCGCTGGACGAGACCAACAGACGTCGCGAGATTCAGATGAAGTATAACGAAGAACATGGCATTACCCCGCAGACGATCAAAAAGGCGGTGCGGGATCTCATCAGCATCTCCAGGGTGATCGCCAAGGAGGAGGTGCGCTTCGAGAAGGATCCGGAATCCATGACGAAGAAGGAACTGGAGAAGCTCATCGGCGATATCCAGAAGAAGATGCAGAAGGCAGCGGCAGACCTGAACTTCGAGGCGGCGGCAGAACTTAGAGATAAAATGCTTGAATTAAAGAAACAATTAAATGATATGGAATGATATGAAATAAGAAAGGCAAGACAATGGAAGAAGCAAAGAAGATGCGCCCCCGGGAGTACATTAAGATCCGGGGGGCCAATGAACATAATCTGAAAAACATCAATGTGGACATTCCCAGAAATGAACTGGTGGTACTTACCGGGATGTCCGGTTCCGGAAAGTCTTCCCTGGCATTTGATACGATCTATGCCGAGGGACAGAGGCGTTATATGGAATCTCTGTCCTCCTACGCGAGACAGTTCCTGGGGCAGATGGAGAAACCCAACGTAGAAAGTATCGAGGGACTGTCTCCTGCCATTTCCATCGATCAGAAGTCGACCAACCGTAACCCTCGTTCCACTGTGGGTACGGTAACGGAGATCTATGATTACTTCCGTCTGTTGTATGCGAGGATCGGTATTCCCCACTGCCCGAAGTGCGGCAGGGAGATTTCCAAACAGACCGTAGACCAGATGGTAGACCAGATCATGAACATGGGAGAAGGTACGAAGATCCAGCTGCTGGCCCCCGTGGTCAGAGGCCGTAAGGGCGAGCATGCCAAAGTGCTGGAGCGTGCCAAGAGAAGCGGTTATGTCAGGGTACGGATCGACGGCAGTATGTATGAACTGACGGAAGAGATCAAACTGGATAAAAATATCAAGCACAATATCGACATTGTAGTAGACCGTCTGGTGGTAAAGGATGGTATTCAGCGCCGTCTGACAGATTCCATTGAAAACGTACTGGAGCTGGCCGAAGGCCTGTTGGTGGTGGATGTGATCGGTGGCGAGCCGGTGACCTTCAGCCAGAGCTTCTCCTGTCCGGACTGCGGCATCAGTGTCAGCGAAGTGGAGCCGAGAAGCTTCTCCTTCAACAATCCCTTCGGTGCCTGCCCGGTATGTTTTGGACTGGGTTACAAGATGGAGTTTGACGAGGATCTGATGATCCCGGACAAGAGACTCAGCATCAATCAGGGAGCGATCACCGTGATGGGGTGGCAGTCCTGCGCGGACAAGGGCAGTTTTACCAATGCCATATTGCAGGCACTGGCCAAGGAATATCATTTTGACCTGGATACGCCTTTTGAAGAGTACCCGCAGAAAATTCATGATATCCTGATCCATGGAACCAATGGTAAGGAAGTTATGGTACATTATACCGGCCAGCGCGGAAGTGGTGTGTATCCGGTAGCATTCGAAGGACTGATCAAAAATGTGGAGCGTCGTTATCGCGAGACTGCATCCGAAAGCTCCAAACAGGAATACGAAACCTTTATGCGCATTACCCCCTGTAAAGAGTGTAAGGGAATGCGTCTGAAGAAGGAATCCCTGGCAGTTACGGTATGCGATAAAAATATTTACGAGATCACTTCCATGTCCATCCGTGACCTGCAGAAGTTTTTAGATACTATGACACTGACGAAACAGCAGCAGTTCATCGGAGAGAGAGTCCTGAAGGAGATCCGCGCCAGAGTGGGATTCCTGGTGGATGTAGGACTGGATTATCTGTCCCTGGCCAGAGCTACCGCTACCCTGTCCGGTGGTGAGGCACAGCGTATCCGCCTGGCGACCCAGATCGGTTCCGGACTGGTGGGCGTGTGTTATATTCTCGACGAGCCCAGTATCGGACTGCACCAGAGAGACAATGACAAACTGCTGAATACCCTGAAGAATCTTCGGGATCTGGGAAACACCCTGGTAGTGGTGGAACACGATGAGGATACCATGCTGGCAGCGGATTATATCGTAGATATTGGTCCCGGTGCCGGTTCCCACGGTGGCGAGGTTATCGCCTGTGGTACTGCAGAAGAGATCATGCAGATCCCGGAGTCCATTACGGGACAATATCTCAGCGGTAAAAAAAGAATTCCTGTGCCGGAGACCAGGAGAACTCCTGCCGGCTGGATCAAAGTATTGGGAGCACAGGAAAATAACCTGAAAAATATAGATGTGGAGATCCCATTGGGCGTCATGACATGCGTTACCGGTGTGTCTGGCTCCGGAAAAAGCTCACTGGTGAATGAGATTCTCTACAAACATCTGGCGAGAGAGCTGAACCGTGCACGTTGTATTCCCGGTAAACATAAGGGAATCGAAGGCGTGGAGCAGCTGGATAAAGTCATCAACATCGACCAGTCCCCCATCGGACGTACCCCCAGATCCAATCCGGCTACCTATACCGGAGTGTTTGACCTGATCCGCGATCTGTTCGCCTCTACGGCGGATGCCAAGGCGAAGGGCTACAGCAAGGGCCGCTTCAGCTTCAATGTCAAGGGCGGACGTTGCGAAGCCTGCGGCGGTGATGGCATTATCAAGATCGAGATGCATTTTCTGCCGGACGTCTATGTGCCCTGTGAGGTCTGCGGTGGCAAACGTTACA
>ERZ827512.2117-NODE-2117-length-17031-cov-3.513843_pt1 | contig 17031 bp, 8 predicted proteins | sample MGYA00519916_ERZ827512 | MGnify/ENA primary metagenome ERZ827512 (study PRJEB31778, sample SAMEA3449335) | human gut metagenome | biome: human gut; feature: human-associated habitat; material: faeces | place: United Kingdom | collected 2010/2012 ... | reverse complement strand
GCTGGGAAGCCTCTTCAAGCGAGACGAGCGGCGCGCAGTCCGCCAGTGCGCGGGCCTGCGGCTCGTTTGCCGCCGTATGGACGATCGCGCGCGCGTGGACCTGACCGAGGATGCTGCGCATCCGCGCCTCAGGCATCTGCTCGTCGATGGGGACATAATAGCAGCCGCTCTGCAGCACGCCCTGCATGGCGGTGACGCTCGCCGCAGTCCGGCCGATCATGACTGCCACCGGCGCATTCCTGCAGCCGGGGAGGCCGGCCAGCACGGTCCCGAGCGCCTGCGCGTCATGGAGCATCTGCCGGTAGCTCACGGCGCCTGCGGCGTCGGAAAACGCAGTCTTGTCCGGCACGCGCGCGGCAGAACGCTCGAGGTATTCAGCAACATTTCTCAGCGGCATACAGTTCGGCTCCTTCCGGATGGGATACGGATCAAATACTTTTGAGAATTTTACCACATCCGCACGCAAATGTAAAGGCGGCAAGGCGCCTGCAAAAAATGATGCGCGCGGCGGTTGAGTCCGGGTGCGATCCATGGTAGAATGACAAAAAACAAACAGGAGCAGGGCTTATGAACATTCTGATCTCAAATGACGACGGGATCCGGGCGGAGGGCATCGCGCGGCTGGCCGCGGCGGCGCTGCCGTTCGGCCGCGTCTTTGTCGCAGCGCCGGACACCCAATGCAGCGGCATGTCGCAGAAACTGACCATCCGGGGCGAACTTTCCGTGACGGAAGCGCCGTTCCCCGTTCCGGTCGAGGCCGCGTGGGCCGTCGGCGGAACGCCTGCGGACTGCGTCAAGGCTGCGATCAAGGCGCTTTTGCCCGTGCGGCTGGACGTGGTGCTGACGGGAATCAACCGGGGGTATAACGCGGGCTTCGACATCGCGTATTCCGGCACGGTCGGCGCTGCGTTGGAGGCTGTGATGAACGGCGTGCCCGCCATTGCCTTTTCCGCGCGCGAGAACGGCAATCCCAGCGCGGCGGAGGCGTATCTGCCCGTCGTGCTCGAAGCGCTGCTTGCACGCCCGGCGGAGCCGGGGCGCGTGTGGAACGTCAATTTCCCGGACTGCGCCGCGGCGCAGTGCAAAGGCGTACTGTACGGCAGAACGCCGGCAGCGTGCAGCTTCTATGACAATGACTATGTTCGCACCGGCGACGCACTTTCCATCCGCGTCACGAATCCCGGCCCGGACAGATGCAAAGAAGGCAGCGACATCCATGCAGTCCTGCACGGATATGTTTCCGTTGGAGCAATCAGAAGTCCGCTTTTTTAAACTGACAGGAGGAATAAATTATGTATGATGTGATCGCGCTGGGCGAACTGCTTGTTGATCTTGCGGAGCGCACAAAGGACGAAAACGGCTACCCCACGCTTGCCGCCAACCCTGGCGGCGCACCCGGCAACTTTCTTGCCGCGCTGAGCGCGTATGGAAAGAAGACCGCGTTTCTCGCCAAAGTCGGAGACGACACCTTCGGCCATCTGCTGACCGGCACGATGCGCCGCGCCGGAATCGATACGCGCGGCATTCTGATCAGCCCCGACACATTCACGACGCTTGCCTTCGTGACCTTCGACGCGCACGGCGACCGCTCGTTCGCTTTCGCACGCAAGCCCGGTGCGGACACGCAGCTGCGCTGGGAGGAGATCGATCCGGCCATGCTGGAGCAGGCCCGCGTGTTCCACTTCGGTTCACTCAGCTGCACGGACGAGCCTGCCCGCACGGCCACGCAGAAGGCCGCGGCCTATGCCCGTGCGCACGGCAAACTCGTCACCTACGACCCCAATTACCGCGCCCCGCTGTGGAAAACGGAGCAGGAAGCGAAGGCACAGATTCTCTGGGGGCTTTCGCAGGCGGATATTGTCAAGATCAGCGACGAGGAGACGCAGTTCCTCTGGGGCTGCGGCCCGGAAGAGGGCGCCGAGCGCGTGCTGGCGCTGGGGGCGAGGCTCGTCATGGTCACGCTGGGGCCGAAGGGCTGCTTGCTTAAAAATGCACAGGCGGAATTCTCCTGCGGCTGCCCGAAGGTGCAGCCGATTGACACGACCGGCGCGGGCGATATCTTCGGCGGCAGCGCCGTATCCCGCTTTCTGGAACTGAACAAGGCGCCGGAGGCGCTGATGCGGGGCGATCTTGCCTATATGGCCCGCTACGCAGCAGCCGCTGCCAGCCTCTCCACCGAAGTTTCCGGCGGCATTCCGTCCATCCCGAAAAAGGAAGCCGTCCTGCAAAAAATACAGGAGGAATATTAAGTAAATGCACCCTAAAAGACTCCCCTTTCAGAAGAGGTTCATACAGGATCATGGGTGACAATTTGCCCGCCCGGCGGGGACTGCCGGGCGGGCTTTGTCTGTCTGTTGGGGAATTTGTGGGCAGAATCAACAAAATCGTTTCGGTAAAATTTACGCAAAGCCGGTAAAATCTCCGTAAAGGCACTGGATTTTAACGGGTGGAACTGCTATACTATGAAATACAGAGCTCTGCGACTGCGGCTCCCGTGACCGGCAGCCGTTTTCGTTTCTGTATCAGGACGCAGAAGGAGGCTTCAAAAGAGGTGCTTTGCGCAGGACGAGCCTGCGCACAACATGAACATTCAGAATTTGAACAGAAATCAGGAGGAAATGCAAGCATGAAAAAACGTATCACGCGATGTCTTGCGCTGCTGCTGGCCGTCGTCATGGTCCTTTCGGTCATGCCGGTCGCTATGGCGGAGGAGACAACGCAGACGCAGACCTACACCAAGGTCACAGAAGCGCCTGCGGACTGGTCTGGTACATACCTGATCGTGTCCGAGGGTGACAAACTGATTATGGACGGTTCCCTTGACAAGCTTGACGTTGAAGGGAACAAGGTCGATGTTACGATCACCGACAGCAAAATCACCGGTGATTATGCGAAATATGCGTTTACCGTTGAGCCGATGACTGGCGGCTACGCCATCAAGTCTGCAAGCGGAAAGTATATTTCGGGTAAGTCCGGAAGCAACAAGCTGAACAGTGGTTCCACACAGTCTCTCAATACGATTGAACTTACCAGCGGTAAGGTGATCGTTACCAGCGACGGAACAACACTGCAATACAACAATGCAGCAAAGAACGGCACCAGATTCCGTTACTACAAGTCGCAGAATCAGCAGCCGATCTCGCTGTACAAGATTGAAACCGCAGCCAAGCAGCAGGTCGAAACCCCGACTGCTACCCCGGCTGCGGGCGAAGTAGCAAAGGGAACGAAGGTCGAGTTCAAGTGCAAGACTGAGGGTGCGAAGATTTCCTACAAGACCACGGGTGAGTATACCGAGTATACCGACCCCGTCGAGGTGAATGCAGACACCACCTTCACCGTCAAGGCCACGAAGGACGGCATGGACGACAGCGACGAAGTGAAATTCGCCTACACCGTCAAGGCCGAAGAACCGGTTCAGAGCCTGTTCAAGGACGGCGAGCAGATCGTCATCTACAACCCGGCTAACATGAAGGCCCTGTCCACTGAATACTCCGGCTTCTACAACAAGGGCACGGATGTAACGCTGACGAACGGCACGCTGACCGGCTACACCGAGGCCGACGTCTGGACGGTCGGCGTCAACGCGGACGGTTCTTACACGTTCTCCACCAAGGACGGCAAGAAACTTTCCATGGGTGAGAAGTTTACCAGCACACCGCTGGACGACGTGAACACCGCATGGAAGGTTTCCGCGGCTGCAACGACCGGCTGCTATTACATCCAGAACGCCGTGCGCGGCAATTATCTGGAATGGTATGCCGAGAAGAGCAACTGGAGCAGCTATGGCAGAATCAGCGATGAGACGCTGTTTGCGCAGGCGTTCTATCGCGTCCGCAAGAGCGGCATCGTGACCAGCCTGTCCGAAGGCGATACGGTCGTGGTCTTTAACCCGGCCAACGGCAAGGCCCTGTCCACCGAGTACTCCGGCTTCTATAACAAGGGCACGGATGTGACGCTGGCAGACGGCAAGCTGTCCGGCTACACCAAGGCCGACATCTGGACGGTCGGCGTCAACGCAGACGGCACCTACACGTTCTCCACCAGCGAGGGCAAGAAACTCTCCATGGGCGCAAGCTACGGCAGCACGCCGCTGGACGATGTGAACACCGCATGGAACGTCACGGCTGCGAAGACCGAAAACTGCTTCTATATCCAGAACGCCGCACGCGGCAACTATCTGGAGTGGTACGCCGAGAAGAGCAACTGGAGCAGCTACGGCAGCATCGGCAGCAATGAGGCGCTGTTTGCCCAGCAGTTCTATCTGGTCGTGGACGACGGCGGCTCCGATGAGCCTTCCGGCGATCTGCCCAAGCCCGGCGACAAGTTCGTGATCTACAACCAGAACGCACAGGCGGTTCTGGCGGCGGAGAACGATTCCAAGTCCATTGAAAAGGCGGCAGCCACCGTCGCGGACGGCAAGGCCACCCCGGCGAACGGCGCTGTTGTGTTCACCGTCGAGCAGAACGGCGAATACCTCCGCTTCAAGAGCGAAGCCTATGGCTACCTCTGCTCCAACGGCACCGGCAACAACGCGTTCTACAGCAAGGACTTCTCCGAAGAGGGCGTTACGGCTGAAGACGCCGACTGGCTCGTCCGCGAATGCTCCGGCGGCGTGGGCGGCTATGAGATGGAGAGCCGCACGGCGAAGTTCAACAATAGGTATAGCCAGTGGTTGGAGTACTACTCCGATTCGTTCAAGACCTACAGCATGGATAAGAGCAAGGTCACGGATTACACCATCTACTCCTTCTTCTTCTATCCCGTGGCGGACGGCGTGAATGTGGACGGCGGCCTTGTCGTGCAGCCCACCATCACCTTCCCCGAAACCATGCTCCCGGCCTATGTCGGCAGCGATTACGAGTTTGAACTCGAGATCGACACAATCTATGAAATCGACAATCCGTGGATCGAGTACAGTGTCAAGAAGGCCGACGGAACGTACATCCCCGGCATCAGCCAGCTTCAGGGCAACACGGACGTAGAGGTTCCGGGCGATTTCACCACCGGCAAGGGCAGCGTCCATATCACGGTCTATGATTCGGACATCGCTGAGGCGGCCAAGGCTGGCAGCACGATGACCCTGACCTTCGCGTTCAAGGATGTCAAGGGCAACGAGGCCAGAGCGTCCTACACCGTAGACATTCTCGACGAGGCTGTGATCTCCAACGTGAAGCCTGCGCAGGGTGCGCAGACCGGAGCCGAAAAGCGGCCGGAGATCTCCGCGGAGATCTCGAACGCCGGCGAGAACGCCAGCGTAACGATGACTGTCAACGGCACGGAGGTCAAGACGACCTACGCAGACGGCAAGGTCACCTACACCCCGGCTGCCGATATGGCGGACGGCAAGGTCACGGTAACTGTGACGGTCAAGCGTGCGGATGAAAAGGAAACCAGCAAGACCTGGTCCTTCACCATCGGCGAGGCGACCTTCCAGCGCTACTTCGGCCAGCTGCACTCCCACACGCAGTATTCCGACGGCGCTGGCTCGCTGGAAAGCGCACTGGCGTATATCAAGGCGCTGCCTGACAGCGCGAACGTTGACTTCGTCGCGTTCACCGACCATTCCAACTACTTTGACAAGTCCGGCGCAGCCAACCCCGAGGGCGCGCTCTACGACATGACCAAAGCAACGGAATACAGCCAGGAAACCTGGAAAGCCTATAAGGACGCGGTCGCTGCGTTCAATACGGAAAATGCAGGCAGCATGGTCGCCATTGCGGGCTTTGAAATGACGTGGTCCGGCGGTCCCGGCCATATCAACACCTTCAACACCCCCGGCATCGTCTCCCGCAACAACACGACGCTCAACAACAAGACCAAGGATGCAGGCCTGCAGGCCTACTACAAGCTTCTGTCGCAGACAGAGGGCGTCGATTCCATCAGCCAGTTCAACCATCCGGGCACGACGTTCGGCAACTTCATTGACTTCGGTTATTGGGATGCGGTCGTTGACACCCGTATGTACATGGTCGAAGTCGGCAACGGCGAAGGCCAGATCGGCGCAGGCGGCTATTATCCCAGCTACGAGCAGTACATCATGGCGCTCGACAAGGGCTGGCACGTCGCCCCGACCAACAACCAAGATAACCACAAGGGCCGCTGGGGCAACGCCAACGACGCCCGCGACGTCATCCTGACCGACGACTTCTCCGAATCCGGCATCTACGCAGCGCTCAGAGCACGCCGTATGTACGCCACCGAGGACAAGAACCTCGAACTGGACTACACGGTCAACGGCAACATGATGGGCTCCATCATTGACGTTCCTGAGAAGCTGAACTTCGAGATCTCCTTCAACGATCCCGACCGCACCGATTCCATCGCCAAGGTCGAACTGGTCGTCAACTCCGGCAAGGTCGCCTATACCTGGGACAGTGCCGCAGATCTCACCAAGGGCTCCGTCAGCGTGGAACTGGCGCCTGAGTACACCTATTACTTTGTCCGTGTCACCGAGGGCGACGGCGATCTGGCCGTGACCGCGCCTGTCTGGGTCGGCGAATCGCTCAAGCTTGGCATTTCCAAGGCTGAATGCGGCACGTCTACCCCTGTCACCGACGAAGAACTGACCATCACCACCACGTTCTTCAACAGTGAGGCAAAGCCCGCTACCATCAAGTCCATCACCTATGCCATCGGCGGCGAAACCATCGGCACCGTGACGGATCCCATCACGCTGGCTGCAAGCAGCACGCAGGATGTGGAATTCAAGTATACCCCGACAAAGGCCCGCATCATGACTGTTAAGATCACGGCTGTGATCGAGCAGGACGGCAAGGAGTACACGTTCACCAAGGACGTCACGCTCGATGTGCTTGACGCAAGCAAGCTTGTCTACATCGGCATTGACGCCTCGCACTACAACGAATACGTTGCAGGCAACTATAAGGACTCCATGGGCAACTTCGGCGAACTGGCTGCGGCCTATTCCGTGCGTACAGTCACGCTGAAGACCAGCGAGGAACTCATCGCGGCCTGCGGCAATTCCAAGTACAAGGCCATCATCCTGACGGCTCCGTCCCGCCGGCTGGAGGCAGCGCAGGCTGACCCCAAGACCTATTCCACAGAAGAACTGAACGCCATCAAGACGTTCAACGACAACGGCGGTATGGTGATCCTCGCCGGTTGGTCTGACAACTACGAGAATTACCCCATCATCCAGAACAACCCGGACATCAAGCATATGGCCGCGACGCAGAACGAGGTTCTTGCCAAACTCGGCTCCAGCCTCCGTATCTCTGACGACGCAACGTATGACGATGTTCGCTCTGCAGCCGACGGCGTTGACAAGTGGAGACTCTACTTCTCGTCCTACAACATGGATAACCCGCTTCTGGACGGCGTGGAATTCGATGCAGAGCATCCGTATGACAAGCTCTACACCGAGCGCTTCAGCCACTACGGCGGCGCGTCCATCTACGCAGTAGACGCAGACGGCAACCCGACCTCTACGCTGCCCGCAACGGTCAGCCCGGCAGTCTACGGCCATGCAACGACCTACTCTGTGGACGTTGACAGCGACGGCCTCGGCGGCGCAGCTACCCCGAAGTACACCTTCGCAGAAAACGATGACCGCCTGATGGTCATGGCGTCCGAGCAGATCGAGGGCAAGGGCCTCATCATCGTCTCCGGCGCAGCCTTCATGTCGAACTTCGAGGTGCAGTACCAGGCCTCCGACAGCGGCGCGGAGAAGAACTACTCCAACTACAAGATCTGCCAGAATCTCGTCTCCATGCTCAACCAGACCGAGATCGCCAAGATCGCGGATGTGCAGGCAGAGGCAGAGGAGGGCGTCAAGTTTACCGTGGAGGGCATCGTGACCTCCAACGCCTCCGGCTATGACAAGGATACCGCGTTCTTCGACTGCATCTATGTGCAGGACAACACCGCCGGTATCAACGCCTTCCCGGTCGCAGGCAACTTTAAGATCGGCGATAAGGTTCGTGTCACCGGTACGACGTCCTCCTATCAGGGCGAGCGTCAGCTGGCTGTGACGAAAATCGAAAAGATTGCGGACGCGGAGGCTCCGGCTCCCGTGGAAGTCACTGCCGCGCAGATCAACGACGGCTCCGTCCTCGGCAGCCTCGTCAAGATCAAGGGCACGATCACCAGAGTGGAAGAGGCTGAAGGCAAGATTCAGACCATCATGGTCAAGGATGCAGCCGGCAACGAAGCACGCGTCTTCATCGACGGCTACATCACGAAGGACACGGAAGTTGAGAACGCAGTTGTCGGCAATCTGGTCGAGGCGGTCGGTCTGGCTTCCTATGACAACACCTTCGTCCTCTCGGACGGCACGCCCGTCTATCCGCGTATCCGTATCCGCAACCGCGCTGATGTCGTCTGCACCGCAGGCGAGACGCCGGTCGAGACGTGGAGCATCACCTACGTCACCGATGGCGGCACGATCAACGGTGAATACCCGACGACCTACACCAAGGGCACTGTGACCGTTCTGCCGACCAATGTGACCAAGCCCGGCTATACCTTCCTCGGCTGGTTCACCGCGTATTCCGGCGGCGTACAGGTCAAGCAGATCGAGGCGACGGAAACCGGCGAAAAGACCTTCTATGCACGTTGGCAGAAGAACGTCCTGCCGCCTCCGCCCATCACCCCCGGCACCCCGAGCGCCCCGGTCACCCCGGCCAAGCCTGCGGCCCCGGTAGGGCTCCCGTTTGCCGATGTGTCCGGCAGCGACTGGTTCTATAACGATGTCCGCTATGTCTACGAGAAGGGCATCATGGACGGCACGGGCGCCGATCGCTTCTCTCCCAACGCACCGCTGACCCGCGCCATGATCGTTACCATCCTCTACCGCATGGCGGGCAGCCCGTCCGTTTCCGGCTCGTCCGACTTTACGGATGTGGCCGCCGGCAAGTGGTTTGCCAAGGCGGTCGCATGGGCGGCGGCCAACGGCATCGTCAACGGCTACGGTTCCGGCCTCTTTGGCCCGAACGACCCCGTGACCCGTGAGCAGCTTGCGGCGATCCTGTACCGCTACGCAGTCTACGGCGGCATGACGGCTGTGACGCTCGAGGAAAATCTCGGCAGCTTTGCCGACACGGCGCAGCTCTCCGCCTACGCCATTCAGGCGATGAACTGGGCGGTCGGCCAGGGTCTGATCAACGGCTCCGGCAGCAACCTTGTGCCGAAGGCACAGGCGACCCGCGCACAGGTCGCGGCGATCATCCACCGCTATCTTGAGCGCTGAGTTCCCCAACAATACAAAACTGCCCCGCCGGGTTTCCCGGCGGGGCAGTCCCCCATCCTGCATAAACTTTGCTTCCTGAAGGAGAATCCATGAAGAACTTACAATGCAAGCTGACGCGCAAGCGCTGGATGGAGATCGGCGTGAGCGTTTTGCTGTTCGTGCTGATCATCGCGTGGGCGCTGGTCCTGGAATATACGGAGCCTGACCGCGAGGCGACTGCCGCGCGCAAGCGGTATTTTGCTGTTGCGCGCGTCACGGACATTCTGGACGACAATGCAGAGACCCAGGACTGGACGGAGGGCCGCCGCATCGGCCAGCAGTATCTTGAGGTCGAGATTCTGAACGGCCCGTGGAAGGGCGAGATACTCGAGACGATCAACTATCTGACCATCTATACCAACGTTGACGCGAAGATCGGCACAAAAATCGTCGTCCGCCTCGATCTGGATGACGCGGGGGAGCCGTATGTCATATCCATTCCGAATTATAACCGCGCGCCGGTTCTGATCGGCCTGCTTGCCGTGTTTGCGGCGCTGCTCCTGCTGATCGGCCGGAAAAAGGGCCTCACGGCCCTGCTGGGGCTTTTGTATACGCTTGCGTGCGTCTGGTTCATTCAGGTGCCCATGATCCTGCGCGGCGCGCAGCCGGTCGTGGTCACGGTCGTGCTCGTCGCGCTGACGACGGCGGCCTCCCTCCTGTTCCTGAACGGCTTCAGCCGCAAGACGCTCTGCGCCACGCTCGGCTGCATCGGCGGCGTGGCCGTCGCGGGCATTTTCGCTGCCCTGTGCGGATCGATCTCGCCGCTCAACGGCTTCAATCTGCCCGAGGCGGAGGAGCTTGTCCTGCGCGCATCCGACCGGGGACTGAAGATCAGCGGCCTGTTCGTCAGCGGCATTCTCATCGCCTCGCTCGGCGCAGTCATGGACGTGGCCATGTCCATTTCCTCCGCCTGCTGGGAACTGCGCGAGCTGAACCCCGACCTGCCGCGTAAGGCGCTGTTCCGCTCCGGCATGAACATCGGACAGGACGCCATGGGCACCATGGCGAACACGCTCATCCTTGCCTTCGCCGGTTCGAGCCTCAATACACTCCTGCTGTTCCAGATCTTTGATTATCCCATGATCCAGATCTTCAACGCCGACTCCATCGCCATCGAGATCATCCGCGGCGTGGCCGGCACCATCGGCATCATCCTGACTGTCCCCCTTGTCGCCCTCCTGAGTGCCGAAATCATGGGACCGAAAAAGAACGCATAATCCAGTTCTTGAACCGAAAAACCGGCCGTATGGCCGGTTTTTGGTTTACTTTCTCTGCAAAGTTCGCTATACTGTTCAGGAATGAGAAAGACAGGAGACGTATTGAATATGACCACTTGCATCAAATGCGGCGCGCCGATCGAAGACGGGGAATTGTTCTGCGCAAACTGCGCGCAGAACGGTGCGGCAGTGCAGCCAAGACCTGCTCCGCTCCCCGCCGGGAGAATGCAGACCCCGCCGCGGCTGAAAAAGCAGCTGGCGGAACCGGTGTCTGCTGCGAAAAAACGTGCCGGTTCGCCTTCGACGGGCATTCTTGCAATCTGCTGCATCCTGCTTCTGGCTGCTGGCGCATTTTTGTATCTGACCGGCAGCGCAAAGCTGCGCAGTCAGCAGGCGGAACTCGACCGGCTGCGGGCGGAAACATCGTTTTTTGACCAATATGCCGTCTGCGTGAACGTCGGAAGCGAGGTCTATCACCGGTATTGCTGCACGCTGTTTAAACCGGAGAATTTTGAAATCCTCAACGAGAAGCTGGCCGAGGCTGAGGGATATCTGTCCTGCCCGGTCTGCATCGGGCAGTAAGGAGCGGGCAGGATGGATATTCTCTCCCTGTGCCAGAGGATGGTCATGCTGTTTTTCTGCATGGCCTGCGGCTTCTGCGCCGCGAAGGGCGGCGCGATGGACGTGCAGAGTAACAAAAAGCTTTCGTCGCTTATCGTGACCGTTGCAAACCCCATGCAGATTCTCGCCTCCGCACTGACGGGCGAACGGCTGCTCTCAATCGGGCAAACGCTGCGGTTGATGGGCCTGATCGCGTTGCTCTATGCCGCGCTGATCGGCCTGAGTTTCCCAATCGCACGGCTGCTGCGCGTCAAAGAACGCGAGGCCGGGCTGTACCGGTTCATGTTCATCTTCGGCAACATCGGGTTTCTCGGCTATCCGGTCGTGGAGTCGCTGCTGGGTTATCAGGCGACCTTCTATGTGACGCTGGCCGTGCTGGCCTTCCAGCTGCTCTGCTGGAGTTACGGCGTGAGTCTGATCGAAGGACAGGCGCGTTTTCACTTTCAGTGGAAAATCCTGCGGCAGCCGTGCGTTGCAGCGTCGCTGGCGGCGTTCGTGATTTATCTGTCCGGCTGGCAGCCACCGGTGCTGCTGCACCAGACTGTCAAATATGTCGGAGACATCACAAGCCCTATCGCCATGCTGATTGTCGGCTGTTCGCTTGCGCAGATGCGATTCGGGCAAATCTTCGGAAACTGGCGGGTGTATGTGCTGGTGCTGTTCAAGATGATTGCCGTGCCGTTGCTGGCGCATTTTGCGCTGCGGCAGGTACTGGACAATGAACGGATTCTGTGTGTGCTGACGGTCCTTTTGTGCATGCCCATTGCCACCAACACAACCATCCTGAGTTACCAGTACGGCGCTGACGAGACGACTGCCTCCTCCGGCGTGTTTGTCAGTACGCTTCTTTGCATGCTGACGATCCCTCTGATGATGAAGCTGCTGTTCGGAACGTAAGGGGCGACAGCGCCCAAGAGGCTCGTTTTTACGTCCCCGCTGTCTGCGCGCGCAGGGCAGCGTAGACGCCGACCAGCTGCGTTGCGAGTTTCAGCGGGTCGTCGGTTTTTTTGAGTTTGACGGACAGCATCGGCACCTTGCCTGCAGAGAAGAAGATGCGCCCCTTGAACTGCGCTTCGGCGCAGCAGCCGGAGATGGCGGCGAAGTCCATCGTGGCCAATGAGAGGAGGATCACGCCGTCCTTCTGCGTGATTTCCGTGATGCCGGCCGCTGCGGCTCTTGCGCGCAACAGTGCGATGGCAATCAGATTCATAACGCCCTTTGGAGGATCTCCGAAGCGATCGACGATCTCGTCGAGCAGTTCGTCGGCATCCTCCTGTGTGCGGATGGCTGCCATGCGGCGGTAGAGATCCATGCGCTGTTCGCCGGAGGTAACATAGTCCTTGTTGATGTTTGCGGTGACGGTGAGGTCGGCGGTGCATTCGGGCTCCTTCTGCGCTTCCTCGCCGCGCTCTTCGAGCACGGCGTCTTCGAGCAGCTTCAGATACATATCATAGCCGACGGTCATCATATGACCGGACTGCTCCGCACCCAGAAGATCGCCCGCACCACGAATTTCAAGGTCGCGCATGGCGATTTTAAAGCCGGAGCCGAATTCCGCGTATTCGCGGATGGTGTCGAGCCGCTTTTCCGCGATCTCGGACAACACTTTCCCCTTGCGGAACGTCAGATACGCATAGGCGTGGCGGCTCGAACGGCCCACGCGGCCGCGAATCTGGTGCAGCTGCGCAAGGCCCAGCCGGTCCGCGTCCTCAATGATGAGGGTGTTGACATTCGGGATGTCAATGCCCGTTTCAATGATGGTCGTGCAGACAAGGATCTGAACTTCGCCGTTTGACATTGCCTGCATGACGTCGCCGAGTTGTTCCTCGTTCATTTTGCCGTGCGCGACAGCGATCTCCGCCTCGGGGATGCGCTGTTTGATTTTGGCCGCGCACTGGTCGATGGATTCCACACGGTTGTGGAGATAATAGACCTGCCCGCCGCGGGCAAGTTCACGCCGGATCGCCTCGTCGAGAATGCCGTCCTGGTGCTCAAGCACAAACGTCTGCACAGGATAGCGGTCCTGCGGCGGCTGTTCGATGGTGGACATGTCACGAAGCCCCGACAGCGCCATATTGAGCGTGCGCGGGATGGGCGTTGCGGACAGTGTTAAGACGTCCACGCCTCGTGAAAGTTCTTTTAACCGTTCCTTGTGCGTCACGCCGAAGCGCTGTTCCTCATCGACAATGAGCAAGCCGAGGTCGTGAAAATGAATGTCCTTCTGCAGCAGCTTGTGCGTGCCGACGATCAGATCGATTTTGCCGGATTGCAGATCGAAGAGCGTTTTTTTGATCTGCGCAGGGGTGCGGAAACGGGAGAGCACGTCGATGGTGACTGGAAAGGTTGCAAAGCGGCGCATGGCCGTGAGATAGTGCTGCTGGGCCAGAACGGTCGTCGGGACTAAGATTGCGACCTGCTTGCCGTCCAGCATGCACTTCATGGCCGCGCGCAGCGCGACCTCCGTCTTGCCGAAGCCGACATCGCCGCAGAGAAGCCGGTCCATCGGCGCGGGGGATTCCATATCGCGCTTGATCTCGTCGATGCAGCGCAGTTGATCGTCTGTCTCGGCGTATTCAAAGCTTTCTTCAAATTCCTGCTGCCACGGCGAATCCGCCGCGAACGCAAAGCCCGGCAGCCGCTTGCGTTCGGCGTAGAGTTTAATCAGGCCCGCAGCCAGGTCCTTTGCCGCGGCCTTTGCCTTGGCCTTTGTCTTCTGCCACTGGTCGCCGCCGAGTTTATTGAGCCGGACAGGCGTATCTTCGCCGGCACCGATATACTTGCTGACCAGATCCAGCTGTGTTGCGGGCACATACAGACAGTCCGTGCCCTGATAGGCGATCTTGACGTAATCCTTTGTGACGCCGCCGACCTTCAGCTGCTCCATGCCGACATAACGGCCGATGCCATGGTGCTCGTGTACGACGAGGTCACCGGGGGTCAGATCGGTAAACGAGTCAAGTTTTTTGCGGTTTGTGGCTTTTTTGGGCGCTCTAGTCCTTTTGCGCTCCTGCCGAACAGCGATCTGCCCCTCCGTTAAAATGGCAAATTTGAGCGTCGGATATTCAAGCCCGGCGGGAAGCGAGCCGCCCGCAATGAGAATCTGTCCCGGCTGCGGAAGCTTTGTCAGCGGGAACGCCAGAAGTGCGTTCAGACCGCTTTTGGCAAGCAGATCCTTCAAAATTTCCCCGCGCCGCTGTCCGCCGCACAGGACGATGGAGCCATACTGGTTCGATGCGTAATTTTTCAGGTCTGCTGCCGCTGTTTCAAGACTGCCGCCGTAGCCCGGCAGCTGCCGGGCCGTAAAGGAAAGCAGCTGTTTGGGCGGCAGGGACTCGGGATAGCGCGCGGCCAGGAAGCCGTCGCAGTAAATGACGGCTCTGCCCTGCAGTGACGCGGCCAGATCGTCAATCGTGGCGTAATAATCGCACAGTTCTCCGAAAAGCGTCCCGGCGGTCAAAAACGAATCGAGCAGGAGTCCGAACTCCTCAGCGCGGTCCTTTTCCCCGCGCTGAAGATTGCCGTGGTCGCAGAAGGCGACAACGGCCTCCTGCGGCAGATACGACGCGGCAGTCGTAAATTCCGGGTAAATCAGCGCCATGTATCGGTCAGCGCTGGCGAAAAGCGTCTCGTTTTCAAGCGCCTCGCAGTCCTTCTGCAGTGTTTCGATCAGCGCCTGATTGGGCGTTTTCCGGCGCTGCTGGCGCGTGATGATGGCACGCAGATCTCCGCACAGACCGGCTACTCCCTGCGGATGCAGATGCGGCTCCGTTTCGGCCACAGGCAGGAGGATTGCCTCGTCAGCGTTTTCCGTGCGCCGCTGTGTGATGGGGTCGAAATAGCCCATGGTGTCCAGTTCGTCGCCGAAAAACTCCGCGCGCAGCGGCTTTTCCTGCGCGGGGGAATACACGTCCAAAATGCCGCCGCGCAGCGCGAACTGTCCCACGCCCTCAACCAGACTTGCACGGGAATAGCCCGCCCGGGTCAGGCGGCTGATGAGATCCGGCATGCTGTATTCTGCGCCGACCCGGAGCGTCACTGACGCGGAAAAGAGCGTCTGGCGCGGGATTGTGCGCAGCAGCAGCGCATCGAGACTCGCCACCAGCACCGGGACACGGCCCTGCGCCAGCGCGTATAAAAGCCGCAGCCGCTGCTGCTCCCACTGACGGGACACACCGATGGCTCCGGCCAGTGTCAATTCTCGGGACGGCAGAACCGGTGGCTCCTCGCCTAAAAACGCACCAAGTTCAGAAGCCAGCCGCTTTGCGGCCATATCATCCTGGCACACGGCGATAAGCGGTCTGCCGGACTGCTCGTGCACGGCAGCAAGCACATGGCTGCGCGGGGCCTGGCTCAGTCCGGACACGGCGACGGCCTGCTTCGCCTCCACGGCCTTCAGCAGCTGGTTATAATCGGTGCTCTTTTGCAGAAGCGAAAGCAGAACGTTCATGGGATTCTCCTAAAAATAAAAACAATTTTTCGCCCAACAGGCAACGCGCATAGGAGAGCGTCTCCTATGCGTAGGGGGTGGGGTATTGAAAGTGAGATGGGGGAAAATTGCACAGCACCCTGTAGGGGCCGATGCCCACATCGGCCCGTTGGGAAGTTCCGAATTTGCTGCAGATTTCCGTAAAAAACGGTGCGTCTTGCCGGGGCGATGTGGGCAAGGTGCGTGCGTATTTGGGTGCACTCAAAACATCTTCCCGTTATACTCCGCCGCGGCCTTTTCACAGCCGTTTTTGACGATGCAGAGGGCGGCGTCGGCGGCGTGGGACATGGCTTCCTGATAGTCGGGCCATTCGGTTTTGGAGACGGTGGACAGCACCCAGTCGGCCAGATCGTAATCCGGGTGCGGCTTGGCGCCGACGCCGATCTTGACGCGCGGAAACTGGTCAGAGCCGAGGCAGGAGATGATGGACTTCAGACCGTTGTGGCCGCCGGCAGATCCGTTTTTGCGGATACGAAGTTTGCCGACGGGGAGCGAAATATCGTCAAAGAGGACGAGCACCCGCTCTGGCGGGATTTTATAAAAGTGCGCGGCGGCCTCGATGGCGATGCCGGAGGCGTTCATAAAGGTTAGCGGCTTCATGAGCAGAAGACGCTGGCCGTCAAAGTCCGCCTGCACGGTGAGCGCCTTGAAGCGCTCCTTGGAAACCTTGACCTGCAGGCGCGCAGCCAGCAGGTCAAGGGACATGAAACCGGTATTGTGACGGGTCTTCTCGTATTCAGAGCCCGGATTGCCGAGCCCCGCGATCAGCCAGTCATACGTTGGCTTTTGAAACAGCATAAAAATCAGAACAGAACGGACATGGAGTTTTCTTCGTAAATTCTCTGGATGGCATCGGCAAAGATCGGGGAAACGTCCAGATACTTGATCTTGCTGCATGCGCCCTCGAGCGGCGGAATGGTGTTGAGGAAGGTCAGTTCCTTAATGCAGCTGTTGGCGATGCGCTCGTTGGCCGGGCCGGAGAGCACGCCGTGGGTCGCGCAGGCATAAACCTCAGTTGCGCCGCCGATCTCGACGATCGCCTTGGCTGCGTTGCACAGAGAACCGGCGGTATCGACCATATCGTCAAACAGAATGCACTTCTTGCCCTTGACGTCGCCGATGACGTTCATAACCTCGCACTGATTGGCCTTTTCACGGCGCTTATCTACGATGGCGAGATTCATGCCCATCTTGTTGGCAAACGTGCGGCTGCGGGCGACGGAGCCAACGTCCGGGGAAACGACGACCATCTCTTCCGGATGCTCGAACTTGGACATGTAATATTTCACGAAAACGGGATTGGAGAGCAGGTTATCGACGGGAATGTCGAAGAAGCCCTGAATCTGGGACGCATGCAGATCCATGGTCAGCACGCGGTCTGCGCCCGCAGCTTCGATCATGTTGGCGACCAGCTTTGCGGAGATGGGGTCACGGCCCTTGGCCTTGCGGTCCTGGCGGGC
>ERZ827512.2112-NODE-2112-length-17060-cov-4.839518_pt1 | contig 17060 bp, 15 predicted proteins | sample MGYA00519916_ERZ827512 | MGnify/ENA primary metagenome ERZ827512 (study PRJEB31778, sample SAMEA3449335) | human gut metagenome | biome: human gut; feature: human-associated habitat; material: faeces | place: United Kingdom | collected 2010/2012 ... | reverse complement strand
TCTCCTTTCGGGCTGGTTTGGTGTGGTAACTTAACTATAACCCATGAGACCATATTCCTCATAGCTTTTTTCTTCAATTGTCCAACATGTATTGTAGTCCTACAGAATCTTTTTCCGTAAAACGAATTTACTCTTTTCAAGTGTGAATTCCTGTGATATAATCAGTTGATTTAAGGAAGGGAGGTCCCTTATGGAATATATCACCCACAGTCCGGCCGAGACCGAGGAACTGGGCTGCCGCCTGGGGCGGACCCTGCGGCCCGGCACAGTGGTGGCGTATTTCGGCGGCCTGGGCATGGGCAAGACCGCCTTTACCCGAGGGCTTGCCCAGGGGCTGGGCTGCCGGGGCCGGGTCACCAGTCCTACCTTTACCATTGTCAACGAGTATGACGGCCCCACTCCCCTGTTCCACTTCGACATGTACCGCCTGCCCGACGCCGATGCTCTGTTTGACATCGGCTGGGAGGATTATCTGGACCGGGGCGGCGTGTGCGCTGTGGAGTGGAGTGAAAACGTCCGGGACGCTCTGCCGCCGGACGCCGTCACCGTCACCATTGCCCGCTGTCCGGAAAATGACGGCTGGCGGACCATCACCATTGAAGGAGGGGAAGCACTGTGAAGATCTTAGCCATCGAAACCTCCGCCAAAAGCGTGTCCGCTGCCGTGGTGGAGGGCGGCGTTCCCCTGGCCAGCGCCTATCAGAACCGGGGCCTGACCCACAGCCGCACTCTGATGCCCCTGCTGGATGGCATGCTGTCTGCCGCCGGGCTGAAAGCGGAGGACATGGACCTGCTGGCCGTGGCCAACGGCCCGGGCAGCTTCACCGGGCTGCGCATTGGCGTATCGGCCCTGAAGGGGCTGGCCTGGGCCCTGGAAAAGCCCTGCTGCGGCGTGTCCACACTGGCCGCCATGGCCCGGAATCTTGCTCACATGGAGGGGCTCATCGTCTGCGCCATGGACGCCCGGCGCGATCAGGTATATAACGCCCTGTTCCTGGCCCATGACGGAATCCTGACCCGCCAGTGCCCGGACCGGGCCATCAGCCTTGCAGAGCTGTCGGAGGAGCTGAAAAATCGCCCGGAGCCAAAATTTATAGTTGGCGACGGGGCCAAGCTGTGCTATACTTATTTGTTGGAGCAGGATATCCCATGCCGGATGGCCCCGCCCCAGCTGGTGATGCAGAACGCCGTGGGCGTGGCCCTGGCCGCGGAGGAAATGTCTGCCAACGGCCAGACCACCACCGCCCGGGACCTGGTGCCCGTATATCTGCGGCTGAGCCAGGCCGAGCGGGAACGCCTGGCCCGTGGCCTGAAGATCACATTGGATCAATAATTTTATATATAAAGGAGAAGCACCATGTTTAGCGAAAAAGTCCACGTCATGAACCATCCCCTGGTGGCCCACAAGCTCACCATCCTCCGGGACAAGAACACCAGCGTCAAGGATTTCCGGGAGCTGGTGTCCGAGATCGGCATGCTCATCACCTATGAGGCCCCCCGTGACCTGCCGCTGACCACCAAGGTGGTGGAAACTCCCCTGTGCAAGGCGGAGCTGCCCACTCTGGCCGGCAAGAAATTCGCCGTGGTGCCTATCCTTCGGGCAGGTCTGGGCCTGGTGGACGGTGTGCTGCGTCTGGTGCCCTCCGCCCGCGTGGGCCATATCGGCATGTTCCGGGACGAGGAAACGCTGGAGCCCCACGTCTACTTCTGCAAGATGCCCAAGGACGTGGCTGACCGCGACATCATCATCGTGGATCCCATGCTGGCCACCGGCGGCTCCGCCGATGCTGCCATCACCGAGATGAAGAAGCGCGGCTGCCACAACATCAAGCTCATGGTGCTGGTGGCTGCCCCTGAGGGCATCGAGCACCTGCAGAAGGTCCATCCCGACGTGGACATCTACGCCGGTGCGGTGGACGACCATCTGAACGAGCACGGCTACATCGTTCCCGGCCTGGGCGACGCCGGCGACCGTATCTTCGGCACCAAGTAACCGAGCGCCTTCGGCGTATCTGAAGCGTCTGTTCTTTCTGTGATAATCAATGGAAATGAGCGTGCATCCGTCCTCTTTACCCGGATGCACGCTCATTTCACTGGCATGGGAGGCTAAAGACCCTCTCCGCCTTTGATTATATTTGATTTTCCTAAATTCGTCAAGTATAGAAATTGAACAATTGCAAACCTCTGTTTTGGCAAGGCATCTTGACGCCTTGCCCATCGCGACGTATAATCAGCCTGACAGAAAGGGGGCGAGGCCCATGACCCAATGCGAAACCTGCTGCTTTTACAATTACGACGAGGAGTACGACGAATACATCTGCGACGTGGACCTGGACGAGGACGAAATGGTCCGATTTCTGTCCGGGCGGGGTGACTGCCCCTATTGGCGGCCCGGCGATGAATATCGCACTGCCCGGCGTCAATAAGTACAAATATGGGTGGATTTTTCCACCGCCCTATGGTACAATGGCCCCAACACCGCAAATGCGGTCAAGGGGGAGAATAGAGGAAATGGAAAAGCTGTGTGACCTGCTGGGCATCCGGCCCGGCATCACCGCCCTCATCGGAGGCGGCGGTAAGACGACCCTGATGTACCACCTGGCCCGGGAGCTGCGGCAGTGCGGCACTGTGGCGGTGACCACCACCACCAGGATCTGGCCCCCCACGGGCATCGCCGTGGCACGGGAGCCGGACGCCGCCCGGGAGATCCTGGACCGGGAGGGTCTGGTATGCCTGGGTGTGCCCTCGGCCCAGGGAAAGCTGGTGTCCCCTGCCTTCGAGGGCTGGGATGCCCTGGCGGACTATACCCTGGTGGAGGCGGACGGCTCCGCCGGAAAGCCCTTCAAGGGCCACGAGAAATATGAGCCTGTGCTGCCGCCCAGGCGCAATACCACGGTGCTGGTGCTGGGAGCGGACGGCTTTGGGAGGCCCATCAGCGTGGCGGCGCACCGTCCGGCGCTGTATGCCCGGCTGGCCGGTGTACCGGAGAACCGGCCGGTGACCCCGGCCATTGCCGCCCGTGTGGCGGCCTGGGAAGGATTTCATGACCAGGTGTTCGTGAACCAGGTGGACCGGGAGGATGAGTGGCCCTTGGCCCGGCAGCTGGCGGAAAAGCTGGACTGCCCGGTGGTGGCCGGTTCCCTGCGCTCCGGCTATTGGGAAAAGATCAAATAACAGGAGGATTCTTTTATGGAACGTGCTTATGCGGAATATGCCGCCCATCAGGCAGCGGAGCTGCTGGCCATCGACAGCCCCACCGGCTTCACGGAACAGGCGGCAGTATGGGTGCAGAATGCATTTCAGACTCTGGGCTATGACGCCCGACGCACCGTCAAGGGCGGCGTGCTCATCGACCTGGGCGGCAGCGACGAGGCAGACGGCCTGCTGCTGGAGGCCCATGCCGACACCCTGGGCGGTATGGTAGCGGAGATCAAGGGTACCGGTCGCCTGCGGCTGACCGCTCTGGGCGGTATGCGCCCGGAAAACGGCGAGGCAGAGAACGTTCGGGTCTATACCCGCAGCGGCCGGGTCATTGAGGGCACCTTCCAGCTGTGCAACGCCTCCGTCCATGTCAATGACGACTATGCCGGGACCAAGCGCAGCTACGATACCTGCGAGGTGGTACTGGACGAGGATGTGAAGTCCGCCGACGACACCCGGGCCCTGGGTGTGGAGACAGGCGACATCGTCTGCTTTGAGCCCCGCACCCGCATTACGTCCTCCGGCTATATCAAGAGCCGGTTCCTGGATGATAAGCTGTCCGTGGGTATTCTGCTGGGCCTGGGCAAGTATATGAAGGACCAGGGGCTCACGCCCCGCCGCCGGGTATATGCCCATGTGACGGTGTATGAGGAGGTAGGCCACGGCGGTGCGGCCAACGTGCCCCAGGGCGTTACCGAGGCCATCAGTGTGGATATGGGCTGCGTAGGCGACGGCCTGCGCTGCACCGAGCGCCAGGTGTCCATCTGCGCCAAGGATTCCGGCGGGCCGTACAGCTATGAGGTGGTGGGGAAGCTCATCGACGCTGCCCAGCGGGAAAAGGCCGACTACGCCGTGGATGTATATCCCCACTACGGCTCCGATGTGGAGGCTACTCTGTCCGCCGGGAATGACCTGCGCCATGGGCTCATCGGCGCCGGGGTCTACGCCAGCCACGGCTATGAGCGCAGCCATATAGACGGCGTGTGGAACACCCTGAAGGTGCTGAAGGGGTATCTGAATATCTAAAAAATTCCCGGTTCACTTTTTTCGTGAACCGGGAATTTTTTATTTCTCTTTGTAATATAAACGACAGTGGCAGTAGCCCTCAAAGTTGGGATCCGCGATCTGATCCTTGAACTCCTTGCACATGCAGCGGTTTTCTTCCGTCCGGGCCAGACGGCATGGGCAATAACCGCCGGTGCGCTTCAATCCCTCCCGGATGGCGTCCACCACCTGCTTGTCCTCGTTGAGCCGAACCTTCATGGTGCGCCTCCTTTCTGATTTGTACACCTACTATAGCATGTATAAAGGATCGCCGCAATATGCAAATGCAACACTTTAACACGGATATAGTTTCCCTCTCAGAAATTTATTGTATTTATACGAAACAAAATTTGTCACCGTGTTGTCAATGAAAATCCTTTCGTTTCCGGTTTTTCTGGTTTCGGGTGTTTTTCAAAATTTCAGGCCGGGAAATGGTTCCCGGAATCTTTTGGTAATATTTTCTCATTAATTGTGAAAATTTCTCATTGGATAAACAACTTTTCTGAATCAATTGACTTTTGAAGGCAATTGTGGCATTCTGTACCTGTAACCAATATCAGTCCGCCTGGGGCGCACAGTCAGTCGCCGATAACGGACGGAAGGAGTGGAACTGTTTTGAGCAGACTTGACATCAAAACCCCCAGCAGGGCTCAGACCGTGGTAGAGGGCCTCTACCGCGATGTGGAGCGCCGGATCGCCGCCAGCCCTCCGGGCCTGTGCCCGGTGGAAATGTCTCTGTCATTTTTGCAGCTGTGCCATGCACAGACCTGCGGCAAGTGCGTGCCCTGCCGCATCGGTCTGGGGCAGCTGGCCAAGCTCATTTCCCAGGTGCTGGACGGGACCGCCAACATGGGCACCGTCCGCATCATCGAGAAAACCGCCCGCAGCATTGTGGATACCGCCGACTGCGCCATCGGGCGGGATGCGGCCCGGCTGGTAGTGGACGGACTGGAGGGCTTCCGGGACGATTATGAGGAGCATGTGCAGCACCACCGGTGCCTGGCAAGCCTTCAGAATCCCGTGCCCTGCGTGGCGCTGTGTCCCGCCGGAGTGGATATTCCGGGCTATATGGCCCTGGTGGGGGCGGGACGCTATGCCGACGCCGTGCGCCTGATCCGAAAGGACAACCCCATGCCCACCGCCTGCGCCTATATCTGCGAGCATCCCTGCGAGGCCCGGTGCCGCCGGAATATGATCGACGACCCCATCAATATCCGGGGCCTGAAGCGGTACGCCGTGGACCATGCAGGCGTGGTGCCCAATCCCCCCTGCGCCCCGGCCACTGGAAAGACTGTGGCCATTGTGGGCGGAGGCCCCAGCGGTCTCAGCTGTGCCTATTATCTGGCACTGATGGGCCACAAGGTCACCATTTTTGAGGAGTGCAGCAAGCTGGGCGGCATGCTGCGCTATGGTATTCCCAGCTATCGTTTCCCCCGGGAGAAGCTGGACGCAGAAATCGACTCCATCCTGTCGCTGGGGATCGAGGTCCGCACCAACGTCCGGATAGGCCGGGACATCTGGCTGGAGGAGCTGGAAAAGCAGTACGACTGTATTTACATCGCCATCGGCGCACACCAGGATAAAAAGACCGGCATCCCCGGTGAGGACAGCCGCAACGTCATATCCGCTGTGGAGATGCTCAAGGCTATCGGAGACGACGTAATGCCTGATTTCACCGGCAAGCAGGTGGTGGTCATCGGCGGCGGCAACGTGGCTATGGACGTCACCCGCAGTTCTATCCGTCTGGGAGCCAGCAAGGTCAGCTGTGTGTACCGCCGCCGCCTGGAGGATATGACGGCCCTGCCCGACGAGGTGGCCGGTGCAACCGCCGAGGGAGCGGAGATGATAACCTTGGCCGCCCCTGTCCGCATCGAGGCCGACGACGACGGCGTGGCCAGGGCCCTGTGGGTCCAGCCCCAGATTATCGGGGATGTGGATAAATCGGGCCGTCCCAGACCCAACCGGGCCGCCCTGGATGAGGTACGTATCCCGGCGGACATCATTGTGGTGGCCATTGGCCAAGGCATCGAGATTCAGGGCTTTGACCAGGCCGGCGTGCCCATTACCCGCGGCGGCCGTCTGGTAGCTGCTCTGTCCGGCCAGGTCAGCGACATGGACAACGTGTTCGCCGGAGGCGACTGCGTCACCGGGCCTGCTACCGCTATTCGCGCCATTGCCGCCGGTAAGGTGGCAGCCGCCAACATCGACGAGCACCTGGGCTATCACCATGAGATCCGGGTGGACGTGGATATCCCGGCTCCCCGGCTCAATAACTGCCCGCCCCACGGGCGCATCAACACCACCGAGCGTGAAGCCTGTGAGCGCAAGTGCGACTTTGAGGACATCGAGTGCGGTCTGACCGAGGAGGGCGCCGTCACCGAGGCATCCCGCTGTCTGCGGTGCGATCACTTCGGCTATGGCATTTTCAGAGGAGGTCGAGACATCAAATGGTAACGCTGACCATCGACAACAGAACCGTCACCGTGCCGGAGGGCACCACCATTCTGGAGGCCGCCCGCTCCGCGCGTCTGGATATACCCACCCTGTGCTACCTGAAGGATATCAACGAGATCGGCGCCTGCCGCATCTGTATGGTGGAGGTAGAGGGAGAACAGCGCCTGGTAGCCGCCTGCGATACCCAGGTAGCCGAGGGCATCGTGGTACATACCAACTCCCCCCGGGTCCGGGAGGCGCGCCGGGTGAATCTGCGGCTGCTGCTGGCCCAGCACGATATCCGCTGTCCCAAATGCACCCGCAGCGGCAACTGCAAGCTCCAGCAGCTCACCAACGACTATAACCTGCTGGGCAACCACTATATCAAGGACCTGCGGCCTGTTGAGCAGGATTTCAGCACACCGGTAGTACGGTTTGAAAACCGCTGCGTCCGCTGTATGCGCTGCATCCAGGTATGCGACAAGATCCAGGGCATGCACATCTGGGATTTGATGGGCACTGGTACCCGCACCACCATTGGCGTGTCCGGAGCCCGGACTCTGGCCGACTCCGACTGCACCTTCTGCGGTCAGTGCATGACCCACTGCCCCGTAGGCGGTCTGCAGGAGCGGGATGATACCGGCCGGGTGTTCGATGCTCTGGCCAACCCCAAAAAGGTCACCGTGGTCCAGATGGCCCCGGCGGTGCGGGCCGCGTGGGCGGAGTATTACCACCTGAAGCCGGAATACGCCACTGCGCAGCGCATGGTCACTGCCCTGAAGCAGATGGGCTTTGACTATGTATTTGACACCAACTTCACCGCCGACCTGACCATCATGGAGGAGGGCAGCGAGTTTGTGGAGCGCTTTACCCACCGGGACCAGTACACATGGCCCATGTTCACCTCCTGCTGTCCGGGCTGGGTCCGGTTTGTCAAGACCCAGTTCCCCGCTTACGTCAGCCACCTGTCCACCGCCAAGAGTCCCCAGCAGATGTTCGGCGCAGTGGCCAAGAGCTACTTTGCCCAGAAGCTGGGTGTGGACCCCCACGACATTTTCGTGGTGTCCATCATGCCCTGCACCGCCAAAAAGAGCGAGGCAGCACTGCCCACCATGCGGGACGCCTGTGGCGACGCCGATGTAGACGTGGTGCTGACCACCCGGGAGATCGTCCGGATGTTCCGGGGCGAACAGATCAACCCGGCGGTTCTGGATGAGACCCCCTTCGACAGCCCCCTGGGCAGCGGCACCGGCGCGGCGGTGATCTTCGGCGCCACCGGCGGCGTGATGGATGCAGCCCTGCGCAGCGCCTATTACCTGGTCACCGGAAAGAATCCGGACCCCGATGCCTTCCGCGACATCCGGGGCATGGACGGCTGGAAGGAAGCTAAATTCGAGATTCCCGGCGCGGGAGTGGTTTCCGTGGCTGTGGCCAGCGGCCTGCTGAACACCCGCAAGCTCATGACCTCCCTGGAGCGAGGCGAGGTCCGCTACGACTTTGTGGAAATCATGGCTTGTCCCGGCGGCTGTGCCGGCGGCGGCGGTCAGCCTATCCATGACGGCGTGGAGCTGGCGGAAAAACGCGGCAGCGTCCTGTGGAGCATCGATAAGGCCGCCCCCTGCCGGTTCTCCCATGAGAACCCTGACGTGCGGGAGCTGTACCGCGATTACCTGAAAAAGCCCCTCAGCGATGTTTCCCATCATCTGCTGCACACAGACCATCAAGCCTGGAAAATGCCCAGTCAAAAGTAATATTCCGTCAAAAGTGACAGCCGCTTGCCCGCAAGTGGCTGTCACTTTATATTTTTTTCACATATTTTTTATGGTTTGTTCTTACATTGTTCACATTTATATATTGTATTTATGGTAATATGATAGCAACATATATCATATGATGGAAAGTATAAAGTATAATGAGCAAGAGGAGGTACCTGCCATGAAATGTTCCTGCTGCGGAAACGAGATGCAGTCCGGCTTTGTCCGGGCTATGGGCCGAGGCGGCGTGTGCTGGGTGACGGAGAACCGTCCCATGGGCGCGGCCGTAGGCTGCCCGGGCTTTCTGCTTCTGGGCAAAGCCCCCCATCTGGAAACGGACCATGTCCCTGCCTATCGGTGCGCCGCCTGCCGGACGGTGACCATACCCTACGACGAGGGATAACGAACATCTGCTGCGGCACAGCTTTGGCTGTGCCGCTTTTTTGCATAAAGTTTCCGCATATTCTCTTTTAGAATACATAAACGGCAGCTATTGTGTGACATTTCCGTGAATTTACTTGGCGAACTCTTTACATGCTCTGAAAAATCCGGTATAATATCCCGGATATGCAGAAAGAGGGTGGACCCTTGCAAGTGAATCAAGTGCGGCTGGGCGCGGTGCTGTCCTATGTGTCCATGGGGCTGAGCACGCTGATCTCGCTGATCTACACGCCCATTATGCTGGACCGGCTGGGCGAAACGGAATACGGTGTTTACGGGGCGGTGGGTCCCATCATCTCGTACCTGCTGCTGCTGAGTATGGGCTTGGGCAGTGCCTATATCCGCTACTATTCCCAGGCCAAGGTGGCCCAGGACCGGCGGGAGATGGCCAAGCTCAACGGCATGTTCCTGGTGACGCTGTCGCTGCTGGGTCTGGTACTGCTGGCCTTGGGCTTCTTCCTGGCAGCGCACCCGCAGATGGTGTTCGGCACCAAGTGGGCCCCGGAGGAGCTGGCTCTGGGTGCAAAGCTGCTGCGGATCATGACCGTCAACGCGGCTCTGTCCTTCCCCTTCAGCGTTTTCGAGTCCCATGTGAACATCCACGAGCGGTATCTGTTCCTGAAGGCTGTCACCATGGCCAAATCCGTGCTCAGTCCGCTGATCTCCATTCCCCTGCTGCTGTTGGGCTTCCGCTCCCCGGCCATTGCCACGCTTTCGCTGGTGCTGACCATTGTGTGCGGCCTGACCTATATGTTCTATTGTCTCACGGTGCTGAAAATGCCGATGTCCTTCCGGACCTACGACCTGCCGCTGATGAAGAACATGATGGGCTTCACGTTCTACATTTTCCTGGCGGTGGTGGTGGACCAGCTGAACTATGGCATCGGCACCCTGATGACCACCTGGATCCATGGTGCGGAGCTGTCCGGCGTATACTACAGCGCTAACCAGCTGAACGTATATTACCTATCCTTCGCCATGGCCATCTCCAACGTACTGATCCCACGGGTCCACCGGATGGTGGCCGAGGGTGACTCCACCCGGGAGCTGACCAAGCTGATGACCAAGGCCGGGCGTTTGCAGTTCATTATGCTGATGGCGGTGTTTCTGGGCTTTGTGGCAGTGGGACGCCCCTTTGTGATCCTGTGGGCCGGCGGCAAGGAGCAGTTTTCCGTGGACTATCCCGTGGCCCTGCTGCTGTTTGCCAGCACCATTGTTTCCGCCATTCAATTTGTAGGGCTGGAGATCCTCCGGGCCAAGAACATGCATCGCTTCCGGGCCTGGGTCTATCTGGGTGCCGCCGCCGTCAACGTCGGGCTGATGATTCCTCTGTGCAAATACGGCGGGCTCATTGGTGTGGCGGGTTCCATTCTGTTTGTGACCGTGGTGGGGAATGTGCTTCCCATCAACTGGTATTTCCGCAGGCATGTGGGGCTGGATATCCGGTGGTTCTGGAGCCACATTGCCCGGCTGCTGCCGTCTATGGTGGGGCCTGCCGTTGCGGCGGTGCTCATCGCTGTGCTGGTCCCGGTATCGGGATATCTGGACATTTTGATCTGGGGCTGCGTATTTGTGGTTGTGTACGCCGTCAGCCTGTGGCTGTTCGGCATGAATCGCTATGAGCGCGGCATCGTCACCGGTGTTCTGGGCAAATCCCGCCGCAGGCACCGCAGAAGAAGATAAACTGACAGGGGCGAAAATCGCCCCTGTCAGTTTATCTTCAAAACAGTTCTTTCTTCTGCCGTGTCATGGCCGTCCGTTCAACTATTCGGTTTCGTCCGGTAATAGAACATTCGGGTGGTATATTTACAGTTCGTTTCCCTCGTCCGGCTGCTGCACCAGCACCGCCTCCGCCCCTGGCCCGTCGGTGAAGTCCAGCTGCACCACGGCCTGGGCGGTGTTCACGGAGCAGCTGACGCACTTGCCCCGCTCCCGGGCTGCGGCGTCGCACCGGGTCAGCAGGTCCGTCAGGAGCTCCCGGTTCAAACCGCCGCCCCGCCAGTGGAACACGAAGTGCGCCTGCTTTTTCCGCAGGGCCTGCCTGGCGCGGCTTTCCACGTCCTCCGGTTTGGTGAAGGACAGGGCCCGGTAGTAGTACCCCTTGTCCGCCGTACAGGGCGGCAGGGGCAGCACCAGAGCTTCGTGGTCCCGGAATATGTGCCTGTCGTCCAGGTTGAAATAATCGTACCGGGGGACGCCCCGCTGGAGGGAATTGTCAAAGGTGGCGTCCAGATGATAGCGCTGGCCCTCCACCGTCACCACGTTCCAGGTATGGCGGTATTTTACACCCCGCTCCGGGGCCGCCTCGCTGAGGGCCACGATGCACGGCAGTCCCACGGCGTCGCACAGGGCCTTCACGGTTTTGGCGATGCCCTCGCACACGCCGACCCCCTGGGTCAGAGGCCCGATGATCTCGTGGGAATACGGCTTTTTCAGCTTATCATACCGGACGTTTTCCAGAATAAACTCGTGGATGGCCAGCTCCTTCTCCCGGTCGGTCTTTCCCGCCAGGGGGCGGACCAAACGGTCCAGCCGGGCGGCGACCGCCTGCCGGTGCTGGCGGACCTTGCTCTTATCGAACAGATACTCCGGCAGCAGCTCCACATGGTCTGCCCCGGGAACCCAGCGATACTGAAACCCGGTGACGTAAAACAGCAGCGGCGTGTCCAGCTTCAGCCGCAGGTAGATGTCCGACAGCTCCTGGCCGGTGAGCTTCGGCACCCGGATCCCCGGGGCCAGGGCCTCCATACCCGTCCGCATGGCGTCGTACACCGCTCGCTTTTCCCGGTCCAGCTGCCGGTAATAGTACCCGGCCATCAACGGTATGCGTGGGGCAGCAGCTGCCGCACCTGCCGGGCCAGGGCGTCAAACTGGTCGCAGGACAGAGCCTGTGCCCCGTCGGACAGGGCGCAGGCCGGACGGTCGTGGACCTCCACCATCAGCCCGTCGGCTCCGGCGGCTGCGGCGGCCAGGGCCAGGGGGGGCACCAGCTCCGCCCGTCCGGCGGCGTGGCTTGGGTCCACGATCACAGGCAGGTGCGACAGTCTTTTCAGCACCGGAATGGCTGCGATATCCAGGGTGGCCCGGCTGTCCGTTTCAAAGGTCCGGATGCCCCGCTCACACAGAATGACCTGGGAATTTCCCCCGGCCAGAATGTACTCCGCCGCCTGCAAAAGCTCCGTCACGGTGGCGGACATGCCCCGCTTCAGCAGCACCGGCTTCCGCACCTGGCCCAGGGCCTGGAGCAGGGGAAAATTCTGCATATTCCGGGCGCCCACCTGCAGGACGTCCACGTCTGCCAGGGCGTCCAGCTGCCGGGGGTCGGTGATCTCCGTCACCACAGGCAGGCCCGCCTCCTGACCGGCGTCCACCAGCAGGGGGATGCCCGCCTGACCCAGCCCCTGGAAGGAGTAGGGGGATGTCCGGGGCTTGAATACGCCTCCTCGCAGCAGCTGGGCCCCGGCGGCCTTCACCCGCCGGGCCACGCCGGCCATCTGCACCTGGGACTCCACAGCGCAAGGCCCTGCAATGAGGCAGAACTCCTCACCGATCCGCGCACTGCCTACCTCCACCACGGTGTTTTCCGGATGGGCAGCCCGTCCCGCCAGCCGGTAGGGCGGCGTAATGCGCCGCACATCCAGCACATAGGGAAGGGCCAGCAGCCCCTCCGGGTCCAGCCGCCAGGTATCTCCCACCAACGTCAGCACATCGGCGTCCTGGCCCGGGGTGCGGCCTATGCGCACCCCCTGATTCATCAGGCGCACCGCCAGCTGCCGCATGGCGGGCTCCTGGGTGTCTTTTTGGATAATAACGATCATATGATCCTCCATGCGGCTGTGCCGCTGTATATTCCTGTTTATTGTACCGCAATGCGGACCGATTTGCAAGCCGGGGGTAAAAAGAACGCCGCTGCCGATGAAACGCATGGCGTTGACCGGGTTGTATATACAGAGGTGGAAAAACTGCACAGTTTTTGTGAAAAATAGTTCCGCTTTGCTTGACAGCTTTGGCAGAATAATCTATAATTCGGATATAAACGCAAATATAGGTATATGGAGGGGGACTGCGATGGGCTGATTATCATACAGCAATCGTCTGCCAGTCCATAAACAAACGAACACAGGAGGTATGATATGAAGAAGCTGACCAAATTGCTCTGTGCCGCGCTGGTGTGGGCTTTGCTCCTGGGCGCTGCCGTCTCCTGCGCCAAGCAGCCGGACAGCCCGGTACAGGACCCGCCCCAGCAGGAGGAACCCCAGCCTGCCCCGGAGCTGAAGATCGCCGTGGACAGCGATCCGGCCCGTTCCGCCGTCATCCACTGGTTTTATTCGGAGGAGGGGCAGGCCCTGTTCGGGGACACGGATCCGGACGACGTGATCTTCTCGGTGGACCCCCGGGATATCGCCCAGGAGCTGAAGCTGGGGAACTATGACGCCGCCGTGTGCGCCCCCGATCAGAAGGCCCTGCAGCAGCTGGGCGGCTATGAGTCGATCCCCCTTTTCCGGGACGCCGTCATATTCGTACACGGTGACATTGGGCAGCCTAGGGGCGACTATGACCTGACCGCCGACACCATCCGGCAGATATACGCAGGCAGCGGCGCGCTGTTCTGGGATCAGGAGCAGCGCCAGGCCCTGATCCCGGCCTACGGCTACAGCGATGACGCGGACGTCCCCGTCTGGCAGCAGCTGTCGATGCTGTTCGGCATTACTGCCGGTGCGCCGGATATTGTCCCGGTGGGAGAATATGGCAACCCCGTGGCCGCCGTGGCTTATTCCGACCGGGTGGGAGCGCCGCTGTTTCCCTGCTATTACCAGGATCTGCACGGAGATGCGGGGCTCAACGGGTCGGTGATCTCTGTGGATGGCGTGCTGCCCACAGACGAGACGCTGGAGGACGGGACGTATCCGTTTACCCTGTCCTATTACGGCATGTACAGCGCCATCCCGCCCGCGGCGAAAAAGCTGCTGCCAGAGATATTCCGGGGCATACAGGCAAGCAGTGCCCGGTAAAAAGCCAACCCATACGGGGCGCGACGCAAAGGGGGGCGGGCACAAGGCCCGCCCCCCTCGATTTCAATCCACGCGCCCCATACGGGGCGCGACTGAAAGTGTGAAGCGAATCATGGATAACTAAGAGAAAAGGGTAGCGGCCCCAATCACAGCTCCGCTACCCAAGCACCAAAAAGAGGTGAGCCGGGAGCCTTATCCCGGCCACCTTAATAATAGCAGAGAGCCCCACAATAATCAAGCAGAAATACACATTTCAATCCACGCGCCCCATACGGGGCGCGACTGCCTCCCGGTGTTCTGCCGGGACTGCAAAACGATTTCAATCCACGCGCCCCATACGGGGCGCGACTTCGGGCACGGGTCACACATTGCGGTTTTTGCCGTAATTTCAATCCACGCGCCCCATACGGGGCGCGACTCACGCAGCTTCTTATCTATGTCAAAGGACTGGGAATTTCAATCCACGCGCCCCATACGGGGCGCGACCAAATACATGTTGCCATCAAACCAGGGAGATTATATTTCAATCCACGCGCCCCATACGGGGCGCGACTTACAGCCGCAGACGGAGATTCACCAAAACAGGATTTCAATCCACGCGCCCCATACGGGGCGCGACTCGACCAAAGATGCCAATCGCGCCGCCGATAAGCAATTTCAATCCACGCGCCCCATACGGGGCGCGACAGACACACGGCCAACAACAACGAGAGAGATTCCAAATTTCAATCCACGCGCCCCATACGGGGCGCGACTAGAGGAGGTGTTCATCATGGTAAAAAGAATGATTATTTCAATCCACGCGCCCCATACGGGGCGCGACTCTGGCTCCTCCGGAAGGTTTCCCGTCTCTTTGATATTTCAATCCACGCGCCCCATACGGGGCGCGACCACCCCCATAACACCCAGCATAATAAGCGGGTAAATTTCAATCCACGCGCCCCATACGGGGCGCGACGACGTGAAGCCTTACCTCCTTCCAGCAAAAAAATAATTTCAATCCACGCGCCCCATACGGGGCGCGACTTTATCATACACGCGAGTATAGCCGGACTGGCCGCATTTCAATCCACGCGCCCCATACGGGGCGCGACCAGAGCAATCTTATTAAGATAATCCACACAAGACCATTTCAATCCACGCGCCCCATACGGGGCGCGACCGGGTAAGAATCAGAGAACGGAACAGCAGGCGGGATTTCAATCCACGCGCCCCATACGGGGCGCGACCGCCACCGGCGATATCCGCCAGACCGTCCGCACGCTATTTCAATCCACGCGCCCCATACGGGGCGCGACTACCCCACGACATCCGTGCGAAAGACATCGCGGCATTTCAATCCACGCGCCCCATACGGGGCGCGACCTGCACCGTCAGCGATCTGCTGGGGGAGCAGCCGCCATTTCAATCCACGCGCCCCATACGGGGCGCGACTGCGGCTGCCGCAGGAGGATGTCTGTCACTACAAATTTCAATCCACGCGCCCCATACGGGGCGCGACTATGTCCAACAATCCTACACCAAACAGACGTACAAATTTCAATCCACGCGCCCCATACGGGGCGCGACGTCTGGAGCGATGTGGCCAGGCTGCATGCCCGAGTATTTCAATCCACGCGCCCCATACGGGGCGCGACGCTATAGCTCATCGGGGTGCTGAGTCGGATACGGAATTTCAATCCACGCGCCCCATACGGGGCGCGACTCATCGCAGTTTGACAACGTAACCAGACTGTCCGATATTTCAATCCACGCGCCCCATACGGGGCGCGACCCTACGGAGCCTACGTGCAGGCCAAGAGCCGTCTATTTCAATCCACGCGCCCCATACGGGGCGCGACGCGGCAACCACGTTCCGGCTGCCCAAGGCGCAAAAATTTCAATCCACGCGCCCCATACGGGGCGCGACTTTTGTGCGTACAAATCAATTGGCAAAATAGCCATTTCAATCCACGCGCCCCATACGGGGCGCGACCCGAGGCGAGGACTTGATTGTCCCCCTCGTCCGAGATTTCAATCCACGCGCCCCATACGGGGCGCGACGGGATATCCAGTTCCCGCACGTATGCATCATACAGATTTCAATCCACGCGCCCCATACGGGGCGCGACGAGATTCTGCTCCGAGTACGATCACTACCAAATGATTTCAATCCACGCGCCCCATACGGGGCGCGACTTCGCCGCGCTTTTCCCTGAATACAGCTTCAATATTTCAATCCACGCGCCCCATACGGGGCGCGACTTCAATATCAATTCCGGCGTGCCCGCAATAGTCCAATTTCAATCCACGCGCCCCATACGGGGCGCGACGTTCAATGATCTTTTCGGTTGCGTCGGTGTCCTCATTTCAATCCACGCGCCCCATACGGGGCGCGACGTCCCGATCCATGCCGGACATAATGACATGGTGGTATTTCAATCCACGCGCCCCATACGGGGCGCGACAATATGTCAGTGTTACGCAAAGGTCTTCTTCCGTATTTCAATCCACGCGCCCCATACGGGGCGCGACGGCAACATTCGCCGTCAATGTGCTTCCCGCTACCCATTTCAATCCACGCGCCCCATACGGGGCGCGACTTGCGATCGGTGCGGAAGTCACCTTGACTATGGCATTTCAATCCACGCGCCCCATACGGGGCGCGACGCCCTTACAGACACGCCGCGGGCTGGTTTTCATCATTTCAATCCACGCGCCCCATACGGGGCGCGACTGCTGGTGTACGCCGCAAGACTTCTTCGACAAGCTATTTCAATCCACGCGCCCCATACGGGGCGCGACCGCATGTATCGCACCAGCAACGGCGGCAATCCTATTTCAATCCACGCGCCCCATACGGGGCGCGACAGAGATTGACCGCGTTGTAAAGCTGTTTGCAGAGCATTTCAATCCACGCGCCCCATACGGGGCGCGACCCGCGCGCCCGTTGACAATCAAGCCTTTTGACGCTTATTTCAATCCACGCGCCCCATACGGGGCGCGACTTGATTGTGCCGCCTGCGCCGCTTCCATCTGCAAATTTCAATCCACGCGCCCCATACGGGGCGCGACGCCACGCTGGAAGGGCTGGACGAATACGACAAAAATTTCAATCCACGCGCCCCATACGGGGCGCGACTCACGCCAGCCCGCTCCGCTTCAAAGTTAAGCCATATTTCAATCCACGCGCCCCA
>ERZ827512.2110-NODE-2110-length-17065-cov-6.126279_pt1 | contig 17065 bp, 14 predicted proteins | sample MGYA00519916_ERZ827512 | MGnify/ENA primary metagenome ERZ827512 (study PRJEB31778, sample SAMEA3449335) | human gut metagenome | biome: human gut; feature: human-associated habitat; material: faeces | place: United Kingdom | collected 2010/2012 ... | reverse complement strand
TATAACACTGGATGATTTCTTTTTTTATGTCTACCACAAAATATTTTACACCATCATTAATTCAAAAAAATGGAAAAAAATGGTTATTATATGATATAATGTTACGGGGTTAATCTGAAAAAATCAGTTGTATCCTTGCTTTGCTTCGCCGTCAAATTTCAACTCGTGGAACGGCGATGCGAACGTGTGGAACGTGAACGGGGATGGCAACCTGAACAACAATTGGACTACGAATACGCTCGGCGTCCGCCCAGATTCCTACTACAAATTAGTATATATTACTAACGAACCGTGTACTATAGATTAAGGTTTATAGTGAGAGGAAGTAATAATTTTTTAGAAATAAAAAAATTATAATCTAATTTATTAGATTGGAAACAAGATTAATCCTTGAAATAAAATATTTCTAAATATATGGCTTTAGACGTATTAATAATGCTTACTTATTAATACTATTGCTATTGCCCGTAAGTAGAGATCACAAGTGATCTCTATTTGCAAGTAATGGAGGTAACGATGAAACTTAAAGATAAACATAAAGAATTAAAAAAACAATATCCAACTAGCATAATTTTAATAAAATCAGGGAATTTTTATACCACCTATAATGAAGATGCTCTTATACTAAATTCAATTTTTTTATACCAAATTATTAATAATAGAATAGGTTTTCCCCTTAATAGCTTAGATAAAGTTACTAGTAAATTAAACGAACTAAGTATTAATTATATAGTTATTATTGATTCTAAAGAAGACAATATAGAATATGATGATAACAAATACTTAGACTATTACACCAAAGCTAAAAAAGAAGAATTTACTCTAAAAACTAATGAGCTTCTCCTAGAGAGAATATCATTTTTATTAAAGAATAGAGATAATTACGAAAAGATAAAAAGGTTTATAGATGAATTCTAATTTTCTACTTCTATCTAAAAGCGAAAGGTTAATAAATTACTATAATAAATTATTAATAAATTTTCCAAATAAAGAATATGTCCTAAAAAATAATATAGAGACAACATCATACAAACTAATAGAAAATATTTTTTCTTACAATATCAATACTACTGACAGAATAAAACAAAAATATTTAAAAGATCTCTTGATAAACTTAAGTATGTTAGATTTCTATTCTAAAGTTAGCTTTAATAAAAAAATAATTAGTAAACGCCAATTCGAAGTAGTAGTAAGAGCAATAATAGAGATAAGAAAAATAACTTATGGAGTAATTAAAAGTGAACAAACTAAAGAAAGTTGACTATAACGTTCTTCTTGATATAGAAAAAATCTTTACTACTTATTATGAAATAAGAACCAAAATAAGAAAAAAAGGTAAAATTCCTAAATTTGAGCTATTCTTATCTTCCAATCTAATAACCATTTACACTCTATTAAAAGATAAAACCTATAAACATGGCAAATATAATATATTTTTAATTGTAAAACCAAAATGTCGGGTTATTATGAGTGAAAATTTAAGTGATAAAATAGTTAATCATTTAATAAGCAAATACGTATTATTACCACAAATAGAGCCAAGATTAATAAATACAAACGTTGCTACTAGAAAAGATAAAGGAACAAAATATGCTATTGAGTATGTAAAAAAATATATAAACAAACTAAAAGTAAATCATGATGATATTTATGTTCTAAAATGTGATATTCATAAATTTTTTTATTGTATAGACCATGATATATTAATAAAAAAACTCTCTAAAGTAATTGATGATAAATCTTTAATTGAATTAATAAAATCAATTATCATAAGTACAGACAAAGATTATGTAAATAAAGAAATAAACTTTGAAATAGAAAAATATAAAAAGCACATTAAAAACCTTAAAATAAGTAATAAAGAAAAAGAAACCAAATGCTTAGAGTTAGATAGAATTCCTCTATATCAAAAAGGAAAAGGATTACCAATCGGAAATATGACTAGTCAAATAATGGCTATTTTTTATTTAAATGACCTAGATCATTATATAAAAGAAAAACTAAAAGTAAAATGTTATGTTAGATATATGGATGATTTAGTTCTATTTCATCATGATAAAGAATATCTCAAAAAATGCTTAGAAAAAATCAATAAATTCGTTTTAAAAGAAAAATTATATTTAAACGATAAAACTCAAATTTATAATTTAAATAACGGTCTTCCATTTCTAGGATATAAATTTGTCCTCAAAAATAAAAAACTATATATTTTAGTAGGTTCTAAAACTAAAAGAAGAATTAAGAAAAATTTAAGTAGTCTTAAAAATGATAAAACAATGTATTTAGAAAAACTTAGTAGCTATAATGGATTTCTAAATATTGCTAGTAGTAAAAAATTTATAGATGAAAAGTAATATTAGCTTTTTCAGTAAAATTAAAGCATAGAAAACACAGTATTGCTATATTAACACTAATATATAACTTCAAAAGCAAAACATCTAATTAGATTATATATAATAAAGTACAGCCAAAATGTAAAATAAAAACTAGCCAAAATGTAAAATGAAAATGAGCCAAAATGTAAAATAGTATTAACAAATTAAAATAAATATTGTATAATTTATCTAAAGGAGCTGATATATGTGAAAAAATATATACCTAGAATTGTAGATAAAGTATTACAAAATAAACTTGAGTATATGGGTGCTGTTTTAATTGAAGGGTGCAAATGGTGTGGCAAGTCAACAACAGCAAAGCAATTTGCCAAAAGTTTTATCGAATTTCAAGATCCAGATAAGAGAATGCAATATGATAAAACAATGCAAACTAAGCCATCTTTATTTTTAGAAGGAGAAAAACCTAGACTATTCGATGAATGGCAAATGTATCCAGTGGTGTGGGATTCAATTAGAATGGATGTAGACCATACAGGACTAAAGGGACAGTATATTTTAACTGGTTCAGCTAGACCAACAGAAGATAGTGTTATGCATACAGGAACAGGTAGAATAACTAAATTATTGATGAGACCAATGTCTCTATATGAATCTGGAGAATCCGATGGTAATGTATCATTAAATGATATAATTAACGGTAAAGATGTATCTGGTATTTCACCTCTAACTTTTGATAATTTAATTAATGTCATGATTAGAGGAGGATGGCCAGAATCATTAAATATAGAAGGAGATAATAAATATAGAATTTCTAAAGAGTATGTTAAAAGTCTATTAACTGAGGAAATTAAAACTATTGATGGAAGAAAAAGAAATTCCTCAAAAATGAATGCTGTATTAAAAAGTATTTCAAGAAATATTTCAACTAATACAAGTAAAACAACAATTTTAAATGATGTTAAAGCTCAATTTACAAATGAAATATCAAGACCAACATTAGATGATTATTTAAATACTTTGGAAAAATTATATATATTAGAATACATTCCAGCAACTAATCTTAATTTAAGATCAAAAACACCACTTAGAGTTTTTCCTAAATTAGAATTAGTTGATCCATCTCTTGCAATAGCAGCATTAGATTTAAAAAAGGAAGATTTAATTAAAGATTTAAATTATACAGGTTTTATATTTGAAAATATGTGTATGAGAGATTTAAAAATATATGCAGAAGCAATTGATGCAAGAGTGTCCTACTACAGGGATAAAAATGATTTTGAAGTTGATTGTATTCTAGAAACATCCGGTGGAAAATGGGGCGCTATTGAAGTAAAACTTGGAGCTGGTGAAATTCCAACAGCAGTTGATAATTTAAAAAAGTTCAAAGAAAAAGTTGATACAGAAAAATATGGCGAACCATCTTTCTTAATGGTTTTGACTGGAGCAGACTATTCATATAAACGTGAAGATGGTATTTATGTGGTATCAATTGGTAACTTAAAAAATTAAAAAGTTTACAACCATCTCTTTTAGCTGATATACTCTAAATTAAATTTTAAAAATAATTATGATTACCTTTTATATCATAAATTAATATTATACTTTTAAAGAAAAAATGTTGATATAAAAGACATTAATAATTTATCCTACAGGTTAAAAATATGAAAAATACTCATTCATTATTGACTTGTCCAAAAAGCTATATTATAATAAATCTTGTAAAAACTTATAAAACTGTGATGAGGAAGTAGTAGTATTAAAGCATTAATATATAGAGAACTAGTGGTAGCTGTAAAACTAGGATATTAATCTAATATGAATTCACCCTTTAGTTTTAACGATTAATCACGTTATAGATTATAAGAGTATAATGAAAATTATAAAGAAAGGTGGTACCGCGAGCTACTTAAGCCCGTCCTTTTACCAACTTTCTTTTTATTATTTTAAAGGAGCTGATTTATGAAGAAGAATACCGAATATTTATTAAAATACATATCTAATGAAACTTATGATAAAATCTTAAAAAATACTAATGCTTATATTTTAGATAATTTAGAGACAAACAGAAGAGATGTTGAACTAAATATAAAATATTTAATAAAGTATGGAATAAAAAATATTGATAACGTAGTCTATGATAGACTAGAAGATTTAACCCTTAGTCATAACAAATTTATAAGTATTATGGAAAAATATGAACAATCATTAGGTAAAGATGGATTTATAAGTATGATAGAAAACATATAGAAAAGAGGTAACTATGGAACAATTATTAGAACTATTAAAAAATATCGATAATATTTATAGCAATATAAACACTATAGAAGATTTAAATAAATTAAAAGTAGAATATATGGGAAAAAAAGGAAAAATAACAGAACTTAATTCTCTAATCAGAACACTACCAAATGATGAGAAAAAAGAGTTTGGTAAAAAGATGAACGAATTAAAGCAAGCATTTACATCTAGATATGATAGCTTAAAAGAAAAATTAGAAGAAGAATTAATTAATCAAAAACTTTCTTCTGAGAAAATAGATATAAGCCTACCTGCTACAAAGATTAATATAGGTTCTGCTAATATGCTAGAAAAATTAATCGAAGAAGTAGAAGATTTATTAATTTCTATGGGCTATGATGTAGTAGATGGCCCTGAACTAGAGCAAGATAAGTATAATTTTGAACTTTTAAATATTCCTAAAGGACATCCAGCAAGAGATGCTCAAGACACCTTTTATATTAAAGATGAAGAACTTTTACTTCGTAGTCAAACATCTCCAGTTCAAATTAGAGTAATGTTAGCAAATAAAGAAAAGAAACCAATTAGAATGATTTGCCCAGGTAAAACTTATAGACGTGATGATGATGATGCAACACACTCTCATCAGTTTACTCAAATAGAAGGATTATTAGTAGATCATGATGTTAGTTTATCTGATTTAAAAGGTACTATTGATGAAATTGTCAAAAAATTATTTGGTAATGATGTAAAAACAAGATTTAGACCAAGTTATTATCAATTTACAGAGCCATCAGTCGAGGTTGATATAAGCTGTTTTAATTGCCAGCAAAAAGGATGTTCAATATGTAAAAATACAGGTTGGATAACAGTAGCAGGTGGTGGAATTGTTCACCCTAATGTCCTTAATAACTGTGGCTACCAATCTAGCCAATGGACTGGCTTTGCCTTTGGCTTTGGAGCAGAACGTCTAGCAATGTTAAAGTACGGAATAAATGATGTTAGAACCTTTTATACAACAAACTTAAAAGAATTAGAAACTTTTGATAGAATTGAAAAATAATAAAAAAGAGAGGATTTGATAAGATGATAGATTTAGAGTGGGTAAGTGATTACATTGATATAAGTGATGAAGATTTACATGAGTTAGCTACCAAAATAACTAAAGCCGGTATAAATATAGAGAAAGTAATTACTAATCATATAGACAATTTAGTAATAGGCGAAGTTACCGAGTGCTACGATCATCCTGATAGTGATCATCTCCATGTATGCAAAGTAAATACTGGTAGTGAAACATACCAAATAGTATGTGGTGCTCCTAATGTAAGAGTAGGTTTAAAAGTAATAGTAGCCTTACCAGGAGCAATCTTACCAGGAGACTTTAAAATTAAAAAAAGTAAAATTAGAGGCGTAGAATCTAACGGAATGTTATGTGCCTTATACGAATTAGGCCTAGAAGAAAAAAATGATGAAACATATGCCAAGGGAATTGAAGAATTACCAAATGATGCTAAAGTTGGAGCGGATCCAATAAAATATTTACATTTAGAAGAGACATTATATGAATTAGATATTCATAAACATCGTAATAACGACTGCTATTATCATATAGGTTTTGCCTACGAAATAGCCTGTATTTTAAATAAAAAAGTTACCTTACCAGATGTTTCTCATAAAGAAGTTGCTGATAATATAAAGGATCACTTTAGCTTAAAAGTAGAAACAGAAAAATGTCCATTCTATTTAGCAAAAATGGTTAAAAATGTACAGATAAAAGAATCACCAGAATTTATAAAAAGACGTCTTACTAAAGCAGGAATGCGTTCAATAAATAATGTTGTCGATATTTCTAATTATGTTATGTTAGAGTTTGGTCAACCTCTTCATTTCTTTGATAAAGATAAATTAGGAAATAATATTTTAGTAAGAAATGCTAATGATAACGAAGAAATAACTACTTTAGATGGTAAAGAAAGAATATTAAAAGAAAGCGATATTGTAATAACAGATGGCAAAAATCCTGTATGCGTTGCTGGAGTTATGGGAGGAGAAAATACTGAAGTTACAGAAAATACTTCTACTATTTTAATAGAAAGTGCTATTTTTGATCCTATAAGTATAAGGTATACTGCTAAAAATCTTGATTTAAAAAGCGAAGCTTCTATCAGATATGGTAAAGGACTAAACTATGAGTATACAATTTTAGCCCTAGATAGAGCGTGTCATTTATTAGAAAAATATGCTGACGCTACCATATTATCAGGAATAGTCTCTTATGATAACATTGATAAATCTGAGAAAAAAGTATCTTTTACAGTAGAAGATATTAACAAAATGTTAGGAATAACTATCTCTAAAGAAGATATGGCTCATGAATTAGAAAGATTAGATTTTACCTATACCCTAAAAGATAATACATTTACAACAACAATTCCTAAAAGAAGACTTGATATAGATCCTAACATTAATGATATAGCAGAAGAAATAGGAAGATTATATGGCTATCAAAACTTAGTATCAACACTACCTAGTAGCCCTATTAGAAAAGGAGAATATATAGGTGATGTTAAGTTAAGGAAAATAATTTCCAAAAGACTAAGAGCCCTTGGCTTAAATGAGGCTAAAACCTATACATTAGTAAGTCCAAAAATGGCTAAAATGTTTAAATATGAAGATAAAGAAAATATCAATCTCCCTAATCCTATGAGTATAGATAAATCAATTCTTAGAACAACTCTAATTCCTTCTTTATTAAATATTTATAATTATAATAAAGCAAGAAATATAGATGATATTTTCTTATATGAAATAAGTAAAACATATGATTTAGAACAAAAAGAAGATATAAAGGTATGTATTTTAATGAAAGGTAATTATTTAAGTACCAGCTGGCAAGCTAATAAAAATAAAGTAGACTTTTACTTAATTAAAGGCATTGTTGAAAATTTACTTAACTACCTAGGCTTTAAAAATAGATATAATTTTATTTCAGATACTGTAAATGATATGCATCCATATATGTGTGCTAGCATTACACTAGACAGAAAAGAAATCGGTGTAATAGGTAGAATTCATCCTAAAATAGAAAAAGATGATATCTTTGTAGCCGAACTATCTATGACTAAATTAATGGAGTCTAATATAAAACCCCTAAAATATAAGCCATCATCTAAATATCCAAGCATTTGTAAAGACGTAGCCTTTATTGTAGATAAAGACCTACCATCTATAGAATTATCAAAAACAATAGAACACACAGGTTCTAGACTACTTACCAAAGTAGAAGTATTTGATGTTTATACTGGAGACAACATAGATAAAGATAAAAAATCAATTGCCTTTAATCTAACATTTGAAGATCAAAATAAAACTTTAACTGAAGAAGAAGTCATGAAACTATTTGAAAATATTATTCAAAAAGTATGTTCAACCCATAATGCTATCTTAAGAGATAAATAATTATTAATAGTAATTTTAAAAAAGTTTTAAATTTATATATTTAAATGCTTTTTTATTTTATATATTAGGTCATAATAGTAAAAAGTATTAATCCAAAAATATTTATTATATTTGATAATAATAATATTCTAAAATTATCTCTAAATACTTGATTATTATAAAAAACTTTATTATAATTCTAATAAATATGTATATATGATATCATTTATGAATTACTTAAAGTTAATAATTTATTAGATATTAGAAAGTACAAATGTCTTTTTTATATAGTATAATCTAACAATAGGAGAGGATTGATATTGATGGATAATGATAGATTAGTTAAAGCAAGAGTAGATGAATTAATAAAAATATTGAATGAAGCTAATTATGATTATTATATTTTAGATAATCCTAAAATAACAGATCAGGAATTTGATAAATATTTAAGAGAATTAGAAGAAATAGAGTTGGAATATCCTTATTTAAAAAGGGAAGATTCACCTACTAACAGAGTTGGTGGCGGTGTAAGTGAAGGATTTTCTAAAGTTACTCATACTATTCCTATGTTGTCTATAGGAGATGTTTTTAACGAAGAAGAAATTATTAATTTTGATCAAAACATAGCAAACGAAGGATATCATCCAGAATATGTATGTGAGCTAAAAATAGATGGTTTGTCAGTTTCACTTCATTATGAAAAAGGAATTTTAACAAGAGCAGCTACTCGGGGTACTGGTGTTATTGGAGATGATATAACAACTAATGTTAAAACTATTAGAACAGTTCCTTTAAAATTAAAGGAGCCAGTCTCTATTGAGGTTCGTGGAGAAATTTATATGGAAAAACGTGTTTTACAGGAACTTAATCGTGAGCGTGAAGCAAAAAATTTACCATTACTTCAAAATTGTAGAAATGCAGCTTCTGGTTCTATTAAACTTTTAGATAGTAGGGAAGTTGCTAAAAGACATTTATCATGTTTTATTTATCATTTACCAAATCCTCTTGACTATGGACTTACTACTCATGAAGAAGCTCTAAATTATATGAAAAGACTTGGATTTAGAGTAAATAATAATAATAAAAAAGTTAAAAATATTGATGAAATATTAGATTATATAAATGAGAAAACGGCTATTAGAGATAGTTTAGAATATGATATAGATGGTGTTGTTATAAAAGTTAATGATATAATGGTTCAACAAAAATTAGGATATACTAATAAATATCCTAAGTGGTGTATAGCCTATAAGTTTCCAGCAACTATTTGTTATACTAAACTTATAGATATAATATTCACGGTCGGTCGTACTGGACAGATAACTCCTAATGCCGTTTTAGAACCAGTTACTATTCAAGGTTCTACAATAAGAAGAGCAACACTACATAACGAAGATAATGTAGTAGCTCATGATATAAGAATTGGCGATATAGTAGAAATTTATAAGGCTGGTGATGTTATACCAGCTGTTGGGCTTCCACTGGTTGAAAGAAGAAATGGTAGTGAAAAAGTTTTTCAGATGATTGATAAATGTCCAATATGTGGAACCAAAATAATTAGAAAAGAAAGTGAAGCTGATTATTTTTGTCCAAATTTGGCGTGCCCTGCTAGAAATGTAGAGGGAATAATTCATTTTGCTAGTAAAAATGCTATGAATATAGATGGTTTAGGTGATAGTATAATAGAAGACTTATATAATTATGGTTATCTTAAGGATATAAGTGATATTTATGGCCTTAAACAATATAAAAAAGAATTAGAACAGTTAGAAGGATATGGAGAAAAGTCTGTTACAAAATTATTTGAAAGTATTGAAAAAAGTAAAAGTAATAGTTTGGAAAAACTAATATTTGGTTTGGGTATTAAACAAGTAGGAGAAAAGACGGCTAGTATATTAGCTAGTCATTATAAAAATCTTGATGCATTAATGCTTGCAGATAATACTGATTTAACTTCTTTAAAAGATATTGGCCCTATTATTGCAGATAGTGTTGTTTCTTATTTTAAAGATAGTAGTAATAAAGATTTAATTATGAAACTAAAAAGTTATAATCTAAATACTGAATTTATAAGTACTAGAGGTGAGGATAATGCTAATTTTAAAGATTTAACATTTGTTTTAACAGGTACTTTGAATAAAATAACTAGAGATGAAGCTAGTAAACTTATAAAAAATGTTGGAGGTAAAACTACTAGCAGTGTTACTAAAAAAACATCAGTTGTTATAGTAGGAGATAATCCTGGTAGTAAGTATACTAAGGCTCTAGATTTAGGAATAGAAGTATGGGATGAGGATAAATTTTTAGAATTAATAAATTATAATACTAAATAAAAATTATATATAAGAGATAGCTAATTATTCCAGAAATGATAGCATGAAATATTCGGGCTATGAAAAATTGACGATATGATATTTTAGTATCAATTAGAAAAGATAAAATTTGAATATGTACAGATAAGCCACCAAAAGATATAAACATTGTTGATATTACTACTTTATAAATATCAGGAATACCCATAGAACATAGACTTTCTAGTCCCATAGTAATTTCTAATATTCCTTTAAAAATACTTGCTGTATATACATCAAGATTAATTTTATTAATGATAAGTGATGATATTACTAGAAAACAACTTAATGTTCCTAAAATCATTAATAGTGTATTGATAGCATTGTTAATAGCACTAATAAAAATTTTAGGAAAATTAATAGAAGAGTTGTTTTTTAAATTGCTTTGATTAATTTTAGAAGGAACAGTCATTTTTCTTGTTGTAATACCTAAAATTATATTAGATATATAATGTGAAATTAAAATTATTAATCCTAGTTTTTCATTCTTTAGAAAAAAGACGGCTACAACGCCCATTATAAATAAAGGATTAGAAAAATGGGTAAATATTAGAGCATGTGATGCTTCTTTCTCATCTAACATATTGTTATCATACATAGTTCTTATACATCTAGCACTAGATGGAAAACCAGATAACATACTTAGAATGAAGACAATAAAAACATTATCACTAACATTAAATAGTTTAGAAAAGTATTTTTTTATAAAGTTAGGAATATAATTTACAGCATTATATTTTATTAAAATGTCACTTATTATAAAAAAGGGAAATAAAGATGGTATAATAGATGTAGTCCAAAGATTTAGAGAATATGATATAGTACTAAAGACTAAGGTTCTATTAAATAGAAGCTCTATTAGTGAGATAATAGAGAGGGTAATTACAATAATATTTATTAATTTAGTTTTCATAATTAACTATATGATACTAAAATTATATTTAGAAAGAGTGTTTAAATGAAAAAAATAAAAAAGTATATAAAAGATAATTATTTGTTTATCATAAGTTGTTTAATTTTAATATTTTTGTTTAATTATCATTTGCCATATTATATAAATATGCCAGGTGGTACAATTAAGGTAAATGATAGAATAGAATGCAAAAAATGTAGTGATATAAATGGAAGTTTGAATATGCTTTATGTAACAGAGTATGAGGCTACTGTACCTACTTATTTACTTTCTTTAGTAATTCCTAATTGGGATTTGGAGAGGATAAGTGAACAACAAATAAGTAATGAAACTCCTGAAGATATATATAATCGTAATAGACTTATGCTAGAAAATTCTGTTGATAATGCTATATATGTTGCTTATACGAATAGTAATAAAGAAATAAAGGTTAAAAGTAAGAAAAATATTGTAATAGCAACAACAAAAAATAATGGTCTTAATATTGGGGATGAAGTATTGAAAATAAATGGTAAGGAAATTGAAAATATAGAGGAGATAAGGAATATTATTCAAAATTCTGCTGTTAATAAAAAGTTATTGTTTAAAGTACTAAGAAATGATAAGGAAGAAGATATACAAGTTAAAGTTATTAAACAAAATTCTAAAAAAATGATAGGTGCGGTTATTACTACTGATTATGATTATGAGCTTGATCCAAAGATTAAGTTAAAGTTTAGAAGCAGTGAATCAGGTTCATCAGGTGGAATGATGTTAGCTCTTAGTATATATACTAAGATAAATGATCAGGATATAATAAAAGGAAGAAAAATTGCTGGTACTGGTACAATAGATTATGAAGGTAATGTAGGCAAAATAGATGGAATAAAATATAAAATAATGGGTGCACACAAGGATAATATGGATATAGTTTTAGTTCCCAAAGAAAATTATAAAGAAGCCATTAGTGTTGCAGAAAAAAATCATTATAAATTGAAAATAGTTAAAGTAGAGACATTTAAAGATGTTATAGATTATTTGAGTAAAGATAATTAAAAGAATATAAACTTTTTTTCAAATTTTGAAGAATAAATGTTTATATTCTTTTTTTAAATAATATATAAATTATAGGTATTTTAAATTAATTAGAAATAACATTTGACATAATTTATAATAGAAAGACTCTTATAAAAAATATATAATTTAAATATTGCAGGATTTAATAGAATTAGTTTAGAAATTTGATGTTATGAGAGTCGTTGAAAAAATGAAAGGGGATAAAAATATTATGGAGAATTTCCAATGTGATGCTGGATATAAAAAAGCAGTAGAAAAAATAATGTCTTCAAAGAAGTATAATCATAATTGTTGCTGTATAGGTCCAACGGGACCAACTGGTCCGACTGGTCCAAATGGTGGAATAATAGGTCCGACTGGTCCGACAGGGCCTCAAGGAATTCAGGGAATACAAGGTATTCAAGGATTACAAGGTTTAGTTGGCCCAACAGGTCCTCAAGGAATACAGGGTCCAGCAGGAGCTCAAGGATTACAAGGAACAGCAGGCGAAACTGGTCCAACAGGCCCAACAGGTCCAACAGGCCCAGCGGGAGCTCAAGGATTACAAGGAGTAGTAGGTGAAACTGGTCCAACAGGCCCAACCGGTCCAGCAGGGCCTCAAGGATTACAAGGAGTAGCAGGTGAAACTGGCCCAACAGGACCAACAGGCCCAGCAGGAGCTCAAGGATTACAAGGAGTAGCAGGTGAAACTGGCCCAACAGGACCAACAGGACCAGCAGGAGCTCAAGGATTACAAGGAGTAGCAGGCGAAACTGGCCCAACAGGACCAACTGCCCGATGTAATAAATCATCTATATATATTTTTAAATGGTAAAGTTCCATATTATTTTAATATCCCTTGAATTTGTTGTTTCATCATAGTTCCCTATGAGAATTTTATCAATAAAATCTTCAACAATTTCAATAGATAATTCTTCTATATGTCTGTACTTTTTAAAGATATTCTTTTTAGTTTTTACTGTTTCTTTTTTTGCTAGTGTAGATGATATTTCTTTCTTCACTATTTTTTGTCGTTCTTCTAACTTTTCGTTATCATCTTTATACTTATTCATTAATATTAAAAACTCTTTTTCTGGAAGTATCCCATTTGTACGATCTTCATATAGCTTTTGAAAATATGTACTTTTACTTTGTAATTCCTTATTAATACTTTGTAATTCTTTTTCTAATGAATTTAATTTATCTTTGTATAAATCTTGTTCTATTACTTCGTTTTGCATTTTTTTAAGATCATCTTCTTCATAAAATTTCTTTAACATTTCATTCATTTTTTCTAATATGAATTGATGTAGCCTGTCTTCTCTAATAGAAGTTTTATTATCACAATTAGACCAGTTTGTCTTTTTATCTTTACAACATAAATATCCAGTACCGTCAGACCTACGAGAACTTGTTTTAGTAAATCTTTTATTACAATTAGAACAATATACTTTATTACATAGTGGGTGTACTGTACCACCTTTGCAACTTCTAGCAGTATTTTCTAATCTTTCTTGAACTGTGTACCATATATCTTTAGCAATGATTGGCTCGTGTGTATTATCCTTTCTAATTCTTGTTTCATCATCATTCCATACCACAGTATGATTTTTGTAGCTAACTGTTGTTGATTTGAATTGTACCATATTACCTATATAAACTTCATCAGTAAGTAATGTTCTAATAGTAGAACTAGACCATTTAAACTTTTTTCTTATATTATGAATAAAGTCTGATTTTTTTATTTCATCTTTTGCTTTACCACAGATACTTATATAATAATCAACGCGATCTCTGTTTTCTTTTAGAGTAATTTCAAACTGATAATTAATAGTGTGGGTACGATCAAGTTCTTTGGTATATGAAATAATTACTTTAGCTGTCTTTGGTAAACAATCATTTTCATTTAATAAAATACAATCATCTATATTAAAGTTATTAATATCAATATTATCATTTTCACTATAATATATTTTTGTTCTATTATTAGTGTATTTCTTTAATACAATATCACATTTATTATTAAAAGTTAATCTATCACTAGTTATGTAATTAAAACTTACTAAATCTTTTAAGATATATTCTTCTTTATTAGTAAAACTTACATCTAACATATAAGTACCAGTTTTCTCAATATATCCATAATTTACATAATCCTTAATTACTGGTATTTTGAGTTTACTTCCATTAAGTAATTTGTATTCATAAGGACTTAATATTTTATCTTCATTTAATCTTCTTGCAATTTTATCAAGTCCAGTTCCTGACAAATACTCATCATAAATTCTTTTAATAACTAGAGAAGATATAGGATCAATTATTAAATGATTTTTATTTTCTGGATCTTTCATATAACCATAAGTCGTAAAACTTGAAGTAAGTTGACCGTCTTTTCTTTTTGACTTTAATGTTTCACGAATATTTAAAGATGTATCTTCTAAATACCACTCGTCCGTTAATCCTAGAATTTGACTTGTCTTTTTAGTTTCTTTTCTAGCATTATCAATTCTATCAACTACTGTTATAAATCTTACATTCCATTCGTGAAATAAATTATGAACGTACTTTTCTACAAGTTCCATATCACGAGCAAATCTAGCTTGCGTTTTGCATAAAACAATATCAACATTACCATTTTTACATTCTTCAATCATTCTGTTAAAATCAGGCCTTGTAGCGTCAGATCCAGACCAATCATCATCATTATAAACACCAACAACTTTAAAGCCTTGTTCTATAGCATAATCCCTTAACATTATTTCTTGATTCTTGATACTTTGTGATAATTCTTCTTTTGATAGTTTGTTTTTATCTTCATCTGATAATCTTAAATATAACACCGTTCTAAAAGAATGCTTATTGTTCATGATTTATTCCCCAGGTGCCTATTTTCGATTCTCTTAATATACTTAAAATATTTTTTGTTAAAAATGGTTTTTAAATCTTCTTTAGTGGGTTTTTCTATATTAGTGATAAATTCTTCACTATAATTAAATCTTATATAATTAATTTTTTTTCCTTTTTTATTCTTTTGTTCTTTCAAATTAAACCCCCTTAATATAAATAAAAAAACTATATTAATAGTTCCTAATTTAACTTATGAGATAAAATTAAATTTGATAACTAAATTAAGAATAAATAAAATATGCTAATGATTATTATAATGTAAATAATATATAAAAGATTATAATTTTATGATAAAATAATGATGAGGTTGATTACAATGGAAGAAATATTAGTAGATGAAAATGGTTATAAACAATTCTTTGAAGAATTAAAAAGGCTTGAAGATTTAAGTCGTTCTAATTCAGCACTAGGTAGTGAAGTATATAAAGATGCTGTCGGTGATGGGTGGCACGATAATTTTGCTTTTGAAGAATCAATGAGGGAAAGCAGAGCAATAGCAAAAAGAATTGGAGATTTATTATCAAAGAAGCAATATTTAAAAATCGTTGATGATAAGGATAAAAAGGAAAATTTAGTTAATATTGGTGATAAGATTAGTATTAATATAAAATATTCTGATGATGATATTGAAACAGAAGTAATAATATTAACAGGAAATTATATCCCCAATACTACTAATGAAATAAATGAAATATCTTTAAACAGTCCATTAGGAAAGGCATTGTTTAAAGCAAAAATTGGGACATCAACATCTTACTTTGTTGGAAATTCAGAGATATTTATAACCATTTTGGAAAAACTTAACAATTAAACATATAAAGTTAATAAATAAAAATAAACTACATAAAGTACATTGAACATACGCAAAATAGAGCTAAATGCTTGATTTTTGAAATAATATGTGTTAACATATATGACAAATTTTGGGAGGTGTATGTATGGAAAATATGGAACCAATCTATTTAGACCAAGACGGCTATAATGAATATCTTAAAAACATTGAAAAATTGAAAAAGGCAATTCAAGCAAACAATATGGGAAGAAAAGAAGCATTTGATGCTGGTGCTGGTGACGGCTGGGATTCTCCAGAGTTTGAAGAAATAGAAAGAACCAATATGAGATTAAGTGGTGAATTACGTAATATGTATGAATCACTAAATAGAATTGTTATCATTGAGAAACATAACGATCAAGAAATAGTTGATATTGGAGATGTTATTGTAGCAGATATGATTTTCTCTCCAGATGATATGGAAGAAATGACATTTAAGCTAGTTGGTGCAAGTGGAGATTTCAATGCTGAAATTCAAGAAATTTCAATAAATAGCCCATTAGGAAATGCTGTTTATAAAAAGAAAATTGGAGATACTTGTTCTTATTCAGTAAATAACAGAAATTTTTCAGTTTTACTAAAACAAAAAATGGATTTAACAAAAGAAAATGGTGCCCCAGTAAAAAAATTAAAAAAATAATTTTTATTGAGGTGTAATATGAGTAAAGTTAGCAATACTTTAACAATGTTAAGATTGTTAGAGAGTGGTAAAAAGTATTCAGTGAAAGAGTTAGCAGAAAAATTGGAAGTTTCGCCAAGAATGATAAAATCATATAAAGAAGAATTAGAAAAATGTGGAATATATATTGATACTATTCTTGGCAGATATGGTGGTTATGTGTATCATAGAAAACATAATTACAATATATCTTTTGATTATTTAGATGTTGATGCAATAGAAAGTGTTATATATAAATTAGATCTTAAAGAACGACAAAAATTAAACATTACATTAGAAAAAAATCATTATTTGCATAGGTGGCTTATTCTTTTGTATCAAATAAATCTCTAT